>Ga0206130_10002497_pt1 | contig 25455 bp, 27 predicted proteins | sample Helgoland_Spring_9_FD_148637 | JGI IMG/M metagenome (GOLD analysis project Ga0206130, IMG submission 148637) | Pelagic subsurface seawater microbial communities from Kabeltonne, Helgoland, North Sea - Helgoland_Spring_Bloom_20160512_1 | ecosystem: Environmental > Aquatic > Marine > Epipelagic ...
GATATCTCAAAAAGCTTGATTGAATCTTTTTGCCTTCTTTCATTAAATAAAAGGTTATCCACCAAGGAATTAGTTATATTGGTTCGAAGATATTCTCTGTTTGAGTCCAACGGATTATCGACTTTTACTGCCTCTTCTGAGGATAAATTAACAAATGGGGAGTTAATAACTTCATAAAAACCATTATCTAGTAGAAAAAATCTTAATTTATTTTCAATAGCTTTATGGTTTGTTCTCTCATTGTTTGGAATACTTATCTTTGATGTTGCAATATTGTCATAGCCTATGACTCTTGCTACCTCTTCTGCTAAATCATTCTGCGTTTTAATATCACTTCTAAAAGACGGCACTTTAATAAGACCTTCCTCAATAACAAACTCTAGTTTTGAAAGATAGTTTAAGTACTCTTTTTCACTTATATTAATTCCGATAATTTGATTTATTTTTTTAACATTAACTGGTATCCGATGAATTAGATTATCTTTGGATTTATAAGAAATAATAGACATATCTTTTATATTTGCATGATCGCTAACAAGCTTGATAAATCGACAGAGTACCTTGTCATGACATTCAGGATCAACACCCCTTTCAAATTTATGAGATGCCTCAGATTGAATATCATACTTTACAGATTTACCTAAAATTGCTTCTGGTTGAAAGTAAGCGCATTCAACTAATACTGTCTTCGTATTAGCAGAACATGAAGTGCTCTTACCACCTACTATGCCTGCAAGACTGATAACATTATCATTCAATGAAAAAACTGAATTTGCACCTGTAAGAGTAATTTTTTTATCAAGCAACGTTTCAAACTCTTCATTTTTTTCTATTTCATGAAATAGAAGTTTGCCACTCATTTTTTTTGCATCATAGCAATGAGTTGGCTGTCCAGTCTCGTAAGAAAGATAATTAGATATATCTGTAAAGAAATTGTTTTTATCTAAGTCTAGGTCTGTAAAATAATTATCTAGGGATTTCTTATATGTTTCTGGAACTTGATCTATTTCTAATTTAAGAAATGATATTTTGGGACAAATACTTTCAGAATGATTTTCAAAATCTAACTGAAGTTCATTTAGTTCTTCAGTATATATCTCTTGGTTATGATCAATTGTATAGAACACTGCCAAATCTCTTAGTAAGCCATTTATAGATAAGCAGTCACCTCTGTTGGGAGTAAATTCCATATCAAAAATATCGCCATCTATTTCGTGCTCATGACCAAGTTGAAATAATTTATCAGAAATATGCTCAATAACTGGTGTCTCTTTAATATGTTGAACTAAATGCCTGTATGATATTTTCATTTAAACTGACTCAAGAAATCTAAGTTTGACTTATAAAATTCTCTTATATCTGTCACGCCATGCTTAAGCATAGCTATTCTTTCAATACCTAGACCAAATGCTAAGCCACTGTATTTATTTGAATCTATATTACAATTTTCTAGAACAACTGGATTTACTAATCCACACCCCAGTATTTCAAGCCATTTGCCTTCCTTTGATAAGATATCAACCTCAGCTGAGGGTTCTGTAAATGGAAAGTAAGATGGTCTAAATCTTAACTCAACCTCATTGCCAAAAAGTAAGTAGATAATTTTATAAATTAAGTCTTTAAGTTGAGCAAAGCTAACATTTTCATCTACATATATGCCCTCAACCTGATGAAACATCGGTAAGTGTGTTGCATCATCATCCTTTCTATAAACCTTTCCTCCAGAAATAAATGCCAAAGGTGGTTTTTTTTCAAGCATGCCTCTTATTTGAACAGGTGAAGTATGTGTTCTTAAAACATTTGATTTATTTTCAACATAAAAAGTGTCATGCATTTGCCTTGCGGGGTGGGATTTTTTTATATTGAGCATATCGAAATTAAATTCTTCAGTTTCAATTTCAGGTCCATTAACAATCTCAAATCCAAAAGAAGTTAAAAGATCCATAATAGAATCCTTCATATGGTTTATCGGATGAAGAGCACCCCTGTCTTTAATTAACTTAGGGGGAGAAATGTTGTTATTTTCTGGCATTAAACCAGTATATCTAGCTAGTCGCTTTTTTTACAATCTTCTCAAAGGTTGCATTATCAGTAATGGCTATATCGGAAAGAATTTTTCTATCTAAAGCAATATCTTTTTTAGTCAATGAATTTATAAGTACAGAGTATGAGACACCAAGCTCTCTGGCTCCAGCATTAATTCTTGCTATCCAAAGTGCTCTGAATGCTCTTTTCTTATTCTTTCTATCTCTAAAAGCATATTGCAAAGACTTGATATTAGACTGCTTAGCAGTTCTAAATAACCTGCTTCTAGCGCCATAATGCCCTTTAGTAGCACTAAGTACTTTTTTATGTTTCGCTTTTGCTGTTACTGATTTGGTAGTTCTTGGCATGCTTTACCTTCTTATTAGTTTTGAAGCCATTCTAAGAACTATACCTGATAGTTTATTTAAGCCTCTGTTATGTCTTTTTCTTTTTGTAGATTGTTTTGTAAGAATATGATTTCTATTTGCACTTTTGCTTTTAACAGATGATCCTGTTTTCTTAAAACGTTTAGCAGCACCAGAATGTGTTTTTAACTTATATCCCATATTACTCTTCTTATAAAAATTTATATTTACTTCTTCTTTAAAGGAGAAAGAACCATTAGCAATTGCCTGCCTTCAAGAGAAGGCTCTTGGTCTACTTGAGCAATATCTTCTAGTTCATCTCTTAATCTATTTAGTAAATTAAGACCCATATCACTATTTAATATTTCCCTACCTCTAAATCGGACGCTTATTTTAGTCTTATCTCCGTCAAGAATAAAGCTTTTAACCTTTTTTAATTTAATATTATAATCGCCAACATCCGTGGAGGGTCTAAATTTTATTTCTTTTGTGGTGTTTCTTTTAACTTTTACCTTAGAGGAAGAGAGACTTTTCTTCTTATCAAAGATATGTTTCCCATAATCTAAAAGCTTACAAACCACAGGGCTTGCATCAGATGGAGATACTTGAACTAAATCTAGAGATGCTACCCTGGCTGACTCTAGCGCAACAGAAAAGGCAACAAGACCTTGCTTTTCTCCATTAGACCCAATAAGCATGACCTCGTCAGCTCTAATTTTTTCGTTAATAGGTATTATATTTTTCTTTTGAGAGGCTATGAGAGTACCTCTAGAGAATTGCAACAGATTATAAACATTAAGTATTAAATATAGTGTTGTTTATTTGTGAAGTTTTGACGTTTATCATTTTGTGATGAAGATTTTATACTAATTAACCTATTACGCAACAAAATTTTACCTAAGGCTGAAGAATAAGATGCTTCCAACTATCATCGCTTTTTTCATAGACTTCTCTTTTATTCAATCGTGACTCATGACCTTCCCAGAATTCAAAATAGTAAGGGGTAAATGAGTAACCTCCCCAAAACTCTGGACATTTTTTTAAGTCATCATTTTTTAAAGATTTATGATAATTTTCTTTAACTTGGTTATAAGAATCTATTAGCTTTGATTGGTTAGATGAAATAGCTAGTGCATTTTTTTCTTCTAATCTGTCAAAAAAATAACTTTGATTAAATTCATTTGAAGTTTTTTTTATTTTAGCCTTTATTCTAATCTGAACATTAATACTAGGCCAATATACTAATGCAGCTATTTGGTTGTGAGAATTAAAAGAAGATGCTTTGGGAGAGTCATAATTACTAAAAAAAATAAACTCATCATTTGAAATAAATTTAAGATTAACGTATCTAGAATCAACTTCATTTATATCCTTGTTGTAAGAAGAAATTGAAACAGCCTCGATGCCTCTTTGACCTGCATTTAAAGCCTCATCATATTTTTCTTTTAAGAATTGATATGGAATTCCTGGATTTAAGTTATTAAATTGGATCATTGTATTAAAATTTTAGATTAATTATATACGCCTTATTACTAATCAAGAACTTTAAAAACAAAATACATAAACAAAAAAAGCTGCATAATGCAGCTTCTTAAATCTATTTAATTTTTTAAAAGTTGATAAACCTATCTATCGCAGGCCAAATACTTTGGCTTCGTTTTGTTATTTTTTAAACTGATTCTTTTTTGCGATGCTGATTAAACGCATGTTGCTCATATCGCTTCAACTTGCGATGCGCCTCAAACTTCTCAAATAACAGGCCCAAAAGGTTATTATCCTTCTGCACCTGATTAAATAACAACGCCGCCACCCTAGCCCACTCAGTTGTCGTCACCGTTGCCGCAGGATCTCCAAACTTACGAAATAAACTTGTCAGCCCTTGAAGTGTTATATTTGCGAGATGCTCCATATTTAACCTGTCCGTAGGCACTGTGTTTTACCTCAGTGACCTGCCTTCTCATTAGCAATGCCTCGACAAAATCCTCTGATTGCGTATCAGAATAACCAAGGGCAGTTAACTCTTGTTGATAGGATTAAATTTCAGGTAAATGTTTTAACAGAAAAGGGTTTTGATGCGAATTTAAGGACTGAGCACCTAAGCCATGCTTAAGTGCATTCTTTGATGAGCTAAGCTTGTCCACCCTAGTTTGAGAACCAGAAGATTTTTTCGCGTTAGCCCTATTGACGACTAACTTCTTGAAGACCGACCAATTTGGAACAGGTAAGGTTTAACTCATTAGCAAAGAGTTGCATAACTTGTTAGAAAAATGGAAAGAAATTGTTGGTGATGAGGGCTATATCCTAAGATCGATTAACAAATACGGATATATTGGATACAGTCTAAACCTAGCAAGTATAAGCACAATCTTAAAGACATTGCAGGAGGGATTAAAATCTAGATCAAGCCAACAACCGCTTAGTGGTAATTCATTTAGGGTGGGGGCAGCATTAGATTTATTGGAACAAACTGAACCGCTAGAAAAGATAATGCTACGAGGTGGATGGCAAACAGATTCGACTGGGATGAAATACTTAAGAAACTGGGTTTTCTAGTTTTAATTTACTTATAGCCTTACCAATCCCATTATGCCAATTTGAGGGATGCATACCAAAATGATTTTTAAATTTTGAACAATCAAGAACCGAGAATGCCGGTCTTTTTGCGGGTGTTGGATAGGCTGAGGTTGCAATTGCGTTAACTATGCTTGGTATTTTTGAGTTACTAGTCATTGCTTGGTCAAAGATTACATTCGCAAAGTCATACCAAGAGCATGACTGATCACCGCAGAAGTGGAATATGCCATTGTCTTTTCGCGAATTAAGCTTAGGGACTATCTCAACAATGGATCTTGCAATATCCTGTGCATAGGTAGGACAGCCAATTTGATCTCCAACAATGCTTAATTCATCTCGATCCGCTCCAAGACGAAGCATTGTTTTTAAGAAGTTATTCCCATACTCACTAAATACCCAAGATGTTCTGAGAATTATATGTTTACAGCCTGATGCCTGAATCGCTAACTCACCTTTAAGCTTAGTTTTTCCATAAACACACTGAGGATTAGTTTTGTCGTCCTCTTTATATGGGATATTAGAGTTACCATCAAAAACATAGTCCGTTGAAACATGGATCAACCAACATCCCAACTGATGGCAAATTTCAGAAATATTTTGAACTCCTAGATGATTTATCAAATCAGCCTTTTCAAAATCTTCTTCAGCCTTATCAACCGCTGTGTAAGCAGTCGAATTAATGATTAATTCAGGAGAAATTTTTAGGATTTGATTTTTAGTTTGTTCAAAGTCAGTAATATCTATTTGCTCGCGTGATGTAAATATAACTTCATGATCTGTATTTACTAATTGATCATTCAAGCATCTACCAAGCTGACCTTTACAACCTAAAACTATAATTTTCATTTTAGATCAGCCAATAACGGAGCATTTGAATCTTTTTCTGATAACTTAGGATTATCAATTGGCCAAGGAATTTTTAGATCAGGGTCATTCCACAACAGACTGCCCTCGTCAGAGGGATCGTAATAGTCAGTACACTTGTACTCAAAATCTGCGGTTTCTGAAAGCACTACAAAACCATGGGCAAACCCTGGTGGCACCCAAAATTGAGTTTTATTTTCTTCCGAAAGAATAACCGCTTCCCATTGACCATATGTTAGCGATCCTTGGCGTATATCGACAGCAACATCATAAACCTCACCTCGAACTACTCTTACCAATTTCCCTTGAGGTTTGGTTTTCTGGAAGTGTAACCCACGCAATACACCTTTTGATGAGCATGAGTAGTTATCCTGAACAAAGGGCAAAGTAATACCCGCGAGATCTGCATATCTATCTGCTTGAAATGTTTCCAGGAAAAATCCGCGTTCATCACCAAACACTTGAGGCTCAATAAACACACAATCTTTTAATTTAGTTTTAATCACATTCATTTATAGCCACCCGCAACTTTAGCTAAATATTCTCCATAGGTGGTCTTTTTCAGGGCTTGAGATTGTGTTAAAAGTTTATCTTTTGTTATCCATCCTTGGTGAAACGAAATTTCTTCCAAACAAGCGACCTTTAAACCCTGTCGATGCTCAACCGTTTGCACAAATTGTCCTGCTTCAATTAAGGAGTCGTGAGTACCCGTATCAAGCCAAGCAAAACCACGACCTAACAACTCAACTGTTAGATCCCCTCTATTTTGATAAACATTATTGATATCAGTAATCTCTAGTTCGCCACGGGCAGAAGGCTTTATAGCTTTTGCAATTTCAATCACATCATTATCGTAAAAATATAACCCTGTTACCGCAAAATTTGATTTAGGGTTTTTTGGCTTTTCCTCAATTGAGGTAACTTTGCCATTTGTATCAAAATCAACCACACCAAATCGCTCTGGGTCCTTCACATGATAGCCAAAAATAGTTGCACCGCTATCTTTAGAAGTCGCAGCTTTTAAATTTGTAGTGAAATTTTGCCCGTAAAAAATATTATCACCAAGAACTAGTACAACATTACTATTGCCAATAAAATCTTCACCAATTAAAAAAGCCTGAGCAAGACCATCGGGGCTTGGCTGAATGGCATACTCTATTTCAACACCAAAATCAGAACCATCGCCCAATAAATGTTGATAACCTGAAATATCTTCAGGTGTGGAAATAACCAAAATTTCTTTAATACCTGCAAGCATCAATACAGAAATCGGATAGTAGATCATTGGCTTATCATAAACAGGCAATAACTGCTTAGAAACACCTTTGGTTATTGGGTGAAGGCGTGTTCCAGAGCCCCCAGCCAAAACAATTCCTTTGTAATTATTTTTCATATTATTTTCCTAAACGCTCAAGCCGGTAGGCGCCTGAAAGCACCCTCTCCCACCATTCATAATTATCCAAATACCACTTAACAGTTTTACGCAAACCAGTTTCAAAAGTCTCCTCAGGCACCCAGCCCAATTCACGCTCAATTTTTGACGCATCAATTGCATAGCGTAAATCATGACCTGGTCGATCTTTAACAAACGTTATCAAATCTCGATAGTTTTTTACATTCTCTGGTTTATCTGGAGCAAATTCTTCTAATAAATCACAAATATTTTTAACAACCTCAAGATTAGTTTTTTCGTTATGCCCGCCAATGTTATATGTCTGGCCAACTTTTCCTTCATCAACCACTTTTATAAGTGCTTTGGCATGGTCTTCTACATAGAGCCAATCACGTATCTGTGAGCCATCGCCATAAATGGGTAATTGCTTTCCATGAATTGCATTCAAAATAACATGGGGAATTAACTTTTCAGGAAAATGGTATGGGCCATAATTATTAGAACAGTTGGTAATAATAATTGGTAATCCATAGGTGCGACCCCAAGCACGAACTAAATGATCGGAAGCGGCCTTACTTGCAGAATAAGGCGATGATGGTGAGTATGGTGTTTGTTCTGTAAATAAATCATTTTTATTTTTTAAATCACCATAAACTTCATCTGTAGAGATATGATGAAAACGAAACTTTTTTTTATTTGCTTCATTTAAACTATCAAAATAATTTCTTGCTACCTCAAGCAAAATAAAAGTACCTACAATATTGGTATCAATAAAATCAGAAGGGTCATCAATTGAGCGATCAACATGACTTTCTGCAGCTAAATGCATTACGTGTAAAGGTTGGTGCTCTATAAAAGTAGCCTCTAAGAGCTCCCTATTACATATATCAAACCTCTTATGCGCATATTGCTTTAAATGAGAAATACTTTTTAATGATTCTAAATTTCCTGCATAAGTTAATTTATCAATATTTATGACATCAGCATTGCAGTTGACAACAAGTTCACGAACCAGAGCACTACCTATAAATCCTGCACCGCCTGTTACTAAAGTTTTCATATTAAATCTCTACAAGATATCATTTATCAATCATTTCAAATATTTCATTTGCTTTCATTAAATATTGCTCTAAAACAATCTTTTCATTAAATCTATCTTCAATGAGAATGCGACTTTTTTTACCCATTTCACTAAGGTCTTTTTTTGATGAGTTGCATACTTTAAGCAATGCATCGGTTAGACTTTCTAAAGAGCGTGGTTGAACTAAGAAACCATTGTCATTTGAAACAACATCTCGACAACCAGGCATATCAGTAGTGATGATAACACGGCCCATCGCCCCTGCTTCTAATAATATTTTTGGAGTTCCTTCAGAATAATAGCTTGGAAGCACAACACAGTCTGATTCTTTTAAAAGAATACGAGAGTCCTCAACCTCACCTACAAATTTTATATGCTTTGATGACTTCCATTTTTCAATTTCTTTAATATCAATACAACCATTATCATCTTCGTCAATGGGACCGGCAATTGTTAAGTTGATATTTAATCCTTTACTTACTATGTGATCACAAGCTTTAACAAGTAAGCCTACTCCTTTTGATTCTAGAACTCTACTACAAAATAAAAAATTAATAGCTTTTGAGTTTGGCAAATCATGATATGAAAATGCATTTATATCAACTCCTGATCCTGGTAAAACAGAAGCTCTTTTTTTGCTAATAACACCTTGATTTACAAATTCTTTGTAATTATCTTCATTTTGAAAAAATGTAAAGTACGTAAATTTATTAATAAATCTGTAAAGTATTAAGACAATACTGCTTAGCAGGCCTCTTTTATTAAAAACACGGCCCAAGCCAGATATATTATTAATTGCAAACTGGCCTCGGATTGATGCTATTAAAGATAAATAAATATTAATCTTAGGAGTGAAGTTAAAAACTATTTTTCCAGAACTATTTAATCCTTTGTATATAGAAAATAAAGACATTAATTCTCTTAAAGGATTTTTTGATCTTGGAGAAAGTGCAATTATCTTGCAATTACATCCAAAGCTACTAAGTAAATCAAAATATTTATCATCAGGTGCAAGAACGTGCACGATATAACCTTCTTGAATAAATAGTCGAAGTGTATTCTTTCTAAAATTGAAAAGGTACCAGGAGGAGTTTGCTGAAAATGTTACAACTTTTGATGTCATCTTGCCAACTCTAATTTAGAAAAAATTTCTGCATAGGCCTCATGCTGAGATTGAAATGAGTACAAATCTCTAACAGCATTTACGCCATTATGTCCCATTTGCATTCGCAGCTTATGATTTGATAGAAGGTCTTTCATCGATGCAATCCATTCCTCCTCGTTAATTGCTAGGAACCCTGCATTAGAGTTTTTAACTAATGAATTATTTACCCCAACATTTGAACAAACATAAGGAATACCGCAACCCATATACTGAATAATTTTATAACCGCACTTACCTTCTTCCCACTGACTATCTTCCAACGGCATAACTCCAATATCAAAATTTCTAATGAGCGAAAGCTCTTTGTCTTCAGACCAAGCTAAATTTTTTACACTTAGCATTTTTGATTTAAATCTTCCACCCACAACATGAAGATCAAAAGGAATCAGGTTATTTAGCCTTATCAATGCTGGTTCAATTATATTAAGATATCTAGCGGTAGTGGGTGATCCTATCCAGCCAATAACAGGTTTCACTTTGTTGTAAATAAATTCAGACTCTTGATATTTGTCGATATCTATACATGTAGGAATTAGGGATATGTCTGAACAGCGATTTTGTAATGCACGTTCATAAAGATAAGGACTTCCACAAACAACATGATTTGCGGTTGCGATATTTAAGTCAATTTTTTTACTAAGTAAAATCCTTATTATTGGTGATTTATTTAAATCATAGTTATGAAAAATTGCATCATCCATATCAATTACAAACTTGGTTTTTCTTAAAAAAAATAATTCAAAAAAAGAAGGTAGGAATGGAAATAGTTCACTCTGTATCCAAAATGAGTGAGTTTTTTTTAACCTTAAAACTAAGATCATTCTTTTTATGTAATTGACTAGAAGTGTGATTAAAGAATATTTTCCTTTTGAGTATCTTGCCTGAAGAGCCCTATCGTCTATAAGAGGAAAATACTCTAAAGTAATACCATGATTATTAAAGAAATTTTCATACAGATAAAATCTTTGACGTGAGGATGCACCTAATCTTCCAAACTTTGAGAAAACTGCTACTTTTTTCAAGATATCCTCACTTTTTTAGATCGATGATAATTGAAATACATTAACATTATAAACATTGCTGGAAGAAAACCTGCCCTGTACCTTATAGCTGAGCCAGGATTCATTACTCCAAATGGATAATGAAAAAACATAAAGCCAAAGTAAATTACAACACTTATCAGTAAAATATTTATATCTAATCTTAAGTTTTTTAATCTTTCTAGAAAGGAATAAAGATAAAACCTAATACCGATCAAGATAATAATCCAACTTTCTATAAATGACATTAAATGCGTTATTTTATTAGTGGCTTCGGCAAAAGTCGGACCAACAAAAGAAATATAAAATCCATATGGCAGCTTGGTAAAAAAATCATATGGCTCTTTCCATAAAGCTTCATCCCGTGTGCTTGCTGCATCGGGATTGAAGTGTGAAGATACAATAAGCGCTGTCTGTTGAATGAGTTCATTATATATAACAGCTAAAGAGATTATAGTTACCACATAACTTAAAAGAATTATAATCTTTGCTGAAATTGATCTAAAGTAAGTATTTTTATATTTTACAAATAACAATATAGGAATAAAAACAGCTAAATATTGGGGTTTAAATATGCCTATTATGTATATTGCTATAGTTAGACCAATCAATTTATCAATAGGCTCTTCTCTATGGACTTGAATAAGAAATCTTATGAATATTCCGCATGCAAAACATAATATAGCCTCTTTAGAAACAATTGAAGTCCAAATTCCAATACTGGGAAGGGATAAAAAAACTAAAGTAAGGTAAAGATTTCTTTTATTAAGATTTGCTTTTTCTAATGATGTATAAATGCCATAAAATGCAAGTATACAAAAAAAAATATGAGTACCATAATCCCCAAAAAAGAATGAAGCACTGCTTGCAGTATAGTCCATTATAGCTGTCGAATTAATAAACCAATTAACTTTAGAGTGTGATGATGCTATATATGCGGCAGAATCACCCAAGGTTGTAAAGCGACTGTATACAGCAAGAGCTAGGAATGTATAGGCTAGCTTAGAAATAAAAAATAAAACCCATATTTTTTTATATCTAAAGCTCATAGATAAGCTCTGAGTAGATTTTTTTATATAGCTTAGTACCATTTTCCACAGAAAATTCATTCTCGGCACATAAACGACATCTTGATTGTAAATCTGGATCTGATAAAAGTTTTATTAGCATTGCAACTGCGTTTTTTATAGAGTTTTCAGAAAAATCATCAATAACAACTCCGATATTGTACTTTTCAATAATGCTACCCATATCCCCAACACCTCTATTTGCAATAACTGGAACACCGCAAGCAAGAAATTCAGCCATACGAGTTGGGGCAGAACCAATTTTTGAATCGCCAGGTGTAAAAAAAAGTACTCCAAATAAGAACTTATTTAATTGTATTGAAATATCAATTGGCTCAACTGAAAAGATGCTCCATTCTAAGTTTTTTGATTTAAAGCATTTATACACATTTCTTGCATCATCTTTGGTAATGATAGTTGGGATTGTTTCAGGAAAATATTTATAAGCTTCTTCAATAAAAATCTGAAATTCTTTTGCCAAAAACCAACCACTTAAAACCGACCCAATAGTACCAATTCTGACTTTTTCGTTCAACTTATCAGAATCTATTTGAAATCGACTAAGGTCAACGCATGTAGGTATTACAACGAATTTGCTAAGTTCTATTTTAGGGTTATTCTCCTTAATATATGGGAGAGCAGCCTCTGTGAGACTAACCACAGCATCAGCATTAGATAATAACTTTTTTTCAATAAACCTAAGTATTTGATATGGAAGCGACCCATATTTAAGTTTACCTGCATCGATCAATTCATTAAGCCAAAGTGCCCTCATGTCAAATATAAATGGTGTTCTAGTTATCTTTCCAGCCAGCCAACCAACAGTCGAGGTGATGTAACTGCGGCTATGTATTAATTTAATATTATTTTTGAAGCACTCTGCACATGTAGCGACAAATAACACTAAAAAATCATAAAGAGTAGATATGATCAAGGGATTTTTATGATATTTTAAGATTTTCCAATTCAAACCATTTTCCAAACACTCTTTTTTAAGAAGATCAAGTTCATTCTTGTTTAGCAAATCTGCCTCTTTTTCAAACGTTATAAGTGTAATCGAATATTGGCTTGATAATCTGGACAAATAAGCAAGAACTTGTGAGCGACCAAGAGGCTCAAGTAGTCCAGTATATGAGAGGTATAATGTTTTAGGCTTCATAATCGTTTCAATTCACTTATTATTAAATAATACCTCTAGATATTTTTCTCCGATTTTTTCAACCGAGAAATCCTTGGCACGTAACTTTAATGGATTGATATCATGCTTAGACATAATAGAATTAAACATGGATTCTGAGAGTTTTTTAACATCATTTATAGGAACCAATGATCCAAACTTACCATCAGCTAAAATCTCACGAGGTCCTGACTCACAATCAGTCGAAACTACTGGCAACCCGCAACCAAGTGCTTCAATAATCACATTTCCCAGACCCTCATGATTTGAAGATAAAACAAATAAGTCAGAACTCCTAAAATAAGACGAAGGATTGCTTACATATCCGGGCATGACTATGAAATCTTTTAAACCAAGAGAATCAATTAATAGCTCATATTCTTTGCGAAGTTTTCCATCTCCTAAAATATATAATTTGGTTTTAATCTTATATTTCTTGAGATATTGAGAGAACGCCTTGATAAGAAGTTGATGATTTTTTACTTCCTTGAAGCTTCCAGCAGTAATGATTACTTTAGAATTATCTGTTAATTTTTCTACTAAAAAGTTATCTTTATCTAGGTATGCTGGATTATTTATAACATGAAACTTACTTAAATGCATATTAGACATCTTCGCCATTTCTTTCACCACTCCATGTGAAATACCAATCCTAGACTGTGCTAAAGGATATAGTAACCTCATTGATAATCGCATCAAGAAATTGTGAATCTTATTTTTGTGAGCAAATGATTTTGATAAGATACTATGCTCACTAAAAACCAGCGGAATTTTTCTCAAAGAAATTATTTTAGCTAGTATTGAAATAACCGTTAGCGGCCACATTGCAGATAGTATTACGCTTGCATCAGAGTTTCGGATGTATCTTGAAAGTGGGAATAATGATTTGTAAAACCGAGCGCACGAAAGATTTATAACTTTTATCTGGGGTAATAGTTGCTCATTTAAAATACTCCCTTGTTCATTTATTAATACAAACTCAATATCATAGTCTTTAGATAACCAATAATTTGCAAGATGAATACGCATCTTCTCAGCTCCGCCTCCCCCAAGATTTGGGAGTATGATTAAAATCTTTTTTCTTATTAGAGATTCAGACGGCATACTGCGTTACCTTGATGAAATCATTAGAGAAACTTTTAGAGGAAGTATGTATTGATATCAATTTAGAGGTCTTCATATTTATCCTATTGATGGTGCTCAATTATTCAACTAATAAAAAAACCTTTAATCGAAAAATAAAATTAATTGTACCTATATATGTTATGTTATCAGTATAGCATTTCAATAAGCATCATTTAGACTACATCCTTAAATACCATAATAACTACTCTTTTAATGAATGTAAGTTTTGAACTAGAATTTTAGAATCATGATCGATATATTACGACCTCAAGACAGACATAACATCATCCCACATTAATTCAGTTGATTTTTTCAAAACTAAACTATTTTGTTTAATAGTATTTGTTACCTTCGATCTTGACGAATCATCAATCAACATATCCATAATTCTATACAATTCAGAGTCAGTCATATGAACATCTAATAATCCTTCTGGAAAGCCATAGTCATCAAATAGCATTTCGTATTTATGACTCCACCCTGTTGCTAACGCAGGCTTACCTTGCGACAGAGCACTCACTAAACCATGAAAACGACTCCCAATTGTGCCAGTGGATGCCCCAATAATTCCTTTTATTTTAAGCGGATCTGACTCTTTAAGTATTTGAATGTTTGGGCTTATGGCACTCTTGATCGCCTCTGCAAGCATCAAATCATTAGCGCCCTCATGCAGAAGTATGAAAGGCCTTAAGCCTTTTTCATAAGCATATCTTGTTACCTTGATCATAAATGGCAAATAGGCATCAGATTTTTGCATATCAGTTTTATCAACCATGCGGTAATTAGGCACAATACAAAATTGATTAGTTTCATAATCATGATTTTCTGGAAGAGTACCTTCAATTAAATTTGTGAAATCTGGTGCAATTTTAAGATTTTTCCTATCACCAACAACATCTTCTAGGAATTTATAAGAAGTCTTGTCCCTTGCAAAAACCTTATCAGCATTATTCAGCACTGTTTGAATAGCTTTATTATTATGCTTGCTTTCAAATGGTCCAAAAGCCTGTGGCAATATGATGACTTTTGTACCATTTTTTTTCCAACGCTTGCAGGAATTCGCCAATTCCTCACAACTCCTTGCTCCCCATTGGTCGCTATATGCGAAACCAGCTAAATCTAAGACGATATCTATTTCTTTGTTTAAAACAATACCAAACATATCTCGTATTTTTGATGGAATTAGACTAGCAAACATGCCAAGCTGTATGCCTTTTCGCCACAAATGTGCTTTCTGATAAAACCCTAATTTCGCTCTTTTTAAATAAGGTGAAGAAGCCTCACTAACAGTTGGTGTCATTGCAAATAAAGCCTCTGGATATTCTTTTTTCATTTTCTCAAGCACTGCACAAAGCATTAGCTCAGCACCTTTGTTAATAAAGCCTCCTTTTCTAACCTCAATCAAAATCTTTCCTTTATACATATTTGCTCCTATTTAAACTTTTTTAATTAAAAAACTTGAGGGTTTTTTTTGAGAAAATGGTATTCTGCCACTTTCTAGAGCATAACCCACTGAAATTAGCATAACTGCCCTCTCAAAAGACCTTAACCCAAGCAAGCTGCTTAATTTTTTTTCTGCATCTTCGATGTCAGGCCAATTAATTGGACAAGTAGACAATCCTAAAGTCTCAAAAGCTAACATTAATTGCATTGCTGCTAATGAACCATCAATATATATTAAATGCCGATCTCTTTCTCGATAATAAGCCGACAAATCTCCTACTACAACTATGGTGCATGGTATTCCATCTGCCCAGCCACCAGTACCACCTGCGCATTTTGCAATTTCAACAGCATTCTTTCTTCCCTGAGAGATGTAAAACGAATATGGTTGCCTATTACAAGCGGATGGTGCAAGTGTTGCTATATCAACGGCTTTTTCTATTAAATCCATAGGAACATCTTTGTCTCTATACCATCTTACTGACCGACGCTGAATAAATAGTCTATGGAGTTGTTCATAAGTTATATCCGTCTTAGACATTGACTTATAAGAATAAGGCACGTATTTAATGGGTAGGTTATCTTCCTCTACGCAAGATTCGAATAAAGCACGTGCTCCAGCAATAATATCTGTATCTTTTACTGTCGAAAAATACTCTACTAAAACATCTGTAATCCACTTCTTTTCATCAGTCTGCAGATTACCATAAAGAAGAGCTTGTTTATAAATTTCAACAACTTCACGTATATAAGCTTCTCCAAAAACATCGCGTCTTGGCTCCATTATTAATCCTTTTTCAAGTCTATGTATATTACGGCGTAATAAAATAGAGCTCTTCCCAGGCTTGTATAGAGTTTTATGATATGCATGCTTACCTTCCAAAACAGCCTTGTGCTCACGTCCAAACTTTCGATTTAATACTGCATAATAAACAGACGCCATAAAAGGCAAGGATTTGAATGTTTGTGTAAGAATGATATCTGGGATGCCAATGAGTCGATGATAGATATCTTTCATCCATTGCGGCAGTATTTTTCTCAAAATTTTTCTCATAACTTTAATCGGTATAAATAAATTGAGTAGCGAAATGGAAATAGTATTGACTTTGTCATCATTATAAAGATTGGTCTAGATTTTGAGTGAAAGCATAACGCTATGTATGAAGATACTGCATACGAAATTAATGTAGCATAAGCAGCACCCAATCCTCCATATGAGGGTATGAGAAGATAATTAAGCACTAAATTAACTATTGCACCAAAACCATGAGTTATTAGTGAAAAAATTAAAAATTTTTCTATTAAAATCCATTTGCTAAAAGCTGCACGCATGAAAATAAATAGTGCTGCCCAAATATGAACAATGAGAATAGGAACTGCATCTTTATACTCATAGCCAAACAATGTATTGATCAATGGTTGTGCAAATAGAGATACAAGTACAGCAACCGCTAGCGCACAAATGAAAAGTAAATCAAATAATTGTTGGAATCGTTTATTAAAATGTACTGGGTCAATCTCCCTTAATTTAATAAGCCTTGGGAATACTGATATTACAATTGCAGATGGAACAAAGTACCATGCCTCAGATAACCTTGCCGAAATTGCATAAATACCCACCTCTTCTGAGCTTACAAGCCATTTAAGCATTATTTGGTCAACTTTTAGATAAATGACAGCAAAAATTGAACCTAGAAAAATAATCCAACCTTGCGAAAAAAGTTTTTTAGCTCTAGCTGGCGAAAAGCGCCAAGATTTCAAACCATGTGACGACTTGCTATTATAAAAGAGTATTAGAAAAAACGCGGTCAGCATTGCTTGAACTGTATTTGCTATAGCAAACGCTATCAAATTTGCTCCCAAATAGATACAACCCAACTTAATGATTAAAACAACAATAAGTGCAATTGTTTTAGATATAGAAGTAAATTTAGCTTTAATGCGGCTTTGAAACCAAAAATCTATCACATTAAAAGGTTGGAAAATCAAAGCGAATGCCAGGATTAATAATATCCAAAACTCACCATCTTCTGAGCTTTTTGTAACAAATGCAAATATAAATACTAGCAATAGGCCGGAGAGGAAACCAATCATCTTTAATACAAAGCTAGTACCCATTGTTTCTGATATCAACATAGGATGATTCACTAAATCTCGAACAACTAGACCACTTAAACCCATATGACCCGCCACAGCAAATAAAGCAATCACAGATGTGGCATAAGAAAGTATGCCAAATTGAGCAGGTCCTAAGTACCGAGCGACAAGTATAGTAATAACAAAAGTAATTCCAATATTGATAATCTTTTCCATCAATATCCATGACATATTAGATGCATAGACTTTTATTCGATGGATTAGAGCCTTAACCTGAGTAATTAAATTTTTATTTTTCATTACTTTGAAAATTAATATGATGTGCGGAAGGTCTCAACGAAATAAAAAACATTATGAAATTATTTACCTATTTTAACTTATGGTTTCTTGACTCAACAAGATATTAGCAACCAAGGCAATGTGATGGATAATAGTTTTTAACCCAGCCTTCATGAAAAAAAATAGGTAATCTTTAACCATCACAATCTTAAATCACTATTTGATGCATCAAAAACACTTTTTAAATCAAAGAATACTGCATTTGATTTTCCATATGACTTTATAGAATTAGCTCCCGCCTCAATAAACTCTCGATGGGGTACTGCGAGAAGAATAGCATCGTAATTTTTGCTACTGAGTTTATTATTAACAGTCAGCTCATAATGTTTTAGTGCAGACTCAGCATCGACATTTGGATCTACGATATCCACCTCAATATTAAATTTTTTCAGTTCTTTAACTACGTCAACAACTTTTGTATTTCTAATATCAGGGCAATCCTCTTTAAATGTAAAGCCAAGCACTAGGACCCTAGCATTGCGGATATCCATATTTGATTGCAACATTTTATGAATCAATCTAGAGGCCACATTAGCTGACATATTGTCATTCAGTCTGCGTGCAGCCAATATCACTTCTGGGTAATAACCTACAGACTGAGCTTTGTGAGTTAAATAATAGGGGTCAACACCTATGCAATGCCCACCAACAAGGCCTGGCCTAAAAGGAAGAAAGTTCCATTTAGTACCTGCAGCTTCCAGAACTTCTGCCGTATCAATGCCTAAACGCTCAAAGATAAGCGACAACTCATTAATTAAACCAATATTGATATCCCTTTGAGTATTTTCGATGACCTTCGCAGCCTCTGCCACTTTTATAGATGAGGCTAAATGGGTCCCTGCTTCAATTATAGACTTATACAAAGTATTAACTTGTTCAGCATAAATTGCTGAAGATCCCGAAGTGACTTTTTTTATCTTGGTTAGTGTGTTGACCCTATCACCTGGATTTATTCTCTCTGGACTGTAGCCAACACCAAAGTCGGCATTGAAGTGTAATCCTGACTGTTTTTCCAAAATCGGTACACAAACTTCTTCAGTAGCCCCAGGATATACGGTCGACTCAAAGATTACGATATCACCCTTATTCAAAATACTGCCAACATCACTAGCTGCGGCTATCAGCGGCCCAAGATCTGGTGTTTTAGCTTCATCGATCGGAGTTGGAACCGTTACAATATAGACATTACAATCAGAGATATCCGACATGCAAGATGTAAATCTGAGACTCGTAGATTCGTTTATTTGCTTAGGAGTTACTTCAAGAGTTATATCTTCACTATTGCGCAGCTGTGAAATACGTGACGAATTAATATCGTAACCAACGGTGTTATATATTTTCCCAAACTCTACAGCTAATGGTAATCCAACATAGCCCAACCCAATAATCGCAATTTTCATATTTTTCCTAACAATAGTTTATATTTATTCATCCAATCAAAAACTCTAAAATCAAATGATAATTTGAGGATAGCTAAGCCGTTGATGTTATTAGAGCAATATATTAACAAACTTCCTTTAAAAAGGATCTAACCAAATAGCAATAACTATTCATGATCACTCATAATACTCTTTATACCATCGAACAAATTTAGCCACACCATCTCTAAACGATGTTTGGGGACGGTATCCAGTCAAGTTATTTAAAACCGAGGCGTCGGCCCAAGTAGCTGGAACATCTCCAGTTTGCATAGGCATATAATTCCGAATAGCCTTGATACCGAGCTCATCTTCTATGGCATCAATAAAATCTAACAATCTTACTTTATCCGAGTTTCCAATATTTACAACGCGAAAGGGAGCCACCGGTGATAGGTTATCTCCTTCAACAGCAGTATTTGCTCCCCCAGGGACCGCATCAATAAGCAGGCTAATTGCTCTGACAAGATCTGAAACATATGTAAAGTCACGCCACATATCACCATTATTATAGATATCAATTGGTGTTCCTTCTATGATCCCCTTTGTAAATTTGAACAGCGCCATATCTGGACGTCCAAGCGGTCCATATACTGTAAAAAAACGAAACATTGTTGTTGGCAGATTGTACAAATGAGCATAAGAGTGGCCCATTGACTCGTTTGCTTTTTTTGTTGCTGCATAAATTGTTAGTGGCGTATCAGCCTTTTGGGTTTCAGAAAACGGCATCTCGGTATTAGCTCCGTATGCTGAGCTTGTTGACGCCATTAACAAATGTTTTACACCGGCTTGACGGGCCGCCTCCATTACATTAAATGTTCCAATGATATTTGCATTAATGTAAGCTCGCGGGTTATCAAGACTGTAGCGAACACCTGCCTGCGCAGCAAGATGGATAATAACATCCGGAGATGCTTCAGCCACTGCAGCCTCAACAACACTATTGTTTTCAAGCATCGCTTGAGTAAAAGTAAAATTAGGATATTTACGAAGTATGTCAACCCTGGTTTGTTTTAGCCTTACATCATAATAATCTGTCATTCCATCAAAACCAGCCACTGCCCAACCTTGTCGCAACAAAAGCTCTGCTAAATAAAAACCTATAAAACCACCTACGCCTGTAATAAATACTTTTTTCAACATAATATCCTCAAATTTAAAAAATATACTGCAATCGACCCGCAATACAACCTAGTCCTGCTCAAATAAGTCCCGAGTAAATAGCTTGTATCTAATATCATCAAGTTCATCACTCATCCGATTTGAGATAACCACATCAGATGTGTTTTTAAACTCATCAAGTGAAATTATAACCTTTGACTGAAAGAATTCAGGCTCATTATAGGTTGGCTCAAAGATTACAACCTCTATACCTTTGGCCTTTATCCTTTTCATAATGCCCTGTATGGCACTTGCCCTAAAATTGTCAGAACCCTGTTTCATTACCAAGCGGTATATGCCAACAACCTTGGGGTTCAATTTGATAATCGAGTCTGCAATAAAATCCTTTCGGGTGGTATTTGACGATACAATCGCCTGGATCAATGTCTGCGGCACCTGGTCATAGTTTGCCAGAAGCTGCTTTGTATCTTTTGGCAGGCAGTAGCCTCCATAGCCAAAGGATGGGTTGTTGTACCCCTCACCTATACGTTCATCCAAGCACACGCCATTTACAATACTCTTGGCATCTAGGTCATGAGCCAGTGCATAGGAGTCTAGCTCGTTGAAGAAAGATACACGCATGGCAAGGTAGGTGTTGGCAAAAAGCTTGACTGCCTCAGCCTCTGTTGAGCGCATAAATAATTTTTCAATGTCCTGCTTTTCAGCGCCTTCAACTAAAAGCTCGGCAAACGCTTTTCCAGCCTCAAGCTGGCTACCCACAATAATGCGGGATGGGTAGAGGTTATCCTTTAAGGCCTGACCCTCTCGTAAGAACTCAGGTGAGAAAATTACACGATCTGTTGCATGCTTTTCTTGAAGTGATTTTGTATACCCTACAGGGATGGTAGATTTGATCACCACAAGTGCATCTGAATTAAGCTCTAGGGCATCACTTACTACGCTATCCACCGAGCTGGTATCAAAGCAGTTAAGATCTGGGTCATAGTTGGTAGGCGTTGCCACCACTACAAAGCTGGCACCCTTATAGGCAGCCTGCTTATCCAATGTCGCTGAAAGGCTTAGCTCTTTTTCTCCTAAAAAGGCTTCGATCTCGGTATCAACCACAGTGGATTGCTTGCTATTGACCCTTTCAATTCGTGCAGGATCTACATCAAGAATAACCACATTGTTGTGCTGGGCAAGGAGCACTGCGAGGGACATACCCACATAGCCAGAACCCACAACCGTCACTTTTGTTTTGTTTGTCAAATTTAGACCTTTAATTTGATGTTAATCGGTTACTTTACTTTGGAAATTTACTTAAGAATTTAGTTTCTTATTATAGACTCAAGAAACTCTGAAAACTATCCTTTAAAATGCGATACGAGCCTTTATCAAAAGTTAGCTAATTATATATTTAATAATTGAGATCTAGAAACTTAGGTGACCTTTTGCTTAATTGCATAATGCCTTATAAGAACTAAAACAATACTTAGCATCCCGCCCAATAGAGCGATTAAGATACAAATCATAGCCCTTTTAGGCTCTGATTTTTTTTCCATTACCGCAGGTGGGTCAATGTAATCAAAAACGTAATACTGATTTGCTTCAATTAGGGTTAACTTTTTAGTTTCTTCTTGCAAAAGCTCTGCTAAGACTAGCTTAATTTCAGACAAACCAGTCATTGAAATTTTTTGATTAAGATAACTTACAGCCTTTTCTGACTCTAATTTATCTTTTTGTCTATAAAAAGCATTAGCTTCATTAACAACCAACTCTACCCATTGCTTAGCAACAAATGGTGATTGATGTTTGATAGATAGATTGATAAAGCCAGATTTTTTATCGTCACTTAAACTTAAGTGTTTGGTTTTAAATGCTTTAAAGCTCTCTTGGGCGCTTGGTTTTTGTTGCTGAGGATAAGAAAAGTTTCTAATCCAAGTATTGCTGTTCGAGTCGAAAATACTTTCATCAAAAGCTAGAGTATTTGTTTTAGAGTTCCAAGATTTAACGGCCATAAGATCTGGCAGGTGAATATTTGGCATTATGTTATTTTCAAAAAAACTCAGAGAGTTAATCTTTTGTATTGCTTTTGCAGAATTACCCTCATCACCACCAGGGGGGAGGCTTATCCCAGCAAGCCCTGCAAGACCACTATAACTTCCAAGAGCTCCAGAAATACTACTAGATGAATTAGCAGGAACTAGCATAGCATTAGATTGATATATATTAGGTAAGGACAGGCTATAAATAACTCCAATAATAGATACAAAAGCTGTTAGAGAAACAATAATCCATTTTCCTTCTAATAGAACATAAAAAATTTCTCGAAGATCTATTTCATCATCAGAACCATTGGGATATTTATTACTATGTGCTTCTTGCATAAAAAATTATTTATTTAGGTATGTGTTAAGTTTATCGTATTCTTGTTTCTTTTTGATAATAAATTGCTTTGTTATAGCTGTTTTTTCTTGGATACCCTTAGATGTTAAAATATATGCATAATTTAATTTATTGTTTGAATTATTAAAGTTATTTATTTTAATAAACCCAATATCTATCAATGCCTTAAGACAATAATTGACTTTTCCTATACTGAAGCCGGAGTTTTGAGATATTAGTCTTTGAGATGCTTTACCATCTTTTTCAATGATATGCATAAGGTCTAATTGATCTTCTGTGATACTTTGTTCTTTTGTCATGTGACTGCTAATTTATCATTGGTGATTTATGTATAAAAAATTGGACTACATAGCTACCGCACGGATTAATAATTAAAAATAATTTTTTTATTAGTACCGTTCAACACTTGAACTATTTTAATATTAGGTGTTTTTATAGTCAACATATTTTAAAAGATAAGGTCTTTTTCTGAGATAGTAACTCTTCTAACAGAACCAAGAAAAGTAAGAAGGACGCTAACTCTTTCTTTAGAAGGAAGCGAGTAAACTTTTACAATACTTCCTGCTAAAGAACCCTTTGCAATTATGACATCTTGACCTATTAGTATTTGTGAAGCTATTGGATCTATTTTTGATGTTTCCTCTGCTATTTGCATGGCTTCAATTTCTTCAGAAGAAAGGCAAGAAATATTATCTCCAAATTTTATAATATTTTTTATGCCCATTGTATATTTGAGAACTGAGTAATTTGCAAGACTAGTATTAACAAAAATGTAACCGGGAAAGAGCACTTCTACTTTAGGGTTAGCGTTAATTTTTTTTATTGTTATTTTCGGTAAATAAAAGTCAAATTTTTGATTTGATAGATTGCTTTCTACTCTTTTAACTTCTTTGTTTTTATATGAAGCGACAATCCATTTTTTTTTCATTTTTTTAAAGCTTGGTACCCGAGGCCGGACTTGAACCGGCACGATATTTCTATCGAGGGATTTTAAGTCCCTTGTGTCTACCAATTCCACCACTCGGGCAAGTTAATTGGTACCAATGTAATCGCTATTATACTTTTATATATATAAATGTCTTTAAAAAATTGGAGGCTGAAGCCGGAATCGAACCGGCGTTAACGGCTTTGCAGGCCGCTGCATAACCACTCTGCCATCCAGCCAAGTTAAGCAAGATGTATTGTATACATCTATAAGGGAAAGTAAAAAGATAAATTAATCTTTATCCAGTCTCTCGATATCACTTTCTATACAATCTTCACCATATTGAATTTCAATAATATGTGTTTTAGTATTTGAGCGATTGCTTACTTGGTGCCAATGTCCAACTGGAACAAGATAATGATCAAATTTATTAAGTTGTAACTCTTTTATATTTTTATTATCGGTATCATTTGAATATGAGACGATACACGTGCCTTCACTGACAAGCCAAATCTCATTTCTTTTAAAATGTCTTTGAAAACTCATAGATTTTCCCGGCTCGACTACTAATTCTTTTACTTTTACATTATTTGTTTCAAATAAATTAAAAAAGGATCCCCACTGCCTTTCCTCAAAATAATATTGCCATTTGTTAAGAATCCATGAAGATGAATTTTTTTTATCATCACCACCAACACTAAAAATAAAATTTATATCAGAAACAGACATTTCTGGTATATTTTTTTTATCTCTATCGCCACCATTAGCAAAATAAATATCGTCATTAGGATGCAATTTTTTAATTTCTTCTAATGCATTTATGCAAGAGCCCCTGGTGTCATCCTGAAAACCAATAACCTGATCAACAAATTTTATTGATTCAACAATAGCTTTTCTTTCATAGAATGGCATAAAAAATTTACCTTTCTTTTTTTCAAGCCAGGCGTCGCTATTTAAAGCAACTATTAATTTATCTCCATGACTCTTTGCAGATTTAAAATAAGCAATATGGCCTGAATGAATTGGATCAAAACCCCCACTTACAACTATCAATTTCATTGATTAAGAACTAGTACCTTTAAAAGTATTTATTGTGTACAAAAAACCTGTATACAAGGTGATAAAAAGAGATATGAATAGGAAAATATCTGCAACAATAATAAGAAGCATATTGTTTAAAGTTAGAGCAATGAGATAAATACTTATTGTGAAAAGTTGAATTGTTGTTTTAATTTTGGCTAAGTAAGTAACCTTGGTTGCATCGCTTTTGTTATTTCTAGCATTTAAATCTCTTAATGCTCCAACCCAAATTTCTCTTGTAATTATTAACGCTGCAAAAAATCCAATCAAATAACTTGAAAGGTTTACTGCTAGGCCAAAAAATACAAACACTATTAAGATTTTATCTGCTATTGGATCAAGTATTTCTCCGAGTTGAGATACTGAATTATATTTTCTTGCTAAGTATCCATCTAACCAATCAGTTAAGCCAGCAATATAAAACAATATAAGCGCTAGTAAGTAACCATCTGATGACGTCAATAACAGGTAAATAATTGCTGCCAATACAATTCTTGAAAATGTTAGAAGATTTATGAAAGTAACCATTATTTAATATTTTGTTTTATTAGATTAGCTATTTTGTCATTAATGCCTCTTACAGTCATTAAATCTTCTATTTTTGCATATTTTATATTTTTTAAATTTTTAAATTTTAGAAGTATCTTATTTTTTAATACAGGGCCAATGCCTGGGACTAAGTCTAGTTGTGATTTTTTTATAGAGCCCCTTTTCTTCTTTCTTTGAGCAGTTATTGCAAATCTGTGTGACTCATCTCTCATTTTCTGAAT
>Ga0206130_10002513_pt1 | contig 25331 bp, 19 predicted proteins | sample Helgoland_Spring_9_FD_148637 | JGI IMG/M metagenome (GOLD analysis project Ga0206130, IMG submission 148637) | Pelagic subsurface seawater microbial communities from Kabeltonne, Helgoland, North Sea - Helgoland_Spring_Bloom_20160512_1 | ecosystem: Environmental > Aquatic > Marine > Epipelagic ...
CGAGTCCACCAACAGTATTGGTCAATGTCCCAGCGTTGATGCCAATTCCGGTCGAGCTGGGTGGAGGATAGGGGGTCCCCGGGAGGTTGCCATCTGCATGACCAAATTGATCGCCAGAATATAAGACATAGTTGGCTTGGCAATCTTCCGTAATAGGGTCTGTCCAGTTGGTTATAACCGGGAAGTTATCACGCATGGCGATATCGGTAATGCCGTTATAATATTCGGGCGTTGGTGATAATTGCACGCCGCCGCTATCTTTCGCAACTAGGTACCTCAAGCTTTCGTAGTAGAGCTCTGATACAGGGTCATTCGATTTATATCTTCGGCTACCCAATCCAAAATTATTAATATAATTCAATATCCCGCTATTATTTATGCCTTGCCCTGCATTGACTAAGGCGTCTGGGTCCAGAACGATCAAACCGTTAGCATCAATCTCAGCCGCCGGATTAACCTCAGAGCCACCACTGTCTTTAGGGCGTTGAGTGCCTATATACTTAGCCGCCGTTCGCAATACACCGCCGTTACGAGCAGTTCCATTCTCTGCTAGGTAACTGAACAATGCATATCTCATTTTCGCTGCATTCTGAACTAACAGGCCCTCGGGCTTATACCAAGTATTGGTGCCGTCGGTATAGGCCACACAGTTATCCTCGAGACTGACGGTGTCATCACACACCTGGACAATAACGCTGTAATCCCGCCCCCTGATTCTATTATTGTTCTTATTATAGAATCGGACCCGGTTGCCTGAATTGGAATAACGATTGTCAATTCGCATTTGAACTGTGCCAAATGGTGTAAGATTTCGAGGGTCATTTATAAAGGCAATACCGTCTTTTTCAAATAATGCGTTATCAGTACCGATAGCTTTATAAACAAATGGCCAATCGCCGTATCGGTAAGCTCGCGTCAACAAGGTTGTCGCACCTGAGCCCGCGGTATCAACGAGGCGCGCACCTCCGGTCATTGCACCACGAAACTGATCAATGGCGGTCATCGTCGCCCAGTTCATAAAGTTACCGCTGAACTCATCACCATTACAGGTATAGTCCGTATTGGCGAGCGATGACGGATAAAAATACTCGGGATTAGCGCTAGCGTGAGGGCTGGTAGCCTGCTGAATGCTGTCATTTCCACCGTCGTTGTAGAGGTAACATTTAGCGGGATCAAAATAACCAATGTATACCTCATCGCTGGTGTAGCAAATGTCGGCAGTAGATGACAAGCCTGAAAAAGTATCGGACTTGCGGCCCGGACAAATATTCCCACCACTCATCACCTCGTTGGCACCGGTATAGGATTCCGCTTGCTGCGTCAGCTCAACCGAAAGGTCAATCACTAAAAGTGGGTCAGCCCCATCTCCTAATAGCTCAGGCGTAGCCGCATAATCTCGCTCCGTTGCCGCAGTGGCCCGATCAGGCCCCAACTGAGCATAACTTATCGATGAGGCCAGCAGGACGCTGACGACTAACAAAGCCTTCGCACTCGTCATTGATAATTGCTTCACTCTTGCTGTGTTCATGTCATTAACCCCACACCATTAACGGTGAAACTCCAAAAACTTCATTCAATGTCTATCCATTGCTAACAATGGAATATCGTACAAATAATCTAACGGCTGCCCAGCGCATCTAAGGTGTTGGCGCCCGGTAAGTACTCTGCAATACCACCTCACTGCGTCCTGAGTTACTGGTGCCCATAGCCGTAATCCGATAAAGCACATCGCCACCATCGGCGGCAACAAAACCAGTACCTCCCAACGGCTCGATAAAACATAGGAATTCGACAATGTATCTGCCGTCGTTACCATTGCCATCAATGGCCACAGTGTCGTGCCTAGATGACGTTTCCCAAACGTCCAATGCAGGGTCTTCCCAAACCTGCACAGTCGGTGGGCTGCTGGTGGTGTATCGCAAACACTGATCTTGCGTATCCAGCGCGTCCCACTGACCCACAAAACATAATCCATTAGTGCAAGTCGCATTGAAACAAGACGAACCAACGCAGTCTGCCTGTAACTCAACCCGAGAAAAGCCTACGGTTTCGATCGTGCGCTCTACTTGCCGCAGCGTTGTCTCTGCGGCATTAAATGCTAACTGGCGCTCCTGTGTGTTGGTCGCCATTTTCATTTCCATGCCTGAAGACTCAATCGCTGAAACACCCAGTAAAGTAACAACGGCTAAAATCACCAGGCAGACAATAAGTACCACACCACGTTGTTTCTGAAATTTCATGACCGCTCTCCTATAAGCCTGCGTTACGCAATTGAACGGTGGTGGACACTATCTGCCGTAAAAATCTATCAGCAGGTGTGTTACCTAAATAGGCCGTGGTATTGTTTTGCGGCAAAACAATATTTCTCGACCGCATCACCAATTGAATTCTTATGCTGACAACCCTGTCCCAGCCGATGTTGCCGCCAGCAGCAGTCGCCCTGTCGTCCGGGATTTGATCCGCCGTAAAATACCGATTGGCCTGTCCATCAGCGACAATATCATTGTCAACACCGTATGAAATCTGCATATCCTCTATGCCACTCACTAACTCTTCTGTTGTAGGTACGCCACCTGTGGTGGTAATAGACACACGATGTAACGAAGGCAGATTACTATCGAACGTAGACTCGTTAATAAAGTAGGCATGTCCAACAAACGGCAACAGCATAGAACCGGCTGAATACAATGCGTCATTCCCCGTGGCCATAACATCACCGACACTGCCGTCGTCACAATCACTGGAAGACGTACAATTTCCGCACTCAAAGGTCCCGCTGAGCATGCCGGTACAATTATCACTATTGACGGCATGAGAGACCGTCTGTCCATTAATGGCGCTGGCTGCAAATATACCCGCCTGATCACAGTTGGCGTCAGACAGCACCATGATTTCACCGACGCTATAGGCCGCAGAACTCGCTAATACAATGGCAGATGGCGTCGTGTGTTGGTCAACGGTTTGTGCGTTATTAGTATCCCCATAACGGACAATTAGCGCATCTGTGTTGGTATCAGCGTTCGTCAAATAAGCGGGCAAGGTCGATACGCCCCCTTCAAAACCCTCTATCGCAGTCGACTTGACCAAGCTATCCAAATCCCCATCAAAGGCATTGGCCATATTCCCCGAACCACTGCACCCCCAACTGCCTGCCTGTCTTATATCTCTGGAGATGAGATCAACCGCAAAACGGGCATTTTCTTGGATGTAAGCCACCTCGCTTTCTTGAATAAACGATTGTTTACTGGCGACAAATGATTGAATCACGCCGGCAAGAACGACCAGTGCAATGACCATAGAAACTAGCAATTCAACCAGTGACAGACCAGCCACCGATCTTAGAGAACGAGGCTGAATCATATTTGCGTCCTCATTTCATAGCTATACCGTGTGCCTGCGTTGTCTTGGCTATTGTCGTCATCTTCGCCCGCTGCTTCCCGCAAACGGTAACGCACCGTGATGACCGCTCGCTCAACACCACCAACATTACTATAAAGAATTTCACCATCAGCGTCGGGTAAAACAGCCCTTTGGCCATTGTCCCCGCGCAGCGACTCTTTCCATTGCGACAGGTCCCACGCGGCCATCTGCGCCGCTGTACAATTTGCCGCCGCACAATCAGTGCCTGAATTTGCATCATCATCAAAGCCGATAGTGTAGTCATCCACCACATCGCGATTAGCGCGCATCCGCTCTAATATGTCTTGTGTCATGAATGCAGCCTGGGAGTTCGCATAAGCTTTTTGACTGAACACAAGACTGGAGTTTTGCAACCCGGCAAAGCCAAGCAAACCAATAGCCAGTACAAACAAAGCCACCATGACTTCCATCAACCCCGCACCATTTTGTCTAGATAATCGCATAGTCATTCTCTTAACAGGACAGGTCATCGCCATCAATATCATCAACGATGTTGTTGCGGGGGTTATCACTATCGGTTGACCACATTAAACGTCCAGTCCGCTCCATGATCAGTGCCCGCGCCATTGTGTCATCGCCGTCGTCTTCACACATTTCAAAGGTCGCTCGGGCATCAACCCCGTTGCGGGTAAACTGCAGATCATCGATAGAACCGGGATCGGACTTATCACCAGAAACCGTCAAAACATTTTGACCTAGGCCTCCATGCACACGGAGCAAAACATCGTCCGTATCAACCGTGGCGTTGCCATTAAGGTCTAAAAATGTAATCCAGCCAATACTCCAGTTCCCCGCAGGGGCTGCGGTGGAGCAGGACGCCTGATCGCTGCTCCGGCAGACAGTCACGGTTTGACTTCGGGAAACAGCCTCCGACCGCGCCAATTTAACGTGACTTGAGAGGTCTTTCAGCTCAGCTTCAATACGGTTTCGTTCGAGTGCCGCACTAAAATTTGGTGCAGCGGCCATCACTAAAATCCCTAAAATCGCCAGTGTAACCATCAGTTCGACCAAGGTAAAACCTCTAGCTTGGCATTGATTTAAACGATTCACGTTAGCCTATCTCCACTGTTTAAACGCGAGGCTGGGGAGCCTCATTTAACGTTTATCCATTTATACTTATGAATAGATTAACAAAGGACCATTAAAATGACAGAAGGAGTCGATAAACGGTTGGATTTATGACCTGAATGGTGTGAGGCGGGACTATTGTCGGTAGGAACTGTGACTAACTTCTCAATTCCTTTGGCAACGAAAAGGTAATCAGTTCGACTTGACCAGATAACTCTTCCGGCTCTTTTGCTCCCAGCGTTTGCAGACGTGCTATTACTTGCCGGACTAAAACATCAGGCGCTGAAGCGCCGGCAGTCACACCGACCACGGTCTTGCCGTTTAACCAGCCAGGATTAATTGCGCTGGATGATTCAATGAGATAAGCCTCTGTACGCATTCTCTCTGCTAGCTCTCGCAGCCGATTGGAGTTAGAGCTGTTGGGTGACCCCACAACAAGGACTAAATCGCAGTCCGCCGCTAACTGTTTAACCGCATCCTGCCTGTTTTGTGTAGCGTAGCAAATGTCATCTTTACGAGGTCCGCTAATTTCCGGAAATCTAGCTCGCAACGCTTCAATAACTAATTGAGTATCGTCAACTGACAGCGTGGTCTGTGTTACATAAGAAAGCGCGCCGGGATTATTAACACGCAGTTCCGCGACCTGTGCGACATCCTCAACAAGGTAAATATCACCACCACCGGACCGGTCGTATTGCCCCATTGTCCCCTCCACTTCTGGATGGCCTTTGTGTCCTATCAAAATACACTCGTGACCGCGTCGGGAATACTGGGCAACCTCCATATGTACTTTTGTAACCAGCGGGCAAGTGGCGTCAAACACTTTTAACCCTCTGTTTTTTGCTTCTTGCTGCACGGCCAGAGATACGCCATGAGCACTAAAAATGACAATCGCGTCGTCGGGAACCTCGACCAACTCCTCAACAAAGACTGCACCTCGAGCCCGCAAGTCATCAACAACGTATTTATTATGAACAACTTCGTGGCGAACATAAATTGGTGCTCCAAACACCTCCAACGCCCGATTAACAATTTCTATTGCCCGATCAACCCCCGCGCAAAAACCTCGAGGGTTGGCCAATTTTATTTCTAGTATCGGTAATTTTTGCGCTGCCGCCATTGAAGAATACTCGCTATGTCAGTAATTAGCTGTCGAGACCACCAACGTTGATAATTTCAACATCAAACAGGATATTGCGCCCCGCCAAGGGGTGGTTGAAGTCAACCATCACCCTGTCACCATCCACTGACTGGACCACGCCAGGTAGCTCCGACTGACTGGCGTCGGCAAAGGAAATAACCAGACCTTCTGCCAATTCGAGGTCGGCAGAAAAATCTCCGCGAGAAAACCGCTGTACATTATTAGGGTTTGATTGCCCAAAGCCATCTTCTGGCGAAACAACAAAACTGTCTTTTTCCCCGGCCTTTAACCCGAAAAGCTTACGTTCAAATCCATCGAGAAGACTGCCATCACCTATAGTGAAGGTTGCGGGCTCTTTATCAAAGGTGGAATCGACAACCGACCCGTCTTCAAACTTTAATGAAAAATGCAAGGTAACCTTAGTGTCACCTGCAATGGCTAAATTATTCATACATTACTCCCTACAAAATACAGTCGGAGACCGACACGAAACCGCAAGACCGAAACACTAACATGCCAACATCAACCGAGCCATACAGCTATAAACCAGCAGGTATCACTTGGCCTTTTCTGATTCCGACTCTGCTTTTTCCGGATTCAGTATGATATCCAGAATCATTAGACCAGCACCAATATTAATGGCGATATCAGCGATGTTAAAGGTTGGGAAATAGGAAGACTGGTAATGTAAAGAGATAAAATCGACTACGTAACCCAATTCTATTCTGCCCCATACATTGCCTATCGCACCACCCACAATAAATGCCAGACTGGCAGACAATAGTCTTTGATCCGGCTTTAATCGGCCCAGCCATACCACCATCACGACACTCACAACAATGGCAATGATCGAAAACAACCAAACTTGAGCGCCACCAAGATCGGCGAGAAAACTAAACGCAGCGCCAGGATTATGCTGCAAAACTAAATTAAACATGGGTAAAACTTCTACCGGGCGCCCATAAATCAGCTGTGAGCTGGCCAGATTTTTTGTCCATAAATCCAGCCCGATCAAAGCAACAGAAATTAGCAACCACCGCCAGTTGCTTTTGTTAGGAATCAGCATGCCGTACCTCCGCCAATCAAACAAAGTAACGAACTTCCCCGTCACCTTCTATATTGTCGATACAACGGCCGCAAAGTTCTTCGTGCGCTTTATTGTCACCAACTTCTTCGCGGTGATGCCAACAACGGGCACATTTTGCGTGATTACTTTGGGCAACGGCAATCTCCAAACCATCAACATCTGAATCACTGGCATCCTGTGATTCCGACAAAGGCCTCACTGTAGCAGTCGATGTGATCAGAGCAAACCGCAGCTCTGTCCCTAACTTGTTGAGCTGCTGTAGAAGCTCATTGTTACAGTACAAAGTCACCTCTGCTTCCAGGCTGCTGCCTATAACCCCGTCAGCGCGTTTGCTTTCCAGAACCTTGTTAACAGCGGTTTTTACCGCCATTAAGTTTTGCCAGTATATCTCGTCCATGTCATCGCTTTCGTCCAATGATTCAAGGCCTGGATACCACTCGGCTAAAAATACTGATTCTTCTGTTTCACCGGGTACAAACTGCCATAGCTCCTCAGCAGTAAAGCTGGTAATCGGTGCAATCCAGCGAACCATTGCCCGAATAATATGATACAGCGCTGTCTGAGCAGATCGGCGGGCCAAACTATCTTCGCGGGTGGTGTACTGCCGGTCTTTGATTATATCCAAGTAAAAGCCGCCGAGCTCAACTACGCAAAAATTATGCAGTTTTTGGTAAATAATATGGAATTGATAAGTATCGTAGGCGGCAATGATATCGTGCTGTAGCTTTGCTGCCGCATCGACAGCCCAACGATCTAAAGCCAGCATTTCATCAGCAGGTAATAGATGCTCAGCAGGGTCAAAGCCGTCAATATTGGACAGTAAGAAGCGAGCGGTATTGCGAATACGACGATAGGAATCAGCGGTGCGTTTAAAATTTTCATCACTGACAGTCATTTCATTACGGTAGTCCGCCGCAGCAACCCACAAACGTAACACATCAGCCCCCAATGTGCCGATAACGGTTTGTGGGGCAATGGTATTACCGATCGACTTGGACATTTTTCGGCCCTCTGTATCGACGGTAAAACCATGAGTTAACACCTGCTTATAGGGCGCAAAACCATTGACCGCCACTGACGTTAGTAAGGACGATTGAAACCAGCCCCGATGTTGATCCGAGCCTTCCATATAAATGTCTGCGGGACAGGTCAACTCGTCTCGACGACCCAGCACTGAAGCGTGGGTAACACCGGAATCAAACCATACATCCAGCGTATCGGTGACTTTTTCATAATCTGTCGCATCGTCACCCAAGAGGTCGGCCGCGTCGAGATCAAACCAAGCGTCAATACCGCGCTGCTCGACTCGTATAGCGACCTCTTCGACTAATCGCTGACTATCAGGGTGTAATTCGGCGGTTTCTTTGTGGATAAACAGGGCAATTGGAACGCCCCACGTTCGCTGCCGGGAAATACACCAATCAGGTCTATCGCTAATCATTGAATCGATTCTTGCCTTACCCCATGACGGCATCCACTCGACTTTATCAACTTCCTTCAAGGCCTGTTGCAGCAGACCATTTTGATTCATTGAAATAAACCACTGCGGTGTCGCCCTGAAGATAATCGGCGATTTGTGGCGCCAACAATGTGGGTAACTATGGTCTATTTCTTGGTAATGAAGCAGCGCGTTTTTTTCTTTCAGCAGTTCAACCACCGCAGCATTAGCTTTCAGCACATGTTGACCGGCAAATAACTCGGTGTCTGGCAGATAAACGCCGCTCGACCCGACAGGGTTATACACATCTAGGCCGTATTGCTGCCCAACGATAAAATCGTCGACACCATGCCCGGGCGCGGTATGGACAGCCCCCGTCCCGGCTTCAGTCGTAACATGTTCGCCCAAGATAACCGGCACTTGGCGATCATAGAATGGATGCTGGAGTAATTGATGCTCTAGCTGTGCACCCTTACAGCGGCCAACAATATCGAATGCTTCCACAGCAAAACGCTGCATAACAGACTCATATAAGGCCTCAGCTAATAAGATAGTCCTTTGCTCACCACTCTGTTCGAATGCTACCAACACATAGTCCAATTCGGGATGTAGGCTAACCGCAAGATTCGCTGGCAAGGTCCAGGGGGTTGTCGTCCATATGGCAATAGCAACCGCGCCTTCTATACCGCCAGTGACACCGCAACTTTGCAGTAAAAGAGCGGGATCAACGGCATTAAATGCAACGTCGATAGAGGGTGACATTTTGTCTTTGTACTCAACCTCTGCCTCAGCCAGAGCCGAGCCACAGTCCATACACCAGTGAACTGGCTTAAACCCTTTTTGCAGGTGTCCGTTGTCAGCAATCTTACCCAAGGTGCGAATAATATCCGCCTCGTTCTGAAAATTCATTGTCAGGTAGGGATTATCCCAATCTCCCAAAACGCCGAGACGTACAAAATCTTTCTTTTGAATATCCACTTGACGATGGGCATATTCCCGGCATTTCTGCCTGAATATCGAAGGCTCTACTTTGACTCCCGCCTTACCTATTTTCTTTTCGACATTTAGTTCGATGGGCAAACCATGGCAATCCCAACCTGGAATATAGGGTGAGTCAAAACCACTCATGGTCTTCGATTTAACAATCATGTCCTTGATGATTTTATTCAAAGCATGACCAATGTGAATTTCACCATTTGCGTAGGGGGGGCCATCGTGCAAAATAAATTGCTCGTTGCCTTTTCTCGCTTGGCGAATTTTTTCGTACAGATTAATGTCATGCCAGTGCTTTAACGTTTTTGGTTCGCGCTGTGCCAAATTTGCTTTCATCGGGAAAGCGGTTTTGGGCAGGTTTAATGTCTGTTTATAGTCGGTCATTTTATCTATTCGTTACCTGTAGAAACTGAAAAACTAGCTTACGCTGGCAAAGTACCGTCGGCCAGTTTCGAAATCTTCGTGTATTTGTTGTTTCAAGTTATCAATCGAATCAAACTTTTTTTCATCGCGAATTTTCGTACGAAAGATCACTTCAATATTTTTGCCATAAATATCACGGTCAAAATCTAACAAATGAACTTCGAGTATCGCCTTCAAACCATCGCCGACGGTTGGGCGAGTCCCGACGTTAGCAATGCCATGAACGATCTCCGCGTCAATGATTGCGTCGACGGCAAAAACACCTGACAACGGTGAGCGCAAGCGATGTAATTCCATATTAGCCGTGGGTGCACCCAATTGCCGACCCAGCTGCTTACCCACAATTACCTTCCCAGAAATACTAAAAGGGCGGCCTAAAAGAGTATTCGCCAAATCAAAATCAATGTCTTCTAATGCCTTTCGAATTCGAGTGCTGCTCACCCGCTCATCATCCATGGTCAGGGTCTCCGTTGCTTCAACAGTAAAACCCTTTTCTAAACCAAATTTTCTCAACAATTCAAAATTGCCGCCGCGATCTCGACCAAACCGCAAATCATCACCAATAATTATATGCTTCGCACCTAATCCCTCAACGAACACTTTGCGGACGAACTCACCCCCATCCATCTCTCGGAGCGATTCGTTAAATCTAATTCGCAATATTCTATCGATACCCAACGCTTTCAGCGCTTTAAATTTCTCTCGAAAGCTCATTAATCTCGCAGGAGCCTGCTGAGGAGCAAAGAACTCCTTCGGTAACGGCTCAAATACCACGACGGTGGTAGGCAGTCCCATTTCGCCACCTTTATCGATGAGGCGCTGCAGCACAGCCCTATGGCCATGATGAACACCATCAAAGGCGCCGATCGTTGTAACGCAACCCCGGTGACGTGGGCGCAGATTGTGCAAGCCGCGAATAAGCTCCATGAGTCAGTAATCTTCAGTAGTCAGTCTAAAAAAAGAGCCGATGATTATAGCGTAGCCATCAGCCCGCCACCAGCCATGCGAGTGAGACAGGATCAGCCTTGAGTATTTGACGCCGCCTTAAAGTCGCGCGGTCTACCGCCGGAAACAAACAGAGCAGAAAAGTAGGTCACTACGCCTGCGGCACATAACCACAGCAGATTTATTAGTCGGTCTAACCACTGCCAATTTTCCCATAGCGGCGGCTCAGGCAGCAACATCGCCAGCACTAAAGCCATGGCCATAGCAGCCATAGTCATACGCAGCAGTGTCGCCGCGAACCCCGGCATCGGCGCGTACACCTGCTTAAGCCGCAGACCGCGGTACAGCAAAGCCGCATTTAAGACCGCAGCTAACGATGTCGCCAACGCCAAACCGACATGGCCAATTTGCCAAAAGTAATGCAGGGGCACCACGAAGATCACATTCATCATCATATTTGCCACCATTGCCTTGATGCCAATAGTCACCGGCGTTTTTGTGTCTAGTTGCGAAAAATAACCCGGCGCCAGCACCTTGATTAACATAAAGGCGAGTAATCCGAGCGAGTATGCCTGTAAACTCATCGCCGCCATCCCAACATCACCCACGGTTAGCTTGTCATACTGAAATAAGGTCATAAGTATTGGGGTTGCGAGAATAATCAATGCCACCGCCGAGGGCAACCCAATCAACAACACCATTTTGATAGCCCAATCGAGAGTTGCGCTAAACCCCTCACGGGACTTATTCGCCTGTTGGCGAGACAAACTTGGAAGAATCACCGTACTTATAGCAATCGCAAACACGCCTAGGGGTAATTCCACTAACCGGTCCGAGTAGTAAAGCCACGACACACTACCTAACGGTAAAAATGAGGCCAGTACAGTATCCAGCAACAAGTTGATCTGACTAACAGAGACACCAAAGATCGCGGGCCCCATTAACGCCAGTATTCTCTTGACGCCCTCATCCTGTAAATCCCAACTTGGTTTTGGTGTTAAACGCAGGCCATGGATAAAAGGCAGCTGAAAAGTGAGTTGCAAAAACCCAGCCGCCATCACCCCCCAAGCGAGCGCAAAAGCCGGCTCATCAAAGTAGGGGGAGGCAAAAACTACCGCACAGATCAGTGTAATGTTAAGGAGCACCGGCGTGAATGCCGGCACAGCGAACCGCCCATAGCTGTTTAGTACCGCACCGCAAAATCCGGTTAGTGATATCAGTAACAAATAGGGAAAGGTGATCCGGATCATCTCACTGGTTAGCTGGTAACGAGTAGGATCATCCGCCATATAAAACCCGGGAGCGAACAGCGCCGTAAGAACGGGGGCACCGACCACAGCTAATCCGGTGACTAGGAGTAAACTCCCACCGAGCGCTCCTGAAACTTTATTAACCAGCCCCTGCACTGCCTCGATGCTACGCCGCTCTCGATATTCGGAGAGGACAGGCACAAACGCTTGGGAAAAAGCTCCCTCTGCAAACAAACGACGCAAAAAATTAGGAATTTTAAAAGCAACGAAAAAGGCGTCAGCGGCCGCAGTGGCTCCAAGAAAATTTGCAAAAACGATATCACGTGCCAAACCCAAAACACGTGAGAGCATTGTCATCACGCCAACCACGAGACTGGACTTCAATAAACCTCGGGAGGATGAAACAGAGGCGTCCGGAAATTTTGGCGAGTCTGAATTGGACAACGGCAATTCTCTATTAGGTTCAACTTTCAAGCTCAGCAAGCGGGTTTATTGTTAATGCCCGACTATGACCACCGTAGTTTCAATTCTTGATAATGTAACTTCAACCACTGCACTGCGATCAGAGTATGTGCATTGATTAACAGACCCTGATCAAGTTTAGACCATAGTTCATCAAGTTGTATTAGATGAACCTTGATGTCTTCACCCTCGCTCTCTAAACCGTGAATTCCGCCAGCATGGGTAAGATCCGCTCTACCGATAAACGAATAAAAATATTCGTTGCTACCGCCGGGACTTGAATAATACTCACCGACTGGCTCAATATCCTCAACGATAATACCCGATTCCTCAAATGACTCTCTTCTTGCAACCTCTACCGGAACTTCTTCTTTGTCGATTAAACCTGCGACCAGTTCCAGAATCCAAGGCGACTGATGATTTTTTCTGGCGACATCACTGCCAAACACCCCGATACGAAATTGCTCAACCAATGCCACGGCATCGAGTAACGGATCATACAACAACACACCAACCGCATCATGGCGTTTGAACAATTCCCTCGAAACAGTCTTACTCCAACCTCCAAGAAACAATTTATGCCTTAAGGCTACCGTATTAAGCTGATAAAATCCCTTAAACGAAATCTGATCCTCTACTACCTCGACATCAGCATGAGTTAATTTATTCATACACTGGTAACCTTATCGTGACGGGCACAGCCTAGAAGCGGCTTCCGGTGTACCAGTTGACGTCTCTTGAGCACTTGTCTACCTGATCAACCACGTCAAGGATCAGTGCAAACATGGCCATCCGCACCAACACCCCATTATCGGCCTGCCTGAAAATCGCCAAGTTTGGATTATCATTAAGATCGTTATCCAACTCGTTCGCCCCCTCTCTGGAATCCCTTGGCAGCGGGTGCATTATCACCGTGTTGGGTTCACAAAAACGCGTGTAGATCGCCTGATTTAACCGGTAACGGCCGCGGTATAAATCAGCCTCTTCCTGACTGGCAAATCGTTCTTCCTGGATACGCGTTGAGTAGGCGATATCAACGTGAGCAATTCGCTCCTCCATGACGTCAGATTCAATCACTTCATGACCGGCGGCCCGCATCTGTTCGACAATTTCCGCCGGCATTTTTAATTCTTCAGGAGAAATCAACGAGACCGTAATATTGTTGTAAAGCATGAGTAGCTTGCACAGTGAGTGCACCGTGCGACCAAATTTCAAATCCCCGATCAACGCTATACGCAGACCATCGACATCATTACGACCGTGGTGTTGTAGCTCCTTTTTTATCGTATAAAGATCCAGCAAAGCCTGACTGGGGTGTTCATTCGAACCGTCGCCACCATTGAGGACAGGCACTCGGCTGGCCTCGGCAAACTCTGCAACCGATCCTTCCTGAGGATGCCGCATCACAATGACATCGCTGTAGCCGCTGAGAACCCGAGCCGTATCATACAGCGACTCTCCTTTGGCGATGGCCGACGATGCGAAGCCAATCGTTTCACGCACATCGCCACCTAGTAGATTAAAAGCGCTACCAAAACTAACCCGAGTCCGCGTGCTTGGTTCAAAGAACATACTGCCCAAAATCGCTCCCTCCAAAACATTGGTAACTCGCTGGCGCTGTGCGTAAGGCACCATTCGATCGGCAACCTCAAAAATACTTTCAATATCGGCGCGCTCGAATTGGCTGATTGACAGAACATGACTACCGGTAAACTTCAATGCGTACTCCTCTCAAAGAATGAATGGTTTTTTGCGAATGGGCTAGATACATCATTGACTCGTCTTTCAGCCAGCTTTTTCGATCTCCTTGTCACCAAATTGCAAACTTGCCCAGCGCGCATAGAGCGATGAACTGGCTAACAATTGTTGATGACTACCGGTATCAACCAGCTGCCCATGATCGAGAACTGCTATTTTGTCAACATTAACAACGGTCGCCAAACGGTGCGCGACAACGATACTGGTTCGATCCTTCATGAGATGTTCAAGCGCCTGCTGCACTTTATATTCGCTCTCTGCATCAAGCGCGCTGGTCGCTTCATCCAGCAAGAGAATACTGGGGTTTTTTAACACCGCCCTAGCAATGGCTATTCGTTGACGCTGACCACCTGACAGCCTAACGCCGGATTCACCTACAAAGCTGTCATACCCATGTGGCAATTTCTGAATAAACTCATCAGCATAGGCCGCTCCCGCTGCAGCTCTGACATCGTCATCGCTGGCATCTGGCCGTCCAAAGCGAATATTCTCAATGATAGTGCCACTAAACAGGGTCGGCTGCTGCGGCACAATGGCAATATGTCGGCGAAGTTCTTGTGGGGCTAATTCGCAAATATCAACGCCATCGAGTCGAATTTGTCCTTTCTGCACATCATAAAATCGGAGAAGCAAATCGACGATTGTAGACTTGCCAGCGCCAGAGCTTCCAACTAACGCAAGACTACTCCCCGCGGGAAGCTTAAGAGAGAAATGATCTATCGCTGCAGAGTCTGGACGGGATGGATAGAAGAAACTGATATCGTCAAACTCTACATTGCCGATCACTCGCGCAGGCAACGTCTGCGGCAATGCCGGAGCCTGAATCAAATTCTCCGCTGTCATCAGCTCTAATAAACGCTCTGCAGCGCCCGCCGCTCTCTGCAAGTCGCTGTAGACCTCACTGATCACACCAACCGACAATGCCACCATCATCGCATAAAAAATAAAAGCTGCGAGTTCGCCGGCGCTAATTCGCCCCGCTATAACATCGTGGCCTCCGACCCACACCATATAACCCATTGCTGCGAACACCAACGTGATAACAATGGCAGTTAGCCAGGCTCGATAGGTAATCCTTTTGACAGCAATTTCGAAAGCAACTTCAACCTGATCAGTGAATGTTTCCCGGTCCCGCTGTTGATGATTAAACGCCTGTACTATTTTTATATTTTTCAGCGACTCGCCAACAAAGCCACCAAATACCGCAACTTTATCTTGACTTGTCCTCGATAGAGTTCGCACATGTCGGCCAAAAAAAATAATCGGCATGATGACCAACGGGACGCTTAATAAAACAATACCGGTTAATTTAGGGTTAGTGATGAAAAGCAGCACTATGCCACCTATGAATATCAGTACATTACGCAAAGCCATTGACACCGAAGAGCCAATAACTGTTTGCAACAATGTTGTATCCGTCGTTATGCGCGACTGAATTTCGCCACTCAAGTTGGTCTCAAAAAACCCCGGGTGCAGCTCTATTACGTTACTATAAACGGCCCTGCGCAAATCGGCACTCACGCGCTCACCAATCCACGACACTAAATAAAATCGAGCAAAGGTACCAATCGCTAGCAGTACCACCATGGCCATGAAGATACCAATTGCCTCGTCCAAACCTGTTGCAGCAGCCTCACCAAAACCCTGATCAATCAGTAAACGTAAGCCCTGCCCCATGGACAGGGTGACCGAAGCAGTAAAGATCAAAGCAATCAGCGCACCCAACACCCGCCAACGATATGGCATCAAAAACCCAATCATCGAACGTAGTACTTGAATGTCGCGGCTGCTTTCCCGGTTTTCTAGGCTGTCATTGTGCAAAAGGCTTTCTCGGCTGGCGGATATAAATGATGGCGTACTATTATCGCCGCTTAACGGCTTTGGGAAAAGGCCTGTTGGTGCCGCCGACGGGAAAAAGTGGGATTTTATGAAGAAATAGCACCCGCTCATCAATAAATGCACATATTATGAGCTCAGCGATAGAAATCAGCGACAACCTACCGATTATCGAAGCCCCACTGTTCTTCACAACACATCGATATCACCCGGCCGGTGAAACTCGAAATCCCCTGCGTAGCAATTGACCCAGCAGCCTCTCTAGCAGAATTTTGCATGATGGATACGGGCATTAAGGCACCGCATAAACAGGCGTTATACTGACGTTCGCCTCATTTCTGTCATAACCCCTGAAGCCCAACCCTCTTTCCTACGCCGAATTTAATCAGGCAATAACAGCAACAGCGCGCCACAAAACACACATTTTATAGCTAGCTACTCGCGAGCTAGGTACCGGCTATCATTTGAGTCTTCTTCAGCCGCGACATTTTTTTAACCACGTACTCTCGCTTACTAGCGTCTGCTCGGTCAACACAGGGCTCCGTATACACCACCGCTTTTGCCGGGTCTGAACGAAAAAATTTTGCGCCTCGTGAATTATTTTTATCAAAGTGTTCATGAAATCGACGGTCCACATCGGTGGTAATACCGGTATATAGTTTTCCCGACTCAGTTTCAACAATATAGAGCCACCATGTTTTCTCTTCAGCCATGGCACATGTAATCGCTTCCTCCGACACAGACTACCCCTCTTTATTAAGCCAGCAAAGAATCACTATAATCCTGTAGTTCCTCTAAAATTGCTCGATCACGGTCGCTGCAAGCTTCGTCGTTAAGCAATGCCTGAGTCGTTTCAAGGAATTCTTCCATGCTAATACTGACATCAGCCTCCGGGTCAGTCAGGCGATAATACCTAAACTCATGCCACTGCTGCAGCTCTTCCGCACTCAGGGACTCAGGAAAATTTCGCGCCCGATAACGGAACAACATGTCATCAAGCCGGGCATCTTCAAACACAAAACTGTGCTCTCTTAATTCATCCGGACTGCTGCTACGGACCTGCGCCATTACCGCCTTATCATTCTGACTAAAAAAACCACCGCTATAGAGCATCACGTCAGGGTCAGTGCGCTCCGGGAAACTCCGCCCAGCAAAAACTTCAGACAATTTTTCTGCCAATCCCTGCGTTTTTACTAACGCCTGATAATGTTTACGCGCCTCAGGTAGGTCTAACTGAATTCTCTCTGCAACAGCCTCGTCCATCAATTTGCTGGTAACCACGACAGGGCAGCGATTAATGTGAATCGTTTTTAACGGAATTCGCGCGGCACCCTCTGGCAACTCAGATGCAGGCGTATAGAGTCGCTCAGTGATTTGGTCAACGTTTAATGACAACAACGGTGCCGGATCAACTGATAAATCGTAACAAATTACACCATTTTTATTCGTTGGGTGTACCGCTACCGGCATTATCAAGGTGGTACAGAAACGATGCGCAGGATACATCGCAGAGGTATGCAAAACAGGTAGCTTCTCCGCCACGTTCAACATGGCAGATACTTCGTGCTTACTGCGTAATTTCAGTAAGTAATCGAAAAGTTTGGGCTGTTTCTGTTTAATCAGCTTCGCCATCGCGATAGTGGCATGCACATCTGACAAGGCATCATGAGCTGACTCATGACTGATACCATTCGCGGCCGTTAGTTGCTCCAGCTTAAAACTGGGCATGCCATTATCATGCGTTGGCCAATTGATTCCCTCTGGGCGCAATGCACAACAAACTCGCACCATATCAATAATGTCCCAGCGAGAGTTTCCATTTTGCCATTCGCGGGCATAGGGGTCATAGAAATTTCGATAGAGGGTGTAGCGGCTAACTTCGTCATCAAAGCGCACGCTGTTGTAACCAACAGCACAGGTGCCTGGCTGAGAGAATTCTGCGTGGATCTGACGGATGAACTCTGCCTCACAAACCCCCTGCTCCAGTGCGTGCTGAGGCGTAATCCCGGTAATCAAACAGGCCTCGGGCTGGGGCAAAATATCCGCCGCAGGTTTACAAAAAATGACCAGCGGCTCACCAATGATATTGAAATCACTATCAGTACGGACGCCTGCAAATTGTGAGGGTCTATCCCTGGCTGGGTCGGCACCAAACGTTTCGTAATCATGCCAGTAGAATGAGAAATCAGTCATATAAACCCTCAAGTCCCTTCAGGAAATTGACGACAAAAACCGCCAGTGCATAGCTACCTGCATAGAAGGCCCAGGCAGCTATCACGGAAAACCTGTCCGAATTACCCCGCCTCAAGAGACAACGATCGCCTGTTCCTCAATCTTTGCCTTCCATAGTTGCGGGCCAGTTTTATGGATGGACTCTCCGGTGTAGTCGACAGCAACCGTTACCGGCATATCTTCCAGATCAAATTCATAAATTGCCTCCATTCCCAATTCAGGAAACCCAACAACTGTCGAAGATTTGATAGCCTGAGCCACTAGATAGGCAGCACCGCCAACCGCCATCAGATAAACAGACTCGTGGTCTTTAATAGCTTCTATAGCAGTAGGACCCCGCTCTGCCTTACCGATCATGCCAAGCAAGCCGGTTTTTTCCAGCATCGTACGCGTGAATTTATCCATTCTCGTCGCTGTAGTTGGACCTGCAGGGCCAACTACTTCGTCGCCTACAGGATCAACCGGACCCACATAATAGATAAACCGCCCTTCCATTGAGACCGGTAGCGGCTCACCGCGAGCGATCATATCAACCATTTTTTTGTGCGCCGCATCACGTCCAGTCAACATCTTCCCGCACAGTAATAATGTATCGCCGGGCTTCCAACTTTTTACATCGTCTTTTGTCACGGTATTTAAATCAACGCGCTTAACGTTGGCACCAGCCTCTCTAGTGACCTCTGGCCAATCTTCTAGCTTTGGTGGCGTTAACGTGGCGGCTCCGGTTCCGTCCAAAGTAAAATGGGTGTGCCGAGTCGCTGCACAATTAGGGATCATCGCAATCGCCTTATTTGCGGCATGAGAGGGATAGTCTTTGACCTTAACATCCATCACTGTTGTCAAACCGCCAAGGCCCTGGGCGCCTATACCCAACTTATTCACTTTTTCATGCAATTCCAAGCGCAGCTCTTCTGCCCGGTTAGTCGCGCCGCGGTCTTTCAGATCTTGAATATCAATCGGCTCCAACAGCGATTCTTTCGCGAGTAACATGGCTTTCTCAGCGGTACCGCCAATACCTATACCCAACATACCTGGCGGACACCAACCTGCCCCCATCTGAGGGACCATATTTAATACCCAATCGACAACTGAGTCAGAAGGATTCAACATAGCAAACTTAGATTTAGCTTCACTACCTCCACCCTTGGCAGCAACGTGTATTTCAACGGTGTCACCCGGCACGATTTCATAGTGAATAACACCCGGTGTATTATCTTTTGTATTAGCACGGGCGCCATCGGGGTCAGCAAGAATTGATGCGCGCAATAAATTGCTCGGATCCATATAGGCACGACGTATACCCGCGTTGCACATATCGGTTACTGACATATCCGCTTCCCATTGCACGTTCATACCCACCTTAAGAAAAACAGTAACAATACCCGTATCCTGACAGATCGGACGATGACCTTGGGCACACATGCGCGAATTGATCAATATTTGTGCAATAGCATCCTTGGCTGCAGGGTTCTGCTCACGTTGGTATGCCAGATCCATTGCTTTGATAAAGTCGACTGGGTGGTAATACGATATAAATTGCAGCGCACCGGCTACACTTTCTATTAAGTCTTCTTGTCGAATAACAGTCATTGGGGGCGAGTTCCTTGTTGTGATAAGAATAGTCGATAAAGCCTGTGAAATTATACCTCAGCCAAATCCTTAAAAGCAGGGAACCAACGACAGCTTTATCGATAACAATATTACTTTTTTATTAGGGCTTAAGTACCACTAGGCGGCTGATTTACGGGTTGTTGCAACGAACTGCTAGGCGGCCGATTGACACTTTTCTTTAGAGCGCCGATATCTCGATTGACCTGGCGACGAAACCCATTAATAGATTCTATCCACTCTTCCGTATTTTTGATCCGACCACTTAATTTTTGAATCTTCTTATTTGCGCGATTGCTCTTGTCTACCGCGGCTTCTGCAACATTGCCCTGCTGGCTAATTGCCTTTTTGTTGGCCGTGACCTGTGTTCTCATTTGCTCGGCTCTTTTCAGTTGCTGTGACAAATCTTCAATAATTGAGTCATTTTTGGACAACATTGTCTTTGCCAGTGCAACAAATGCCGTATTACTTTCAATACTGTTCTGTTGTTTAGCGAGACTGAGATCGTGAACGGCGAGCTGCTCCTTAGTCTTTTTCCAAACGTTATCCCACAGTTTACGCACCTCTGAATCGAGCTCCCGTAACTTAATCTTCATTGCCACACTCGACTCGCTCATACTCTCATCGGTAACTGACAGCTGGCGCTCTAAATCCGTGATACGTGTGTCGTAATTTCGAATAGACTGCTCGGCGGCCTGTAACTTTAACTGCAAATATCCAGCCCACCCAGCCGTCGCCAGCAATACCAATACCACCGCTGTCAGCGTTGATTTCATTATCATGGTCGATGAGGAGGAAGACCCAGTTACGTTGGGGACGTCGCCGATACTGGCCGCAAGCCCACTCCTAGCCTTAGTACGCTGAAAAGACGCTATTTCATCATGGGCTGGAGTCATTTTAGGTACATGACCAATATGATCATCATCTCTTGGGGACATAGACATTTACACTTTTACGTTGCTGTTTTATTGAGTAGCCATTGTTACAACCCTTCGAGAGAAGCAAACCTAAGTTACATACGTCTCTCTCGTCAGGTACACGTCACCTTTTCATTATAGAGTACTATGCCACCAAATATGACCAGTTTAATGGCTGTTCGGCCGCTTGTGTTTTAAACCCTGTAAAATATGATCAGACCGCACCAATTTCAAGGATAAATAGACCATGAAGTTGGATATGAGTTTCCATTTACGCTAGATTAACCTATATAATCACCCAAATCTCACTGCCTTGCTGAAATTGTAGGGCGCTAAGTAACTAGACACATATTTTGAATTCAGGGGATGTTTCATGGAAAACTTCATTACGCTCGATATCTTAATCCGTTGGTCACACGTTTTGTTCGGCATTACTTGGATCGGATTGTTGTATTATTTCAACTTCATTCAGGGTGAATATTTTAAAGAAGCCGAAGCCAGTGCAAAAGCTGACGCCACCAAAAAACTGGCACCCCGAGCCCTGTGGTGGTTTCGCTGGGGTGCGATGTTCACTTTTATCACGGGCGTGCTGTTGTTAGTGAGTATTCGCCAGACGTATGGATTCAACGGATACATCATCATGGGCGCGCTTATGGGTACGTTGATGTTCCTGAACGTTTGGTTGATTATTTGGCCGAACCAAAAAATTGTGACCGGCCTCGTTGAAGGTGATGCCTCTGTCGCAGGACCCAAGGCTCTGCTAGCCTCTCGTACCAATACACTGTTCTCTGCGCCAATGGCATTAGGCATGATAGCATCTTCTCATGGCAACGTTGGTGCAGCGGGCAAATCCGTTTACCAAGCAGTTATCGGTTTTGAAGGCATAGGCACAGGCCTTGCCATTGTCATAGCAATTATCATATTGCTAGAGATTAATGCTATCGTCGGCAAGATGGGTCCCATGGCTTCAGTCAAAGGCGTTATCCATTGTTCTATCGCGCTGACTGCAGTCTGTTTGGCTCTGCTACAATTTGTCTAGCCATATCCAAGTCAAGGAAGACACATTGCTTGATTGAAAAATGATCCGCAAAAAGCCCGTTTAAACATCGGGCTTTTTTGTGCCTAGAATATAGTAAACACGCTCAAAAAAAATAGACTGGTCATCTTAATAAAAGCAATTCCTGAGCAGCAAACAAGTCCTTATTAGGCAGTTGTGGAAGGTCAATTCTGCCCGCACGTCGAATAGATTACAGAGACTGTTTGCGATTACTGTCGGGAGAAAATCGACGCCTTAGCGGAAGGTAGGCGACGTAAATTAATTGCCCCCTTCCCTGGGGGACTTTGCGCTTTGGAGTGCAATAATCCGTATACTGGAATTCCTTATTCCTCACTCGCCAGCCCCTCTAATATGCACTTATTTCAACAGTAGATATATAGTACATAAGTATTACTATCAAACCGCCGAAACTGCGGCTACCCCTAAAATTCTAGCATTGCCCTAACCATATATCGGCGTTCATGCTGATTCAAACGGTGAAAATCTGTGTAGCCCTCATCGAAAACATTTTGTCCGATTAACTCTAACACAACATCGTGCCCTGACGTCCTCATGCGTTTTGCAATACGCAGGTCAAACCGATGAAAGTCATCGGCAAAATCGCCTTGCTCCCAGTCCACCTCGCCCTGATAATACCACAGAGCGCTTGCCTCGAAACCGCTGTCAAAGAAGTAGCCTACCGTTAAGCTACCCATTTCTTTCGGAGCAATTTTCTCCCACGTCTGTTCTTCGGGGTTTCTCCTACTACGTAGCCATAGTCCTTCATTCTCCGTGTAACTGTACTGAAAATTAATCAGCCAGTGACTGTCAGGCTGATATTTTATTTGCGTCTCTATGCCCTCAACATCTACCCACGCAGAATTAGTGCGCAACGTAAATTTGTCGTCGAAGTTATCAGAATAGCCAAAATATTCTATAGTGTTGCCCAGAGTATATTTCACTAACTCTCGACTTTTTTCCTTGAATAACTTTATCTCCACGGTCAGAGCATCATCCAGCAACAGACCATAATAAGCCAATTCTTGGCTTTCAAATTTTTCCGTCGATAAATCACCCGGCGCAAAGGTATCTATATCGAGTAAATACCCCCCCTCTTCAACGCCACTTTGTTGATTAGCTTCATACAAACCCGGCGACCGTTCGCCATTGTTATATGTCGATCTCAATGTATGACCCGGTGAAATATGGTAGTTAGCTGACAGGCGATAGGAGCTGTACCCATTTACAATATCGTTATATTCAAAAATTGCCCCAGCATTCACAGTCCACTTCTCTGAAGGCTTTGTTTCCATATTAGTGAACAAGCGCTGAGAGCTCTCTTCGACGTCGACGGCACGAACAAATTGGCGCTCGCTTTTCATTCGATCATAACGTGTTGCAGCGCCCATCATATAACGCGTATTAGCTCCAAACTTACCGACATAGCGCACCTCAAGATCTGTTCGTTCAGCGTAACTGTCGTATAAGCCAAACACTATGTTAAAATCTTCAAGCCCCGGCAACGCCAGAGGTACATCTTCAGGATCAATACCGACAATATCCGAAAATAAACCTAACACCTCCGGCGCGTCGATATCTGCGTGATTGTGATAAAAGATCAGCTTAACAGCATTATCATTTTGCAACTGTCTTTCCCAGCTAGAGGATAGGTAGTAAGAAATATAATCCCACTTAATAATATCCTCGACACTAATGGATCGACCACTATCCGCCATATCGATATTATTGTCGCTGTAACCGAACTGTATATCGATGGAGTCATATAAGTTAGGCGTAAAAATAGCGCGGAAATTAACATAACTGGATTCGGCGTCATCATCAAATTCAGTGCCATATCTATCATCGAAACCGCTGGTATAACGATAGCCACCGTTTATTTTGTAGGAAAAATTGTCCTCAAGTCCACTGTAAGCCGCAGATACTTTCTGTGTGTCCAGCCCCCCTGCAGCCACTCGCACGCTCCAACCTTTACTCGCAACTGGCGTTTTAGTTACTATGTTTACTGATGCTACCGTTGCATTGGCACCATCTGCCGGGGCATTAGCGCCGCGAATCACCTCGATGTAATCGACATCATCCAGTTCTATTGGCAAAGTTGACCATAGAACCGCATTTTCAGCAGGTTCATACACTGAATGCCCGTCGATTTTTACTTCCATCCGATAGGAATATTCCTGAGGAAAGCCGTGATAATTAATTGCGGCACGACCCGTGTGAGGAAAATACACCTGAAAGCCCGGTACCATACGAAATACTTCGACAATTTCTACTGCACCAGACGCGTCAATCATCTTACGATCAATGATAGAGACGGATGTCGGCGCATCCAATATCCTTTGTTCAAAGTGGCTGGTACCGGTTACAAAGGGTATGTCACCAAACACATCATCTTCCGTCAACCCTTCACCTTCAGCAACTGCCATCCCCGATGGGAGATTCATCGCAATAAATACACCTGCCAACATCCCAACTTTAAAACCAAAACAATCAACAATTCGAGCAATCATGCAGTAAACCTCTCCTTAAAAACACTCTGTTCAGCAACTCTATAAACTACTGAAAATACAATCCCTACAACTTTTTCCCGCACTATTCCGCAAAAAAAAAACTGACAATAGATAACGTCTTGCGTTTAGACAAATTGCCACAAACGGCGGACATAATATGCAATGACAGCACCATAATAGGCGATCGCCTGTCACAGCCATTAACCAGCTAGCATAACTCGCTAATGCCAATTTTTATCTCCGCGAATAAATTCGACAATTTTTCTTCTGTTTCTCCCGCCTTCAATACCCGTCCCAAGTCAGCGATTTGCTGACTCAACAATATCATTCCGAACATACCTGATAGTCCCCGCATTTCGTGTAGAGTTTCATTTGCCTGATCAATATTAAGCTGTCGGACCTCATTACTTACTTTGTCAAATAACATATTGAGTTTTATTTGCAAAGACTGCGGACTGACTAATGACTCGACTAGCTTTTTTCTCTGTTCCCATTGAGGATGATAACTGCGCCCAGTGCACTCACAGATTGCCTTGATTAAACCGACCTCGTCTAATGGTTTGCCAAAAATATAATTGGCCCCCGCTTTTAGCATCCTGTCATGATCACGCTCAATAACGTTTGCGGTAAGTCCAAACACAGGAATACCACCGTCATCTGCCAGCGCTACAATTTTTTGGGTTGCGCTGATTCCATCCATAATCGGCATATGAATATCCATCAATACCGCATCAAAATGTTCTCTTTCGAAAAGATCCACTGCCTGGCCACCATTTTCCACGCCAGAAACCGCGGCACCTGAACGAACAACAATTGTTTCGATCAATTTTCGATTATAAAAATTATCCTCTGCGAGTAAAATCTTCAAACCCTTCAAAGGAAGCTTTGCAGCTTCCCTATGCTTTGAATTAACAGTCTCCGTTTTGCTATCGATACCCTGCACAATACTAGCAATTACACTATGCCTCACAGGTCTCGACACACAAAATATCGGCATATAATTTTGCAAAATACGCTCAAATTCAGGCGAATGCAGCAAGCGCTGCTCAGATGAAAAAATTAGCGAACCTTGATATATAGCTCTTATTTCCAACAACCAATCGGCTAAGTCCTGCATTTTGACGTCGCTGCTTTTAACACTAAGAACCAATATATCAACAGCATGCGATATCTGTTCAAGACTCAGTGA
>Ga0206130_10002523_pt1 | contig 25269 bp, 21 predicted proteins | sample Helgoland_Spring_9_FD_148637 | JGI IMG/M metagenome (GOLD analysis project Ga0206130, IMG submission 148637) | Pelagic subsurface seawater microbial communities from Kabeltonne, Helgoland, North Sea - Helgoland_Spring_Bloom_20160512_1 | ecosystem: Environmental > Aquatic > Marine > Epipelagic ...
ATGTGCGTAGAATTTTATCTAATTCTTAAAGTAGCTGGAGCTAAAACTTCACTTTTGTGGAAAATGATTGGCTTATCTGTTGTTATGCTCGTAACAGGTTACTTTGGAGAAGCGGTTTTCACAGAAAATGCTGCCTTGTGGGGAGCAATTTCCGGAGCTGCATATTTCTTAATTGTGTATGAAATATGGTTTGGAAATGCAAAGAAATTAGCTGTTGCAGCTGGTGGAGATGTTTTAAAATCTCACAAAATACTATGCTGGTTTGTATTAGCAGGTTGGGCTATTTACCCTCTTGGTTACATGATGGGAACCGAAGGATGGTACAGTAGTTTCATGCCTTCAGGTGGCAGCATTGATGTTGCTTACAACATTGCTGATGCGATCAATAAGATTGGATTCGGTCTTGTTATATACTCTTTAGCAGTAAAGAGACAAGCAGCTTAAGATTTAAATAATTGCAAAAAGCGCAACTAGTAGATACTAGTTGCGCTTTTTTATTTTCAATATCCGTGTTGTATTTTTATTTTTCAGCGGTAGACTCAACTTATATCAAAAGATTATTTTCGTAGCATGCTCAAAGTTAACGCCTGGTATTGCTGTTGTTTGTGTGGTAGCATAAAATGCATTATAAATAATAACAATCAGTAAAATAAGGTTTCTCAAAAGGAATGGATTCAGTTAATTTACAAGGTAAGATTAAAAAATCCAAAATTCGGTTAGAATTATCTGAGTCGTCATAAAAGCTTCGTCAAATGCAATGGTTTTCTGATTTATGCTTATAATTCTTCTATCTGCAATCCAAAATCATATTGCAAATCTTCATGCAGGGAAGACACTGTTTTTCGGATGGAAACCAGTTGCCGCTGATATAGATTTACCAGAGCGGTGCTTCTTGTTATTGAAGGGCTAAATGAATTTAGTTTACTACAATAGTAAATAAGTAGCTCAACTTCAGTTTCTTTATTTTTAGAATACCGAACATGTTTTTTAATATTTCGCAAAATCTTTCGCATACTTTTTTTGATAAAGTAATAGCTACTTGTATTGATTTCTAAAAACTGTTCGTTTACCTCTTCCTTAATGCTTTGTATAAAAGATGCTTCGTCATCCGCTTCGTATAATAAATACGTAAGTAACTCTTTGTTCTCTTTTTTAAATTTTGCAAGATGTAAACACAAATCCAATAATTCTGGCTGTGTCTTTTTTTTCAAATCTTTTTTTATATCACTAACTTTAGCGGCTTTCATTTAGTATTAATTTTTTTCATTTAATGCACATGTCCAGCTTCTCCTTTTTTCATTTCTGCATGTAAGTAAAAAGCACCTTTAATAACAATTCCCTCGTTAACAGAGATAGAGTCTGTAGCGAGAATTTCTGTATATCCCAACTCAGAGTTACCTGTACTAACGCCAATTTTTAAAAAACTAACTTTCGCTGCATTATGTTTATGCCCTTGATGCTCATGCCCATGTGTTTCGTGAGTATCTTCTTTTTGGATAGTTTGAACAAAAACATATTCATGTTCCCCTTCAGAAATAATCGAATTGGCCGGTAAAACACGTCTTGTTTTTGGGTCCGTAACTATTACGGCATTTACATACATTCCGGGCAGCAAGTTATGTTTTTTTGCAATTATTTCGGCATGTACACGAACTGATTTAGTGTCGTTTTCAAATGCTCTGCCAATAGCAAATACTTCCGCTTCGTAATTTATCCCTTCATTAGAAGATAAGGAGAATAGTACTTTTTGCCCAATTTTAATCGCATTAATGTCCTTTTCATAAACGTGTAAATCGATGTGTATGTGTTCATTATCTACAATTTCAAACATTTCTGCTTGTGGCTCTACAAATGTTCCTATGTTTATTTCTACCAGTCGAACATATCCATCTATTGGAGATTTAATCGTAATTCCAGAGGTGATATTCCCTTTTTCGACTTGCTCAGCGGAAACTCCAATAAGCGATAATTTTGCTTTTAAAGCATTTAGCTTTGCGACCGCACTATAATAATTTGATTCAGCTTGTTCGAATACTTTCTGAGAAGTAATGCTATCGTTCAATAAAGCTTGTTTTCGTTCAAAATCGCTTTTTAATAGGAAGATGTTATTAGCAACATCTAGATATTGCTCTTGATATTCAATCACATCTGGATGTTCCAGTACAGCAAGGGTTTGTCCCTTTTTTACAAAATTTCCCTCAATCACATCAATGCTTTTTACGCGACCACCAAGCAAGGCGCTTACACTGGCTTTGTTTTGCGGTGGAAGTTCCAATTCTCCACTACATTTTATGTTTTTACCGAAATTCATTTGTTGGAAATCACCCAGCTCATAGTCTATTAAGCGCAGTTGTTTTTCCGTTAATTCAACTGCGCCTTTTGGCCCATGCGCTCCATGATCGTGCTCATGTCCTTCAATAATAGAATTGTTTTCGCAACTGCTTATTCCGAATACGAGTAGAATTATGCTTATATAATTTTTCATGTTACCTATTTTAATACGTTTTATTTCCCTGTTAAATAGAGAATTTCAATGGTCTCTGATTGATGTTTTTTCAGGCTTTTTAAATAACTAATTTTTATTTGTTTCGCTTGTTTAATGCTTTCAACATACTCAATGTAGCCTATTTCTCCCGCGTTATATGCCTTGTTCGATAAGTCTATCAATTGCTTCGCTAATGCCTTTCCGTTTGTTTCGTAATATTCAATTTCTAGATAATATTTGCTGCAATTTTGAAGTTGTTGCTGTAACATTTGATACAACTTAAGACGATAATTCTCCATTTCCTGATTAGCAATCTCTATCTCTATTTTAGAGGCGTTTACAACTGCTTTTTGATAGCGATTAAATAGAGGTATGGCTATTCCAAACTGTATTCCTTGCAAGCCCTGCACACCTTCTATTTGCTGATTGAAATACCCTGCGTTAAAATCCGGAAAAAGTTCTTTTTTGTTCACTGTAACCTGCTTTTCTTTTATAGCTATAGTTTTCTGGTAAAAGCTTAACATAGGATTTTTACTGATCTCAGAGCTATCTAATAACGGCAGTTCTAACGTAGTTTTATTATCAATAAAAAGGGGCTGAATTTCTGTATATAACAAAATACTTAGGTTAGATTTGTGTGTAGTCAATTCCATTTCAATTTTCTTTCGTGCAATTTGCACTTTCTGAAATTGGCTCTTGGCGGTTGTTTTTTCCAAAATATTGGATTCGCCAACTAGCAATTTTTTTGTCGAGATATCCAGCATTTTCTTATAAAGACCCTCTTGTTCTTCAAACAGTTCTAATTGCTTTTGTAAATTAATAATCGTAACAAACTCGATTCTTACAGATCGGGTCAACTCACTTTTAGCTATTTCCAAATTGCTTTCTCCTGCTGCAACTTTTGCTTCTAGTAATTGTTTTCTAACCCCAGAAGCGGGAAATTTAAAAGATTGATTGACGTTAATACTGTAATCAACCATGTTTGAATTAATTTGACCGAGGGAGTACGAAAATGCTGTTTTATCAAGAGAGCGATTTGTCTTAAGTAATGCTTTTTCTTTTTCGACATACGACGTTGCTGCCTTCAGCATAGGGCTGTTGGTATGTGCAAGTTGTAGAGCGCTTTCTATTGGCAATGCATCTTGGGAGTAGCTGCTGCTAAACAATCCAAATGCTAAGACAAGGCTAATTATATGAAAAATGTTATTCATGAGATTTCTTTTTTTTAGTGTCGAACAATGCATATAAAATAGGGAGAACCAACAAGGTTAATAGAGTTGCAGATACCAAACCTCCAATAACTACAGTTGCTAAAGGTTGCTGCACCTCTGCGCCATCTCCTGTAGAAATTGCCATGGGCAAAAACCCAAGTGCAGCTACCGAAGCGGTCATTATTACGGGTCGAAGCCTAACCTTTGCTCCAGTAATAATTCGTTCCATAGTATTGGAAATGCCCTCTTTTTTCAATTGATTGAAATAGGCTATGAGAACTATTCCATTTAATACGGCAACACCAAATAAAGCGATAAAACCAATCCCAGCAGAAATACTGAATGGCATTTGTCGTATCCATAAAGCGGCGACTCCTCCCATTGCAGCCAATGGAATGGCGGTAAAAATAAATAACGCTTGTTTAATAGAGTTAAAAGTAAAAAAGAGTAGAATAAAGATTAATAGTAATGCAATGGGAACAGCTATAAGTAATCTGTCTTTTGCGTTTTGAAGGTTCTCAAATTGTCCGCCATATTTTAAATAATACCCAGCCGGTAAATCCAATTCTGCATCTAATTTGTTTTGTATTTCAGTTACTAGCGTTTCTATGTCCCTGTTTCTGACATTAACACCAATTACTACTCTTCGTTTTGCATTGTCTCGAGATACTTGAACAGGCGCTTTAATGTAATCGATATTTGCAATTTCTTTTAAAGGTATTTGATTCTCATCTGAAAGATAAACATACATGTTTTCTATATCTTTAATGTCTTTTCTATGAGCGCTATCCAATCGCATAACAATGTCTATGGGCCATTCTTCTTCAAAAAGAACACCTGTTTTTTTTCCTCCAAATCCAGCTTGTACCACGTCACTTATTTCTTCAATGTTTAATCCATATTTGGCAAGGGCTTGTTTTTTATAGGTAATAGCAACCTGCGGCATTCCTTTAATTTCTTCAGGTTTTACATCACCAATACCATTTATTCCACTAGTTAGGTATTGAATTTCTTTCGCTTTAGTATCTAAAATATCTAGATTTTCACCGTATAATTTGATTGCAATATCAGAGCGAACACCAGATATTAACGTATTAAACATATGTTCAATAGGTTGAGAAATTTCTACATTGATTCCTGGAATAACACTAATTTCTTGCTTTATGATGTCTACTAAATCAGGTAGGGAGGAAGCAGAAGTCCAATCTTTCTTGTTTTTTAACACCACAAATATATCTGCCGATTCTATTGGCATTGGATCTGTTGGTATTTCGGCTGTCCCTATCCGAGAGCAAATTTGCTCAATTTCTGGGACATTCGCCATCAGAATTTTCTCTACCTCGTTAGATGTTTTCAGTATTTGAGTTAAGGATGTTCCTGGTTTATGGGAGATACTAACAACTAAATCACCTTCTTCTAAACGAGGAATAAAAACCGCTCCCATTTTAGAAAAGGTCATGATACTAATAATAAAGATTATTACTGCTAATCCTAAAACGATAAATTTAAACTTTAGCGCCAATTGTAAAATAGGAATGTAAAACCTTTCGAAAAAGCCCATTATGCTATCGGCAATCGTTTTTTTAGGGCTAATATTTTTCTTTAAAAACATAGAAGTTATCATCGGGACATAGGTGAGCGACAAAATAAACGCTCCAAGAATGGCAAAACTAACAGTTAGTGCCATTGGTCTAAACATTTTCCCTTCAATCCCCACAAGTGCAAGAATGGGTAAATAAACGATTAAAATAATAAGCTCTCCAAAAGCCGCAGAAACTCTAATTTTACTCGCTCCTTCTCGAACTTCTTTGTCCATTTCTTTTTGCGTTAATGTTTCTCCAGATCGGTTTTTAGCCAATCGAAGTATAATGGCTTCTACAATAATTACTGCGCCATCGACGACAATTCCAAAATCTAAAGCTCCAAGAGACATTAGGTTAGCGGAAATACCAAAGAGGTTCATCAGAGAGATTGCAAATAAAAGTGACAATGGAATAACAGAGGCCACAATAAGCCCAGCTCTAAAATTCCCAAGAAGTAAAACCAGAATGAAAATGACGATTAAGCCACCTTCCAATAAATTGGTGAATACAGTTGAGGTAGTTCTGCCAATAAGTTCCGACCGATCAATAAAAGGAATTAAGTCAATTCCTTCTGGTAACGATTTTTTAATAGTTATTAACCGCTCTTTTATTCTTGCTACAACTTTGTTGGCATTACTTCCTTTCATCATCAGAACCATGCCGCCAGCAACTTCTCCTTCTCCATTTCTTCCCATTGCACCAAAACGAGGCGCATATCCTATTTTAACTTCAGCTATATGTTCTATTAATATAGGAACTCCATTGTTGCTTTTGATTGAAATATTTCGAATATCCTCCATAGACGAAATTTGACCGATACTTCTTATATAAATGTTTTCAGCACCTTTTTCAATGTAGCTTCCTCCTGTGTTTTTATTGTTTTTTTCTAAAGCCTCAAACACGTCAGCAAATGACACGCTCTTGTTTTTCAGTAACTCCGGGTTTATTGCAACTTCAACTTGCCTTAAATAACCCCCAAAACTATTTACATCAACCACACCTTCGATTCCTCCAAATTGTGGTTTAACAATTCGATCTTGTATAGACCTTAAATCCATTGCGGTATATTTCTTTTTTGAAGTGCTGTCAGCTTTTAGTACATATTGATAAACTTCACCAAGCCCAGTTGAAAGTGGAGCCACTTCCAAATCTCCCAAGTCATGTTTAGTGATTTTTTCTTTTATTTCTGAGATTTTGTGCTCTACTAATTGTTGCGGAAGATATATTCCCATAGCGTCATTAAAAACTACGGTGACAAGGGATAAGCCGAATCTTGAAATGGATCTAACTTCTATTACGCCAGGAATAAATTGAGTTGCTTTCTCAATAGGAATCGTAATTTGCTGTTCAACTTCGGGAGCAGCTAAATCTGGCATTTGCGTAATTATCTGTACCTGATTATTGGTTATATCTGGCACAGCATCAATAGGAATTTGTTTAATGGAATAAGAGCCCCAGGCAATTAATGCCAAGGTGAAAAGTCCAATAATAAACTTATTCCTAATTGAAAAATCAATTAGTTTATTTATCATGATAAAGTATTTTACAATATAAGGGGGAACCCAACTGTACTAATTACAGCGAGAAAAAATAGACGCGAAATAGGGCACCTATAGCTTAGGAGGGTTCCAGATTGAGAATTCTAGGAGGTAGAAATAAGTCGGGTTATAAATAAATACTTTTTCGCCACTTTCAGTAAAGAAAATATTTTCTGAAATAATAGTTGGACTTGATGTGGGGCTGTTAACAGAAGAATGATACCCACAAAATGGTGAACAAGGGTGTTCATCATTGTCCTCGTTGCTGTCGGATGGGCCTTCATGCTTATGCTCTCCATGGTGCTCACATTTTTCTGCATGGTGGTGTTCTCCAGCATGACAAGGCACCACGGTTGAGAAAAACATAGAAAAAGATAATATAAGTGCCAATAATTTCATTTTCATCACAAATATAATGAATTATAATTTTAGCGCTTAAAGTTCCCTTTTATTCACTTCTGTTAAAAGAGTTTCATGCTTGTTAATAACAATCTGTTAAACAAGTCTCGGAACTTTGTTTCTTTGTCTAAAATCAAAGGAAATGAATGTACTTATTATTGGTTCAGGCGGCAGAGAACATGCAATTGCATGGAAATTGGCGCAAAGTTCACGAATGGAAGATCTTTATATTGCTCCTGGGAATGCTGGAACAAGCGAAGTTGGGGTCAATGTAGATATTTCACCTTTAGATTTTAAGAAAATGGCAAGTTTTGCCCTAGAGAAAAATGTAAAAATTATTGTTGTTGGACCCGAAGCTCCATTAGTAGCTGGGATTCACGACTATTTTGAAGCAAGAGAGGATTTGGCAGGGATTACTATAATCGGCCCTAAAAAGGAAGGTGCTCAATTGGAAGGGAGTAAGGATTTCTCTAAGAAATTCATGAAGAAGTTTAATATTCCAACGGCAAAATATTTCACGGTAACACCTGAAAATTTAGATGCTGGGTTTGAACATTTAGACAAAATGGTTGCCCCATATGTATTGAAAGCAGATGGTTTGGCAGGGGGAAAAGGGGTATTAATCCTAGACGACTTAGCACTTGCTAAAAAGGAATTAAAGAGCATGGTAAAAGATGCGAAATTTGGTGAAGCTAGTTCTAAAGTGGTGATTGAACAATTTCTTGATGGCATAGAAGTCAGTGTATTTGTTATTACGGATGGGAAATCCTACAAGATTTTGCCAGCGGCTAAAGATTATAAACGAATTGGAGAAGGAGATACGGGTTTAAACACAGGAGGAATGGGAGCTGTTTCACCTGTTCCATTTGCAAATAGAGAATTTATTGACAAAGTAGATAATCAGGTGATTATACCGACGATAAAAGGTTTAAGGGCGGAAGGGATAGACTATTCTGGCTTTATTTTCTTTGGAATTATAAATGTAAAAGGAGACCCTTACGTTATTGAATACAATTGCCGATTGGGAGATCCGGAAACAGAAGTGGTGATGCCACGGTTAAAATCGGATTTATTAGAACTTTTTGATGGTATTGCTACAGGTACGTTATCCGAAAGAGACGTTCATTTTGATCCAAGGACTGCTGCTACCGTAATGTTAGTTGCTGGTGGATATCCTGAGAAATATGAAAAGGGAGCGCAAATTACAGGATTTGAGAATGTGCTTAAAAGTGTTCCTTTTCATGCAGGAACAACCGAAACAAAAGAGGGTGTTGTTACGAATGGCGGAAGAGTTCTTGCCGTAACTTCATTTGGGAAAGATATTGAGTCAGCACTAAAAAACTCTTATGAGTCAATAGAAGAGTTGAGTTTTCAAGAAATGAATTTTAGAAAGGACATTGGCTTTGATTTAATCAAAAAGCCAAAAGAAGTAATAAAAAAGTAGAAGAATTACTTAATTTGATCAGGGTTCGCTTCTGCTTCAGCATTGTATTTCATTTGCCATTTAACCCAATAGGTAAAAGCAACAACTGCAAAAATGCAAAACGCGTAATTGGGCAAGTTATCCAAGTTCTCAAGAACATTTTGAAAAAACCAATACATCATCTTTGCCAAAGGGAATACCAACCAATCCATAGTAATAATTTTATAATCTGCTTCAAAAGTATAAAATATCCACAATAATTGTGGTGTTTAATCAGAACTTTTATAAAAAGATGAACAAATAAGATATTTTTGCACGAGTGATTTTAAAATTTTATAAATCTGATAACTTAACGGGGTTGGTTTTATTGCCAATTATTGGTTTCCTTTTCTGGCTTCCAGCATTACTTAGTCCTGCCGTTGTTGATTTTTCAAACGCTTCACCTTTGTTTCAATGGGTCTTAAGTTTAGGTGGCCCTATTTTTTCAGCAGTAATAGCGTTGCTTATTATTGTGATTTCAGCACTAGTATTAAATGATGTAATAAATAAAAATGAATTATTTAATAGGAATACTTTTTTACCTGCACTGCTATATTTGATGTTTATGAGCGCAATAAAGGAGCATCAGTTATTAAGCCCGATAGTTGTTTCTAACTTATTTTGGATTCTTGCTTTGAAGCAATTATTTAATATATACAGCCAAGTTCCTTGTAAAAGGCAAGTGTTTAACGCAACTGCTCTTATGTTGTTTGGAGGGCTGTTTTATTTCCCTTCTTTATTAATGGTAGTTCTAGTGTGGGTGGCATTAAAAATATTGAGGCCTTTTGTTTGGAGAGAGTGGATTATTCCATTTTTCGCATTTATCGTTTTTGGAGTATATTGCATTGTAGCTGTGATTTGGGGAAATTCAATTAACAATTGGTCGGATTACTTTACATTTGATTCTGAGCAATATTCTTCTATACAGAAAGCTATTTCATGGCCCTATTATATTCTATTAGGAATTGTGCTTTTTTTAGTTGGTTTTTCAGGACATACTATCTTGAAGCATTATAAAGCGAGTTCATTGCGCTTTAGAAAAATTATTTTCTTTTTTCTATTCGTTATAATCTTATCAATTGCAATTTTATCTATTGTTCAGTACTTTTCCAATGAAAATGTATATTTATTAGTTGGAGCAGTGCCGCTGAGTCTGCTGATTACTTTTTATTTCAATTATGCAAAAAAGGAACGGCTATCCCAATTTTATTTTTACACGATGTTTATTTCAATTCTTGTGAATATCTATCTTTATTAGCGCATAACTTTTCCTTTTCATTGTTGATTATTAAAGTAACTTTGTATCTCATTAAAAGATAAGAAAAATGAAATTCGGTGTAATTACTTTTCCAGGCTCTAACTGTGATCAAGACATGATTTATGTTCTCAAAGATATTTTAGAACAAGAAGTTGAAGAACTATGGCACAAAGATACAGACCTAAAAGGGTGTGATGCGATTGTTTTGCCAGGAGGGTTCTCTTATGGAGATTATTTACGTTCTGGTGCAATTGCAAGATTTTCACCCGTTATGACTGCTGTAATTGAGCATGCTAACAATGGAGGTTTTGTGCTGGGAGTATGCAATGGTTTCCAAATTCTTTGTGAAAGTGGATTGTTGCCGGGAGCACTCCTTCATAATAATAATCAAAAATTTATTTGTAAAAATGTTTATCTAAAACCGGAATCTATTTCAGCAAAATTAACAGAACACTTAGACCAAAAGAAAGCGTACAAAATTCCAATTGCTCATGGTGAAGGAAGGTTTCATGCAAGTGATGCTGTGATGAAAGAATTGAACGATAATGATCAAATTCTTTTTAGATATTGTGACGCTGCTGGAGATGTTAATGCCGAATCTAATCCAAATGGAGCTTTAGAAAACATTGCCGGGATAACCAATAAAACTAAAAATGTTTTTGGAATGATGCCTCATCCAGAAAGGGCTGCAGATTCTAACCTAAGTAATGTGGATGGAAAAGCGATATTTGAATCATGGCTGGGTCTAGTCACTGCTTAAGCTAAAGCTCATATTTGTTTAAATGAGTATTTGTTTATATTTGAGGTATATTTTTATTGCTAGAATTATACACTTATGAAGAACAAAATTTTAGTAGCAGCTTTTTGTTTGTTATCGATAGCATCCTTTGCACAACAAACCATTAAAGGAAAAATTGTAGATAAAGAATCTCAGTTTCCATTACCGGGAGTTACTGTTGTGGTTACTACGGTTGATCCAGTTATTGGTGCAGTAACAGACATTAATGGGAGTTATAAATTAAAAAATGTTCCAATAGGAAGACATTCCGTAAGAGTTTCTTATGTCGGTTACACCCAGCAGGAATTAATAGCACTTGTAACTTCAGGTAAAGAGGTTATACTAAACGTTAGTATTGAGGAGTCTGCAGAAGTGTTAGATGCTGTGCAAATAGTAGCGGGTTCGGATCATGAGGTAAACAACGACATGGCGCTTGTTAGTGCGCGTGTTTTTTCAGTTGAAGAAACCGAAAGATATGCGGGCAGTAGAGGTGATCCTGCTCGAATGGTATCAAATTTTGCTGGAGTAGGAGGGGCAGATGATAGTCGTAATGACATTGTTATTCGAGGTAATTCTCCTTTAGGGGTTGTATATCGCGTTGAAGGAGTTGATATTCCCAATCCAAATCATTTTGCAATTTCAGGTACTTCGGGAGGTCCCACAAGCATGCTCAACAACAAGTTAATGGCAAACAGTGATTTTTTCACAGGAGCATTTCCGGCTGAATATGGCAACAGTACTTCCGGTATTTTTGATTTAAAGTTGAGGGCAGGAAATAATGAGAAACGCGAATGGACAGCGCAGTTTGGTGTTTTAGGTGCAGAATTAATGGCAGAGGGTCCTTTCAAAAAGGGAAAGTCCGCTTCTTATCTATTGATGTATAGGTATTCTACGCTTGGAATGTTTCAGGCTGCTGGGATTGACGTAGGAACAAATGCATTGCCGCAATATCAAGATTTATCTTTTAAAATGAATTTTCCTTTCAAAAAAGGCGGAAATCTTGCTTTATGGGGTATCGGTGGTAATAGTGGAATTGATATTCTTATAAGCGATCAAAAAGATACCTCGGAAATTGATTTATACGGACAAAATGATCGAGATCAATATTTTAGCACGGGAATGGCAATAGGTGGATTAACATACACAAAGCCATTGAACGAAAAAACCTTTGTAAAAACAACATTAGGAGGGTCTTATGAACGACAGTCAACCAAGCATGACTTAATTTATAGACACGTTAATCCTGCAAATGGTGAATTTGTTCAGGACAGCATACTTTCCAATTATATGGGGTACCAGTTCAATACAACTAAATTTACCAGTTCTACATATCTCAATAGAAAGTTTGGAAAAAAGGATGTTTTGAAAATTGGATACAATGCTGATTATTATATAGCCGATTTAAGTGATAGTATAACAGAAAATGATACTCTTCCCGGTGTTTACAGGACCAGGTGGAATGCGAACCAAGCATTTATGCTGATACAATCGTATATTCAATGGAAACATAAGTTTTCAGATGATTTTATATTTACTGTCGGTCTCCATAATCAAAGCTTTTCACTTAGTAATAGTCATTCTTGGGCGCAACCAAGAGCAGGGCTTAAATGGATAGTAAACGATAAAAACTCCCTTAGTTTAGGCATTGGAAGGCATTCACAAACATTACCTGTCTATACGTATTTTTATCAGTTAGAGGGAAATACGGAAGCGCATAATAAAGGGATGGATTATATGAAAAGTAATCATGCGGTATTAGGGTATTCTCGAAAAATAGCTAAAAATATATCGGGGAAAATCGAAACCTATTATCAGGACTTATCCAATATTCCGGTTGAATTGAATCCTTCGTCATTTTCATTAATTAATCAAGGAAGTGGATTTAGCCGATTTTTCCCAGATTCTCTAAAGAATACTGGAACAGGATATAATTATGGGGTTGAGTTTACTTTAGAAAAATACTATAGTAGCAATTGGCATATGTTATTGACGGGAGCAGTATATAATTCTCGTTATGAAGGCAGTGATGGTATTGAAAGAAATACAAGCTTTAATGGGGGGTATGCTGCAAATATATTAGCGGGAAGAGAATTTAAATTAAACGAAAATACCTCATTAGGGTTAGGTGCAAAAGTGACTGTAGCTGGAGGCAAGCGATATGGTACAGTAAATGATTCAGCTTCAACTGCGCAGCAGGAAATTATATTTGTAGACGAAGGGTTTAATGAGTTGCAATTTGAAGATTATTTTAGAGCAGATTTTAAGTTATCGTATAAGTACAATGCAAAAAAAGTAACACATGAATTTTCGCTTGACATTGTTAATCTTTTGGGCACAAAAAACATATTAAATTTGACTTATGCCCCTGTTCCTGGAGATCCTACAGCCAATCCAATCCGGAAGAATTATCAGTTAGGTTTTTTACCAATATTCTTTTACAGGCTTGACTTTTAAATTATCAGAGGGCAATACGAATTTGCACAAATAAAAAAGCAACCTTACCTAGGTAAGATTGCTTCAGATTTAAGTAAGTTTAATGTTATTGTTTCAAAATAGAAACTGCATTATCACCGAAAACATTACCGGTTCCATAAGGAGAACCAATTCCATTCCAACTTTCCCATTTTTTCAACTCAATGTATTGTGGGTTTTTACTGATTTGTTCTGCTTCTAAAGAAATAGCTTCTGCTTTAAATCGAGCAGAAACAACCAAAGAAGAATCTCCTCTTGCTTTCTCAATTCTTGCATTAGCTAGGTACTCTTCTTCTTTTTGCTTTTCCTTAGCCGTTTGATTTCGTTGCTTTTGTGTTTCTTTATTTGTAATCTCAATAGCAATGTTTTGAGGTAAATTGATGTCTGCAATTTCTACGAAGTCTAAGGCAACATAGTTTGAGTCAAAATCGCTATTTAGTATTGCCTCTATTTCTTGCTCTAAAATTTCACGTTTAGTAGAGTATGCTTCAACATAGGTATACCTTCCAATAACGTCTTTTATTGCACCTTTTGCTTTTTTATCAATAAACGATTCGGCAAATCCTTTTCCATGCTTTAAGTGAAGCAAGGCTGTTTTACCCTTAACTGCATGGTAGTTTACCGCAATAACAACACCTATGTCGGTTCCGTTTTTGTCCATTACTTGCGAATCGTAATTTCTACTTTGCACAAGCACATTGTAGGTAATTATTTCATTCCAGGGGGCGATAAACTGCGTTCCTTCATTGTAAGAAATATCCGTTTCTACTCCTTTTCCATAAGGTCTATATATAAATCCTTCTTCTCCTGGGTCAACATCTTGCCAAGACATGAAAAAGATTATACCTGCTACAATTCCAACACCTGCCAGAACAACCCATTTTAATTCAATTTTTAATTCTTCCATTATTTTTCTTTTTTTCTTAATATCATTTTGTTGATAGCATAATAAATAACAATTGCGTCTAATGCTAAAAATGCGATTTTAATCACGGGAGGAGTTCTTAGTCCAAATCTAATAGTGATTAATATCATAAAAGCAATAAGCAAAACGCCTAAAATAACTCTAAGTTTGTCATATGCCGTCAACTTCATGAAGTCTTTTTTTTGCAAATATAGTTTGTATATAAAGCTTATCCTATAAAATAAAGGAAGCTTTAATTATTAGACGATTTAACCAACAAAATATTGTAATTGACTGTTAATTATTATGTAAGATTCTATTTTAAAGCAGTGTCTGTTCAGTTATTGCTGAAAATTTATATTTTTTTTCTTTCAGTTTTTCAATGATAATTGGAAGTGCTTGTAACATTTTATTACCACACTTATTATTGTCATGTAAAACGATAATTGACCCGGATTCTACTGAATTTAAGGTGTTGGAGACAATTTTTTCTACATTGTTCTTTGGAGAGAAGTCACCTGGAAGAACATCCCAGAGAATAATTTTAGTTTGTGGATTTAATAAATTTACTTGGCTTCGTTTAATTTTTCCATAAGGAGGGCGAAATAAATGATGTTTTATAATCGCTTCCCCTTTTCGCACATCTTCCAGGTATTGTTGATTGCTGGTATCCCATCCTTTTAAGTGTGAATACGAATGATTTCCAACTGCATGACCTTCATCCATAATTCGTTGAAATATCTCAGGATGTTTTTCAACTTGCTTCCCCAAGCAAAAAAAGGTTGCTTTAACCTGATGCTTTGAAAGTATATCTAATGTTTGATTTGTAATAGAAGGAGTAGGGCCGTCATCAAAGGTTATGAAGATAGCGTTGTCTTTGTTTGGGATATTCCAAATCGCTTTCTTATTAAAAGCTTGCGCTATTTTAGGTGTTTTTACAAAATACATATTCAAAAAAAAGGAGAGATACAATCTCTCCTTTTTTAAATTTTATTTATTCATCCAGCAATATTGGGCTAATACAACCGGAAATCTTTGAGGACTGCTGAAGAATTTTTGTTTTGTATATCCTTTTTTCAAAAATATTTGTTTAGCGCTTATTAATGTTGTGCTATAACCTGTTCCTTCTAATGCTCCTTGGTTTTTGAAGAAAGTGTTTGTCGTGTCTGATGCAATCATAGCTTCTTGGTCTAATCCTCCAATAGAGGCTTGTCGCAACATTTCTAAGTTGTTCAATGATTTTCCCCATTCAGACCAAACTTTATCAAAAAAGTATTCGTTTAAACTTTGGTAGTGGTCAATTTTTTCTAGTTCGAGTAAAGCTAATTTTTTGCCCAACGCATCTCCCTTCTCTTTCGCGCCTGCATCATAGTAGTTACCGCATAAGTAAAAACAAATATCATCTGGAGCAACTTGATTATTGTCAATCGGCATTATTTCGAAAGTTTTATCCAAAATAGCAATTGCTTTTTCATTTTGACCTTCGCTAATAAGCGCATCCGTTAACTTCATCATTTGCATACGTAAATTCTGCACCATTCTTAAAGTATAGTAATCAACTAAAACACCTTCTTCTTTCATATTTCCCCATAAGAATGAACTATCTGATTCATTCATAACAAGATCATACATTTTTTTAGTATTGGTTCCGCCACCACCACCAAAGTCAATAGGTGTTAATTTATAAGTTACCCCTTCCGCCTGCATGTATTTTCCAATTCCAGAATTTGCTCCAATTCCACCTAAACTAGCAAAATTGATAGGGCGGTCCCATTTGTAATTTGCAAGAATATCCAATACAGCTAAGTCTGCTTTATAAATAGCGCCACCAGTCAAGGTCCATTTAATGGTGTCTTCCATTAAATGCGCTTGCTCTGGTGTTACAATTTCATTAGAAATCGCAGCTTCTTTATCGACTGGAATGTAAACACCTCTAAAATCAATATATGATTCTCGGTTACACATACCAGGGAATGTTTTTGTATGTTGGTCGTTCATTATAAAGGAAATAGCTTCTTTTGCAGAATAATATTTTCCTTTTTTAGAAGGGCTTTGATCAAAAATCACAAAATCACGTGTTCCATTTCTATAATCAAATTCATTTAAAGTAATCGGGAGCGGATCTGAATCCCACGCTTTACGTTTCATTTGATTGATATGCCAATCAGTACTTAATAAACTCATATTCGCTACACGAACGTCTGTTCGCACACCTTCAACATCTTGAATATACCATAATGGGAATGTATCATTATCTCCATTTGTAAACAACATTGCGTTTTTATCACATGACGCTAAATAGTTATAAGCAAAATCTCTTGCCGTTGATCTATTGGATCTGTCATGATCGTCCCAGTTTTGGTAAATTAAAATGAATGGAACTACTAGACACATTCCCGTAGATAATGCGGCATGAGCCAGACTATTTTTTAGAGCATCTCCAATCAAAATCATTGCAGCATGAAGCGCTAAAGCAATAGCCGACATGTAAAAAATAGTATATGAAAAAGCATGATTTGCATCAATAGCATCACCCTTAATTCCCTCTTCTAAACCATAAAGAACAACTCCAGCGCCTAGGCTATAAGCAGCAACCAGTCCTAGATCTTTCCATTTCATGTTTCTTGCGGCATCAAATAACGCATAGACCCCAATACCTATCCAAAATGCAAAAGCGTAAAAGGAAGCAGCATAGGCGTAATCTCTTTCTCTTGGTTCGTTTGGCTTCTGGTTAAGGAAAACAACAATTGCTAAACCTGTTAATAGGAACAAGAGTAGAATTACAAACCAATCTTTAGGACTTTTAACAATATGAAAAATAAACCCAATTAAAGCAAGTATCAAAGGTAATAAATAGTATTTATTATATCCTTTATTAAGTCTTTGAATGGTTGGTAGATTTTCCTGTGTCCCTAATCTTTGGTTGTCAATAAAATCAACCCCACTTAACCAGTTCCCGTCTAAAATTTCACTGCCGGGTCCCGTTAAACCATATCCTTGGGTATCATTTTGACGACCAGAGAAATTCCAAAGGAAGTACCGTACATACATCCAGTTAATTTGGTAGTTCTTAAAGAATGAAATGTTTTCGCCCATTGTAGGTTTATATAAACCGTCTTTTTCAAGCCCTGCAGCTTCTTTTTCGTACCCCGCTTCCAATAATCTTTGATATTCCTGGCTTCTAGTTGTCATGCCTGGAACTTGACCGAAATATCTATAAGAAGGAGGAAGGGGGTTGTTTATGTCACCTTCATAATCACACCAAACTCTATAATTCGATCCTTCACCTTGTCTGTACATTCTTGGAAAAAGCGTCATGAATTGCTTGTCATATGTTTTTTCTCCCTTCGGTCTATGTGCAAATGTGTTTATATATTTTTCACCAACTTCACTTCCAAACTGAATATTTAAATCAATACCGCTAGCAGCAAGTTGTTCATTTACTGTCGCAATTCTATTTTGGTAGTCTTCCAATTCAAACATATTCATGAATGACTGCTCGCTACCAATTATTGTAATAACATTTTTGCCAGGGTTCTTGGTGCTAGGGACAATACTTGCATTTAACCCTAAATTACTAATCAATTCGTTAATTCTAACAGCGTTATTAGCAACTGTTTCATAACGGGAATGCATACCTTCTAGGGTATAAACTTTCATGTTTGAGACTTTAGCCGGGAGCAAATCTTTTTCATCACATGAGCCTTTTTGTGGAGTGTTCCAATATTGTCCGTAAAGAACAGGCCATGTCCCGTATTGATCACGATTTAGATAAGATACAAGCGCAGATAGCGTTTCTGGATTATTTTCATCCAACGGTGGGTTTGCATTTGAACGGACTACAATCATTGTAAATGAAGAGTATCCAATTAGTAATACCGTAAAAGATAGAATAAGCGTATTCCACAATGCCTTTTGTTTTTTGGCGGTGTAGTAGATTCCGTAACCTAAGCCTCCGGCAAGTAATGCAAGAAAGAAAAATGCTCCGGTATTAAACGGCATACCTAATGAATTAACAAACAAACGTTCAAACCAATCAGCTATAGAAGGGAGTTTAGGTATAATAACGGCTTGGACAATCCCAAGCGTTAATACGGATATTACCCCCGCAATAAGAAAAGTCTTAACGTTAAACTCATATTTTTTAAAGTAGATGACAAAAGCAATCGCTGGAATAGCAAGTAAATTCAATAAGTGAACTCCAATAGAAAGCCCAATCATATAGGCAATAAAAATAATCCAACGATTTGGATTGCCTCTTTTTGCTCCTGCTTTATCACCGTTGTAATGATCAACTTCAACTTCCCACTTTAATATTGCCCAAAAGACAATTGCCGTAAAGAAAGATGACATAGCATATACCTCTCCCTCAACTGCAGAGAACCAAAATGAATCGGTAAATGCATAAGCCATGGCTCCTACAAATCCAGTTCCCATTATTGCAACAATATGTCCTTTGTCAAGTAGGTTAGACCCTTTCTTTGCCAGTTTTTTAGCAAACATGGTTAAACTCCAAAACATAAATAATACGGTAGCTGAACTACTTAAAGCTGACAGTGCATTTACCATATAGGCCGCATTTTCAGGGCTTGAAAATGCGGAAAATAGTCTTCCTAGCATCATAAAGAATGGTGCTCCAGGTGGGTGACCTACCTCTAGTTTATTAGCAGTAGTTATATATTCCCCGCAATCCCAGAGACTGGTAGTTTCCTCTGCTGTAAGTAAATAAACGATGGTTGCGATTAAAAAAACTACCCATCCAGTAATATTATTTATTTTTGTATAACTCATTATAATTGCTTTGTTAAGGTTGCGAATTTAAAAAAATTAATGCTTTAATAGGTCTAAAAGTGAATCTACCCGTATTATTTAGCGTTAATTGTGATTTTTTGTTAAAAATTAATTCTTCTTAAGAAGTTTTTTTAGGCTAAAAAAGCCTATATATTTCTGTTTTTCAGCGATTTAAAAAACAATATTCATCTGTACCCCCCTGTTATGAATTTTCTACGTTTATATAATTGAACAAAAAAATTCAATTTTTAAAATCAAAAAATAGAAAACAAAAAATTATAATGATGAAAAAATTACTTTTAACAACAATGTCCTCCTTGACAATCTTATTTGCTCAAGCTCAGTGTGAAGCAGAATTCAGTTATATGCAGAATGGTCCGACAACCATTTTTACAGATTTATCTACTGTAAGCCCATCTTTTTCAATGAACTATTCAGTTACTTGGGCGTGGGATTTTGGTGATGGAAACACTTCAACACAACAAAACCCGGTGCATACATATAGTACGAATGGTACTTTTGTGCCAGAGTTAACGGTCACATATTTTGATTCTACCATTATTGATTGGTGTATCCATAATAGTTCAGGATTCCAATGGTGGATATGATACATTGGTAACAACTATTATGATTGATACAACATTTATGGTAGACACAACTATAATTAATGCCACATCATTGTTATTGCCGTTGTTGTAAGAGTAAAAACCTGCAGAACATGGTGTTGGCGGAGCGTTACCATTCAATCGAAATTTAGGCTCTATAAACACGTTCATCTTTTTCATCTGATAAGCTATAGTTGTAGAAGCGACCATATTAATCATGGTTTTTCTAAGATTAGGAGGTTCAATACTACTCACGTTATTATAACACATCCGGAATTCCAGCAACGTTACACTTCTATCGGCTGTAACTTCGGACTGTCATTTGATTTTTAAAGATTGCAGTGTATTTTATATTTTTTTTACTATCCATAGTTTGATTTTTAAAAAGGAGCTTTATATTTGCACTCTCTTAGAGAAAAATTGTCCCATGGTGTAACTGGCAACACGTCTGTTTTTGGTACAGAAGAGTCCAGGTTCGAGCCCTGGTGGGACAACTAGATAAATAATTAAACCTTTTGTTAATCAAATAGATAGCAAGAGGTTTTTTTATGTCCTCCACTTTTATAGGTTTAATTTATATGTGTATATTTACGATTAGAGTTGATAAATAGTAAATCAATACTCTAATAAAATTATTTTATACTAAAATTCATACGATGGAATTTCCTATTGCTGCTGCTCAGTCCAACTTCTTTGAAACCCCTTTTTTTATGTATTTAGTTGTATCCGTTGTTTCAATACTCCTTTTTTTAGCATTGAGAAGATTTAATTGCTGGTATTGGAAAATAAATGAAAGGATCGCTTTACAACAAGAGACAAATGAACTTTTAAAAGAGTTAATTAAGGAGAATATACGCGTGGAATCCCCAAAAAAAATACTTGAAGATGATTATGCTCGTCTATTCATGATGGAAAACTAGAAGGGTTAAGTGAGTTGGTTTTTATCATGAAATTATTCAATAATGTTGTTTCGAAAACTACACTATTTACAATGGAAATGTTGAATAAATTACGGCAGCACATTTCTGGGCTGGAAATTCTATTCTGATTACTATAAAGAAAAGTTTACTTCTTTTTTCATACATTTGCAAACCTTCTTAGGGAGGTTTTAATATATAAATATGGCAGTAGAAGAGATTAGTTGTTCGTTTTGTGGGCGTCAGAAAAAAGACGTTGATGTTTTGATTGCTGGTATCACGGGGCATATTTGTGATTCATGCATTGGACAAGCAAATCTAATTGTTCAAGATGAAGTTGGACAAAAGACTACAGGTGATTTAGAAAAATCTTTAACCTTACTTAAGCCGGCTGAGATTTTAAAAAGCCTAAATGAATATGTAATTGGTCAGGATGAATCTAAAAAGGTGCTATCCGTAGCGGTATACAATCATTACAAAAGATTACTGCAGAAGGATACGGAAGATGACATTGAGATTGAAAAATCAAATGTCATTTTATGTGGAGAAACAGGTACGGGCAAAACGCTTTTAGCTAAAACGATTGCTAAAATGCTGAATGTTCCATTTTGTATTGCTGATGCAACGGTATTAACAGAGGCTGGTTATGTAGGAGAAGATGTGGAGAGTATTTTATCGCGGTTACTCCAAGCTGCAGATTACGATGTAAAATCTGCTGAACGAGGTATTGTTTTTATAGATGAGATAGATAAAGTTGCGCGTAAAAGTGACAACCCTTCAATAACAAGAGATGTTTCTGGAGAAGGAGTTCAACAAGCAATGTTAAAGTTGTTAGAAGGTTCTGTTGTTGGTGTTCCGCCGCAAGGAGGAAGGAAACATCCAGAGCAAAAAATGACGCAAATTGACACGAAAAACATTTTATTTATTTGCGGTGGTGCATTTGATGGAATCCAAAAAATAATTGAAAGAAGAGTCAAAACACAGTCTATTGGATTTGGTGCGGGAGCAGAACTTGCAGATATTAAAGAAAATATTCTTTCTTATGTCAACCAATTGGATATTAAAACTTACGGTCTTATTCCGGAATTAATTGGGCGTTTTCCTGTCTTGACTTATTTGAACCCTTTAGATAAAGAGACGTTAATTTCGATATTAACTGAACCTAAAAACTCTTTGATAAAACAATACTGTAAACTTTTTGAGTTTGATGGCATTGAACTTGTTGTGGATAACGAAGTATTAGAGTTTATTGTTGACAAAGCTATGGAGCTTAAATTGGGTGCCAGAGGACTTCGTTCTATATGCGAAGCTATTCTAACGGATTCAATGTTTAATGCTCCTTCAATGGATGTAAAAAAGTTGGATATTACGCTTGATTATGCAAAAGAACAATTTGGAAATTCAAAGGTTAGTAAATTGAAAGTTGCCTAATAAATTTAGACTTTCTTTGTGTACTCAACAATGATGAAATCGTGCGTGTTTTTTTCATCTTTTTGATGCTCTATTAAAACCCTTAAATCCCAATCTTCTTTAGTGAACTTAGGAAAGAAAGTATCTCCTTCGAATTCTTGATCAATATGCGTGATATACATTTTGTCTACGATATTCATTTCTAAAGATTCGTTATAAATTTGACCCCCTCCAATTATAAAGCACTCTTTATCCCCATTTTCTTGCGCAGCCTCAATTCCTTCTTGTATGGAGCTAACAACAACGCAGTCTGGAGCTTTAAAAGCTGCATTTCTGGTAACAACGACATTCGTTCTATTTTTTAATGGGCGGTATTTTTCCGGTATAGAGTCATAGTTCTTTCTTCCCATAATCACATAATGATTTAGCGTAGTATCCATAAAGAACTTCATGTCTTTTGGTAAATGCCAAACTAAGTCATTGTTTTTTCCAATGACATTATCGTGAGCAATCGCAACTATAATTGATACCTTCATACTAAAACCTTAAATAGAAACTGTAGCTTTAATATGCGCTTGCGGTTCGTAATTTATTAATTCAAAATCTTCGAATTTAAAGGCAAAAATGTCTTTAACTTCAGTATTGATTTTCATGGTTGGCAATATTCCTGGAGTTCTTGTAACCTGCAGCTGAGCTTGCTCAATGTGGTCGTTATACAAATGAACATCACCGAAAGTATGTATAAAGTCTCCTACTTCTAAATTGCAAACTTGCGCCATCATCATGGTGAACAAAGCATAAGACGCAATATTGAAAGGGACTCCTAAAAAGGTATCTGCACTACGCTGATACAATTGGCAAGAGAGCTTACCATTCGTTACATAAAATTGAAAAAATGCATGACAGGGAGGTAAAGCAGCTTTACCATTTGCTACATTTTCCGTAAATGAAACCGATGTGTCAGGCATTACACTTGGGTTCCATGCTGACACCATCATTCTTCTACTATTTGGATTGTTTTTAATTGTATTTACAACTTCTTTAATTTGATCGATACCGTCGCTATTCCAATTTCTCCATTGATGACCGTATACAGGTCCTAAATCTCCATTCTCATCTGCCCACGAATCCCAAATTTTTACATTATGATCTTTTAAATATTGGATATTGGTGTCACCGCTTAACAACCAGAGAAGTTCATGAATGATTGACTTTAAGTGTAACTTTTTAGTTGTCAATACAGGAAAACCTTCTGCTAAATCAAAACGCATCTGGTAACCAAAACAACTTATTGTGCCAGTTCCGGTTCTATCACCCTTTTGATCACCGTTTTCTAAAATATGATCTAATAAATCGAGATATTGTTGCATGTTTTGAATTTTGAATAGCAAAAATAATTAAATACTTCCGTAGCTGAAAACGAGGTTAATAAGTTGATTTAAAATGTTAATAAGATCGTTATGTTTTGATGTGTTAGAGTGTCATTCCAACAATAACTGCAGTCATTAAACAAGCAACCGTACCACCAATTAATGCTCTTACACCTAAGCGAGACAATAATCCCTTTCGAGTAGGTGCTAGCGCACCTATTCCCCCTATTTGAATTCCAATAGAAGCAAAATTAGCAAATCCACATAACATGTATGTGCTCATAATAACTGACTTTTGAGAGATCATTCCAGCAGTTTTCATCTCCCCGAGCCTAGGGTATGCCACAAATTCATTTAACACAGTTTTAGTTCCGAGTAATTCTCCAACATAGATAGAATCAGCCCAGTCAATACCTATCATCCATACAACCGGACGGCAAGCATAACCCAAAATAAATTCAAAGGATAGAGCTCCATAGGCAGTATTTTCAGCGATAGCAGAGTTTAAGCCACTAATACCTCCAATCCAACCCAAAATACCATTCCCTAGGGCCATTAAAGCTATAAAGACCAATAACATTGCCCCAACATTTACAGCTAATTTTAAACCATCCGTTGTTCCATTGGAAATTGCTTCTAAAGCATTACTTCCAATTTTCTCTTTCGAAACAGTTAAGTCTTCGTTTATTTTTTCTGTTTCAGGAACTAATATTTTAGCAGCTATTATTGCTGCAGGAGCAGAAATAATAGAAGCTGTTAATAAATGTTTAGCAAAAAATGCTTGTTCTACGGGGTCATCTCCTCCAAGGAAATTAACGTAAGCAGCCAATACCCCTCCAGCAATTGTTGCCATTCCACCAGTCATTAGGCACATAATTTCTGACTTGGTCATTCCTGTTAAATAAGGTTTAACTAGCAAAGGCGCTTCTGTTTGTCCTAAAAAAACGTTTCCTGCAGCAGCAAGGCTTTCTGCACCGGATAGGCGCATAAATTTTTTCATAATCCAAGCAAAAGCATAAACTATTTTTTGAACGAGCCCCCAGTAATAGAATAGGCTAACCAGTGCAGAAAAGAAAATAATTGTTGGCAATACCTTAATTGCAAAAGTTAACAATGGCGCTTGAACCTTTCCAATTCCAAGCTGTCCAAATAAGAAATCAGTTCCAATGTCGGTTTTTGCAATAACCCACACAAAAGCTTTACTTATATAGTCAAATCCAGTTTCAACAAAAGGAACTTGCAACACTAAAAAAGCAATTATTAATTGCAGTGCAAGCCCTTTTCCAACCAACGCCCAATTAACGGCTTTTCTATTTGCGCTAAATAACCAAGCAATAGCGATTAAGAATACCATGCCCAACATCCCTCTAAGTATAGATAGATATGAATAGGGCTCCATTTTAGGCTTAGCTGAATTATCTCTGATAAAACAGGAAGACATACCAACTGTTCCCATTATCAAGGTGTCTCCCTCAAGGTAATCGATAGACATATTTTGAGTCGCATATTTTTGTTCTAGGTTTCCATTTTCATCTTTCAGTATTTGTTGACCTCCTGAAAAATATACGACTTTTCGCTTATTGGAATCTAGAAAGATAACTGTAGAATCAATTCGAATTTTACTTTTCGAAACAAACGGAGTAAATGTGATAAGCGAATCTTTTGGCCTTATATTATAGGTGCCGTTGGTCGTGTCTTGCAGTCCTTCAATAATGTTACTTCTAAATGTTTCAATTTTTAAATCAATGTCAATAAAGTATTCGGCGGAATCAAAAGGCACGTAATTTCCGTCAGCATATTGATTAATGTGTAAGTTCCATCTACCTGATAACTTTTCTTCAAGAGATAATTCGGTAGGTGCTTTTTTTGAACAAGAAGCGAATAATCCTGACAATAGTAAAAATAAAAGTATGTGCTTTAGTGTTTTCAAATTAAAGGAATCTCTTAGTTTGAATTACGCCTCTTGATTTCATCTCGAATTTTAGAAGCTTGTTCATAATCTTCATTTTCTATAGCTTCTTGCATTTTTAGTTTAAGGTCTTCTAATGTAAAAGTTTCAACGGGATCTTTTGTCAATTCATCTAAA
>Ga0206130_10002524_pt1 | contig 25268 bp, 27 predicted proteins | sample Helgoland_Spring_9_FD_148637 | JGI IMG/M metagenome (GOLD analysis project Ga0206130, IMG submission 148637) | Pelagic subsurface seawater microbial communities from Kabeltonne, Helgoland, North Sea - Helgoland_Spring_Bloom_20160512_1 | ecosystem: Environmental > Aquatic > Marine > Epipelagic ...
ATGTCTGAAGAAGAAGTGAATAAAATTAAACTTCAATACAACATTAACAACAATAATCAGTTTCCTGAAATCTCTAGGTTTGATCCAGTAGCACAATCTATTTATATGCGCCCAGGCGAAGTTTGTGCGATAATGCGCCCAAGTAAAAGCGCCATCTTAGCTCCTTATTATAGGATATGTGTGTAAGTAAAAAATAATCACTTAGTATAAATGAGTTGCGAATACTCAACTTCTCCAGAGGACTATGAAAATCAATTGAACGCATTGAAAACATCTTACGCATGCAACTTGAAAACGTTTAAAGATTACTATGTTTTAACCAAACAATATCCAGAAGATGACGAATACGCGAAAGGATACGAAAATACAAAAAACAACCTACTTGAACTAGCTAAAAAATTATTTTTGTTGAATAACATTATTGAACGAGCACTTGAGGAAATGCAAATTGAATCCGACGGAAACTTGGAGAAGATCAAAATCAACGAGGACAGCAAAACATCGTTGGAAGAAAACTTACACTTCATTACAGGAGAATTAGGTGGCGCCAATCAATTGGCTGATGACTTTAAAGCAAATTACACAAGACAATATCTGACCAATTGGTCCATGTTGTTTGGTGTCATTGCGTCTGGCGCGACACTATTTTACACATTTCGAAAAATAGAAGAGTGAGATAATGAATAGTGTTTCTTATTTTTTCATATAGTATAAATTTCTTACCATAGTATATGAATACACAAAGCCCTAAACCAGACCCGACATTAAAATATTTGACCATGCTTCAATCACAATATGATAAAAAACTGAAGGACTACGAGATGGCAATGAAAGAATACACCATGTATAAAAACACATTTACCGCCGACATTGGATCAATAGGTGCTCCCGAACAATATTTTCAAATGGCAAATACACCTCGAAACTTAGATTTGAACCAAGCAACCCCGACAGGTAGCGGAGATGGCATCGAAAAAGAGCTTTCTGTCTTACTGAAGAAGCTTAAGGAAGAAAAAGGATTGGTTGTAATGAAAAATAAAGTTTTTTGGGGGGAAGGTAAGGACAAAACCACGTTTGTTCGCAGTGCTCAAGCGTGTAAAAAGAAATGTGAGAAACGAGACACCTGTTCAGGCGCATCATTTATAAAACGATATCCCAATTCAAAACGCGGTGGCTGTTATTTAAGAACAGGAATGGGCAAAGTAAGAACAAGGGAAGGGGGGGTTGCTATGGTGAACCAGTTCATGGTGTTGATTGCTAAGCTCAAGCATCTGAACGCACGATTACTCAGGATTAATCAAAAGATTTTAACCGCAAATACCCAATGGAAAAGAAACGACCTAGATAGTTGGAGAGATGCCACATACGAAATGGAGGATAAAACAACCGACCGCCACAATGAACTGGTGGATCAGCGTGAAATCCTGGATAATATGTTACAAGAATACGATTCTATCAGTGTTGGTCTAGGGGACACTCAGTTAGGCACTACACAAAGCTTATTGTGGTATCGAATATTTATACTTTTATTGCTCTTTATTGTGTTAGCGGGAATCGTAGTTGTAACAGGTATTCCTGTAAATATTCTTACTTCGGCATGGCTTGTTGTTTTTGTGCTCTGGTTTTTAGGGTTTACCTATTTAGCCGTATTTTTGTTGGTTATATACATACTTTATTACATCTATTCAGTTCCTATGTAGCAGTTACAAGGAAGCGAACGTATATGATGGAAAGATAACATATGTATAAAAATAATTTATTAGAAGTATATATATACAAGAACCATGACAAATAATTCCATAATAAAGAATGGTAACGCACATCCTTACAAGGATACTGCTTACCAAACTTCTGTAGAAAAATCTCAACGTGCTGAAATGTCGTATAATACATTCAAAGACACTGAAGAGAAACCAGAAGACGTAACAGAAAACAAACGTATGGAGTCAACATACCAACAGATGAATGACAATGCTATACAAGCTCAGCAAAAGTATGAGGATGCACTAAATGCATACGCAAATCGCATCAGTCCAGAAAATCCGTATAGCAACAAAAATGTAGAACTTGTTGATGGCACAAAAGGATACGTTAATAATCTAGGATATTTTCAACCCTACAAATCCATTAACAATACTGCCAGTTTTAACAAGTGTCCGTCGTCAAGTGAAATGAACAAAACACAGATGACAATGGATGATGTTTCTAATCCTATTGCAGTGACAACTATGTCCGATGATAAATCAGGAAACACGAGCTGTGGATTGGAAGGCAAGAACGTATTTGTGGTGGGTACTGTTGCTGGAGCGGAAGCAGATTCGCTTGGATGTTACGAAACCTCCAGTTCTCTCGCACCTTATACCGACAAGTACACAAAAAGCGATGAAACAAACGTATTTTCATATGCTGATTGTAAATATGTGGCAACACAACAAGGCAAACCTGTCTTTGGTCTTTCTAATTACAATGAAGAGACAGGTTATTCTAGCTGTTTATTGGGCGATAACGCTAATTTAGCAACATCCACTCGCAAATCCAATATGGTTAAAGTAGAAAAAACGATATTCAACTCAAAGGGTGCGTGGGTGCCCAAAGAAAATCCAGAGGATGTGATTATCTGGGAACCACTCCATGTAGGTGGATCCAATAATAGAATACTTACCATAAAAATGCCAACGTCGAATATGGTTGTAGGAGATAAATGTGTTCATCGCAGATGCCATCGTGAAGGTGTTCGGTTTAATGTAAGACAATTCTCTAGAAGATCTGGAGGAATATTTGGAAAAAAACACGAGTATTTGCGACTAAAAAGATTAGACAAGCGTCATGGTTGGGGTGGATTAATTCTTCCCATGTTTTCTACCGAGAACGGAAACGCAGAGCGCGGATTAGCTTACATGAATACCAGCGATGGACTTCAAAAAATGCGACAACAGATGGAGGATATGTACAAAAACGACTATAAAGTGCAAGTAATGGAGCACTGCAACGGAGCTGGATGGAAGTTTAATATTCCTGTGGGATCACATATACCAGACACACGAAAAGCGCGCATTGTTACAGATTTCCCTGAAGGTGTATTTAAAAATATATCTACTGCATCAATGATTGAGGCTTGGTCACCAGATGTATCTGTTACTGTCTATAACAAAGAGAATTACACAGGTAAATCTGCTACATTTCGTGGAAGAAGGCGACAGAGTTTATGCGAACGAATACCTGGGTCGAACGCGTACTGGAATGACCGGGTCAGGTCAATGAAGGTAGAAAGGGTGGATGCACAACCTTTCCTAAAAATAAATACAACTGGGTTTATCCCGCCTAAGATGGACGTTCCTATCAAGTCAATTAAAGTAGGTAACGATGGTCGAATAGAATTTTATAGCCAATCACACCGAAATGGCGAAATACTTTTTAAATGGCCTATGGTAAAACCACCCCCCAACGACATCATAACAGATTACATGTTAATAGTAAAAGGTGTGGATAGCTTAGGAAAAGAATTTGATGAACTATTCAAAGAGGTTCCTCCTGGATTGCAGTTGGTTAGGTTTGCCCTTTATCCACAATATATCAATCTTCGTGGAAGAAAGGTCGATAATCTTATTCAGAATGGACAACCTGTGGGAAGATATGTTTCGTATTTTGGGGTTGATCTTACAGGAAAACAAATTCAATCGTTGAAGAAAGCCCAATCAAACGAACAAAACTTTAGAAAGGCTAGAAGTAGAAATTACATAGCGGGCTCGAACATGTGGCTCAATATCAACGATATATTGTCTGCTCCTGACGGGAAGGTCATGTTAGAAATTACACCGAATGGCAGTGGAGTTTCCATGAAAATAGAAGAAGTATCGTCGCCCTGCACAAAAGATGCTGATGGCAACAAAACTACGTCAGGGGAGGGAAATGTAGCGATATATGCGCTTGACAAAATTGGAGATCCGTCGTTGTACGGAAAACTGGGATATGTCGATTACAATGGAAAAATGCATGAATACAACCCGTCCGATATCGTCGGAGACAACACATTTATGGATGTAGAAGAAAGAAGAGGTCTATCAGGAAATGACCTTCCGGGACAACCAATACAAGGTGTTAAAAATATAGAGGAAGCCAAAAAGAAATGTCTAGAGAATGAAAAATGTTTTGGTGTCGTATATGAGCCACAATCAGAGGTTGCATACTTGAAGGATTATGGTGTTATGACAAAAATATCCGAACTGCAACGCAATAGCATGTTTGTCAAGAGACGTGTCAAACCTAATCCAGAGATATTCAATGCTGGATGCGATGAACAGAATGTGACGAATACAACATCAGTAATGTACGGGAATTATCCATCCGCAGGGTCAGGGTATATGAAATCATCATTGTGTGACAGAAATAGGTTTTTAAATGAACCAGCCATGCAAACATTAAAGGATGATTGGCGCAAAAAAAGGGATGATGCAGATAAGTTTGGCGTCGATGTTCGGATCTCACAATCTGGCTTACAATCTAATCTAGGCATTCAACAAACAGAAACAGCAGTGAACACAAAAACAAACGCCCTATTTGATAATGTGTACCATGATACAAGCGAGAGAAAGAACCCTACTGCAGTAAACCCCACATCTAAAGCCATGAACCCAATTAGAGAGCCGTTTACACCTTTATCTGCGAACCGCAATCTACAACCCGAACTCGGTGATCCCACACAACGCGCCAATACGATTAAGTTTCGCAATATCGATTCCATTATTTACGACAGCAATTTGTTAGTGGACGAGTCGCAAGTAAAACTGGTTTTATGGTCGGTGGTTGGTATCGCTACAGCAATCATTGGTGGAAAACTAATAACCAAGTTGAAGCAGTAATCACATCGAAATCATCTGTCAGAAATAACAGCATTATATAAAATAATTTCTCCTTTTAATTTATACAATGTCTCAAGTAAATGTCTATAAAGAAAAAAACGAAGAAATCCTAGGGTATATTAACGAGTTCAATAAGGTAGAGGATGAACTAACCACCAAATTAGAAATGGCTCGTTCGCCCGATGAAAGAAAAACATTGGAAACTTCAATCGCCCTCATCCAGTCAACTCGTGTCAACTTGTCAAATGCTTTAGGAAGTCTCAATTACTATTATAGTTCAAATTTAGAACAATCGAGCGAGACGCTAAATCAGCAAACCGAAGCGGTCGCGATCATTGACCGCGAGATGCAACTAGCAAAACAACGACTTGCGTATATAAACAAGCAGAAGGCCAACAAGATGAGAGTAGTAGAAATCAACCAGTATTACGACAAGGCATACCAAGAGAGAACATCCTTAGTAAAATGGATAATCTTGTCTATTATAGCATTCGTATTGTTCATATATGTTAAGAAAGTATTCACTATTATCCCTCCCCTCGTTTACAATATTGTGGCTATTGGGTTAATTGCTTTTTTTGGGTATAAATTACTTATGATCATACTTTCTCTCCACGCGAGAAGTAACATGGTGTACGACGAATATAATTGGAGTTTTTCAAAGGACGGACTTCCTGATTTCGATCCAGAAAAGATGTCTTATGACCCGTTAGGTGCACAGGGACTGCGCACATGTATTGGACAAGTATGTTGTTCGGATGGGACACAATGGAATTCAACAAAGGGGATATGTGAACCTAACCTCGAGGTGTACTCTGAAACTACAAAATGTAGCCCTGCCCCTGTGACAGCCTAATTTTGATCAATCTGCTGTTATATAGTCAAAAATCTTTTGACTATATAATATAAGTATTTATGTCCAACAAAGAAACTTGCGACGAAAAGACAGCAAGGTTATTAAAAGAACAACAAACCAAGTATAATGCCGTGATGAACTCTGACGACCAACTTGACGTATTAAACGAGTTTATTCAACAAAGTGCTGAAATACTTTCATGTGGTCCAGATTGCCAGAATGAAAAACAGAAGTTATCAATGCTGAAAGACTATGATATGGCTCAGCGGAGTTTGACAGAAGGTCCTGACAATTTAGAAGAAACCTCCAAAACTTATTACACGTTTGCCAAAGGGGATGACTATTATGACGAATTTTCCGAAGACAAATATCGCATGGTAGCTGATAAAATAGGCAATGAATACGAGTCGGTCTTCAATGATCTTGCTGAAACTACACGTCAATTTATCGCTCTTTCGCAGAACAATGGAAAAAATATAGAACAAACACGAAAGTATGCGTCTGAATTGGAGAACCAGAGTACCAATATGACGAAAAAAATCAGAGACACCACCAGCGATGTAACCACTGGCGACAGACGAGCTTTCTATAGCGATCAAGAAATGGAAGGGTTGCGTTTATGGTACAATGTTTTCTACTATCTGTTTGTGGTAATATTGGTTGTTTTCTTTGCATGTGCATTCCTTGTGAAACACAACCCCTCATTCCGTGTTGTTGTATTGCGGTTTTTCATGTTATTATTTTGGTTCTTCTTTGGACACCACGTTATTATTCGATTGTTTCGAGCATTGAACAATGTCATTGACCTAATCCCAAAAAATATGTATCTACAAGATTAATGTTTTACCAATTGACTAGTTATCTAGATAACTAATCAATTCACCATGTATCATTGTCACACAAGGTGTATGTTGGTTTCATTTATTTATTGGCAAAGTAACCATTTAAATTATATTCTTTATTTATAAGCATAATAAGAATGAAAACAATTTGTTTTTGGCTAAATCATTTAGGAGAACGAGGTATGTGTGTTTCTGTTTATGATTATGCTCATTATAACCAGACACTTTTAGGGAACAAATCTATTATATTGTACAACACCAATGATCTTACCAATGACAATGATGTAATGTGTAATTTTGTAGAAAATTTTGAAACGTATGGTATTGACAAAGATAATATAGACGAATTTGCAGAATACCTGAAATGTGATTTGTTATATATTTTGAAACATGGACAGGGTGATGATCTCATGAACTTTAAGATCCCAACAGCTATTCATGCTGTGTTTGAGGGGTCAATACCACATGGCGACGCTTTCGCAGTTATATCAGGTGATGTAAATAACGCATTTGATGTCCCTGTCGTCCCACATATGATCGCACTACCGGACCACACAGAGGACATGAGAGAGGAATTGGGCATACCCAAAGACGCGCTCGTTATGGGAAGATATGGGGGGTATGAACAATTCAACATGCCTTACACACAACATGTAGTGAATAGCATTGCCGGAAATCGTCACAGAGGTGACATATATTTTTTATTCATGAATACTCAGCCATTTTGCGAAGAGAGACACAACATCATTCACGTAGGAAAAACTATCGACAAGCACCAGAAAGTAAAGTTTATTAACACGTGCGACGCTATGATATGGGGACGTAGCGGAGGAGAAACATTTGGCCTTTCTATAGGAGAATTCAGCTCGAAAAACAAACCGGTGTTTTGCGCGGACATTGGGTCTCGGGCACATATTAATATTCTTGGCGACAAGGCAAAAATTTACGAGAACAATGGACGGCTGTATCACCAACTGATTGAATACATAGACAATTTTCAGGAAGACAAGGGAAAAGACTGGAACGCATATACTGACTTTACGCCGGAAAAAGTAATGCAACAATTTAAGAAGGTATTCTTGGATTTTTTGGATCCAGTTGTAGAAGATGAACCCAGTGAGAAAAGCGACGACAAAGAAAGTATTGACGACACAGGAGACGATGAGTCATATGATAGCGATAGTGGCGACGACGAGGAAACCGAAGAAGCAGAAACAGACTCCGATAAAGACTATGACCACAAAGATGAGACGCAACCTCCTCGCTCTCTAGTCGACGTGGAAGAGCCATATGAAGCAATTGAATACCGGGATGATATGATTGTAACGGAGAACGGCAGGATATTTGTAAAGAAAATATAGATTAATGACCTAAAAAGATAATGTTATTTTACGCATAATGACAGGGTATAATAACACCAAAAACACAAGTGGTATATTCTTTTCAGATAAGAACAGCAAATGGTTTTCCAAAGGCTTTCCATCTGATCCATCGTGGGGATGGAATAAGGCTGCGCCCAAAAAATCCCTTTACAGCATTGGCATGGATCACACCGCCAGTGTATGCATGTTGAATTTGGTTGAGTTGGTTCATTGGGCGCCAATTATCCCCGCATTTCTAATGGCGCAGTCTGTGCTCACTCATAGTAATAATTGGACTATCTATTTTGACAACGACGAGCAAAGGACGTTGTTGTTTCTTCTCTCTCCGATAGTCGCGTTTTTCGGCGGTCTGCCAGGAATCATGATGCATACATATGAAGGGTGGCAAGTAGCGCCATTTGATAATCCGCTAAGAGGAGAAACAGACAGCACCAACGTGGTTGTGTCTGACAAAAACAACCAATGGCTTAGAATTGTTGCTTACTTTTTTATTTTCAACATGCAGTATATTGGGTTGCAAGCATTCTCCTATGCTGTTTTAGGACCAACCTATTTTTATGGGTGCTTACAATTGTTATCTGTATTGGGGTTCTTTATTGGTTATCTAGGTAATCAAGATTATAAAGCAACTTTCAATTTTAAATGGAGGGACACCGCTGGCGGGTCAACGTTCCCGTTGGCTTGGACCACGTTAGTTCCATTTATTATGTCTGCATCACTAAACTTGTATGCATTTTCAGAGTTAGGTACATTGGTATTTCCGGGAAAACTTCATCTACTTGGTTCCTTAGCTCCGCCACTCCTAATTGGGTTAGGTGGTGCTATCGAAGGATTGTTTGCAGAAACAATATTCGACCAAAAAATACATGCATTCGCAGTTATTCTTTTTAATGCGGGATTTTGGCTCGAGCTTAATATGATTGCAAAGGGGGGACACCTGCTTTCTGATGCGTTGGTGTTCATCAGACCACCCTCGGCCTGCTCGTCAATACCAATAACATTATGAAGGGCTAGAAATCAGTTATTTTACTTTTATCAAATACAACAAAAAATAATTTGTTGTTGTATTTTGTATTTTCAATATGTGTGTTCGTCCTAGCGGTCCAGTTCATCTCCAGCTTCATCGATGTCGTCGTCTTGGTCGGCATATACAATTTCTACCCCGTGCCATCCAGTTGTTTTACATTTACCATACACTTTATCCATATAATCATAAAGCTCCTTGCCCTTAGGTGGCTTATTCGTCCCTTCGTTTTCTTGATACCAAGTCTTGAACTCGTTGACAAGCTCGCGCTTTCCAATTCTGTCCTTGGTGTTGTCTGTCTTGAGGACCTTCTCTTCCACAAATGCTTCGATGTGATCCTGGCCCTGGCGATACTTTTTCGATGCGGATAATACAGGTTCGCAGTCTTCCACTCTTCCGTCTGTTTGGAAACATCGTTTTACTAGCATGCCGGCAAACACTGGTGCCCAATCGTCAAGTTTATCTACCAAGCCCCTGTCCTTGATAAACTTGTAATTTTCTTCATCTATATCTGCTTCATCGTCTACAAACTTCGATTTGAAATCTACGATGCGAATGCGTCTCCATGTTCCTTCATCATTGCTATTAATATCGAACAAGACGTTACACATAACAACAAGTGTCACTTGCAAGGTAAATGTCTCTACATCCGAATACAGGGCGCGACCTTGAATACGATCTCCGCCTGTGATTTGTTTCATTTGACCTTCGTTCATGGTCATTCCCTTCGTCGGCTCCATGAGCAGTCCATAACGTATCCCCTTGAGACCAACAATTTCGCTGGATGTTCCACCAATTCCAGGTCGCTTGTCGGTAACAAGTGCCAAATTCACAACTGACGCATATTCTCCTAACATCTTCTCCATCAATGTAGTTAATACACTTTTTCCGTTACTTCCAACGCCCAGGTAAAAGTTAAATGTCTGATTCACATTTGTTCCAACTAATACAGATGCAAGATGATCCCACATATACTTATTTACCTGAGCGTCTGGAAATAATTTATCCATAAATTCGAGAATTTGATCTGCAACATCGCGGTCATCTTTTTCATCGAATTCGCGAAAATCAATTCCAGTCGACATAGTGAGATAATCAGATGGACATCCATCGCGAAAGCATTTTTGACGGAAATCTACAACACCATTGTTGAAGCCGAGGAGAAGCTTATCCGAATCAATTGTCGTTTTGAAATTTTCGTCGTAGAATAATGCCTGTGCCTCACGAATTATATTGTTCTTGTCGCTAGTGCGCTTCAATTTGATCTGCACCTGGCTGACATGCAACATCTTCTTTTTGCACGTCTCAATTTTTTCCTGATCTTGGTCCTCGGTCGCAACGCGCAGTTCTTCAGTATATTGATCTATTTTATTCTGGTATATGCTATACATTTCTTGCGATATCTTTAATCGCAACGTTTCGCCGTCGTCTCTTTTCCATTTATGGTCCATATAAACAAACCATGTTGCCTTATTGCCAACTCCATTGCATAAGTATCGCTCTTTATATAAATTATACAATACCTGGGCGAAATCAAAGTCCGATGGCGCAGATATAGTCTGTTCTACATACTTATCCACATTTGTTTCTCTAATTTTCTGATAATCGTCCGGGTCGGCATCTACGCGCGCCCAATACATTATTGATTTACGGGTTATTCTGTCTGCACCAGTTCCATTTTTAAAATGTCGCTTCCAGCTGTTATATAAGGTGGGAATTGTCTCAAAATCAAAATCAGAGGCTTTGGCACGAAGCATGACCCATGAGTAAAAGAGACAATCATGTGTATCTTTCAATCCAAATGCCACCTTTCTATTCATTAGATGGGATCCAGGCTCCCAATATTTGGCAGGCAATACCTGTGCATATTCATGTGTTTCGCGGACATGATATTTATCTTTGGGGAGTGAGTTGAGCTTGTTTTCCAATACTGCCGTTAGAGTATTCATATCTCGGATATCATTCATTGGAACATTTTCAAACTCGTCATCGTTGTTTATGCGCAAAGGTTGCGCATTTCTATTCCGCGCTCTTGAAGACCTGTCGCCCCCATTGCTAGCAATTCTCAGTAATTCCTCGCGCATAACATCGGTCAAATCAAACTTAGCGAACCCTGTATAACGAACAGATATCGTGTGGAGGTCTTTCTCTAGATTAATGGATTTGACATCTTTTTTGGCAATCATGAACTCAGAATCTTTTGGATCAATAGAAACCATATAGTATTGAGTAATCGCATATGCCTCATTTCCTGGTTTGCGCGATCCATACAATTGCCAGTTTGTTTTACCTGTGCTGATCCCCTCATCAAGAACAGAGTCCCATGTATTATTGATCGGAATGTCACCCCATATCTCTGGTAGCTTTTTAAGGATGCGATCTCTTAATTTCATCTGGAGAGCATGATTAAGCTGAACCCCAATAATCATATGCACACCATCTTTTGTCACACCTTTTTCTTCTACAATATTCACATGGGGCTTCTCCATTATATACACTGGAAAGGAAACACCCTGTTCAAATTTAAGAAACGATTTCAATTCCTCTAGATAAATCGCAACCATGTCGAAGTTATGTTCCCCTGTATGTTGTCTCGATGTTACATTTAATGGATACCTTAGATCTACATCTACAGCAATCACCGCTCTGTCGTCAGAAAGTTGTTTTTCTGTAAGAAATTCGCTTTTATTGTGACGGAAGACCTGCTGATGGTAGTGTTTGTAGAATTCATCCTTACTATCGGATGATATATGATAGGCCCCTCCATAGATATTCAGGTCTTTATCGGGTATTCTCGTGTGGGTTGGTGGATTATTTTTTGCCAAATTACTGATGAGGAACCCAGTGAGATCATTCTTAGAATTCATTGTGTTGTATATACAAGATATAAAAATTTCTGTCTATTTCATTTTTCTTTCATATGTTTTCTTTGGGTCATTGTTGTATCGACATTACAATACAGCATAACTGGTTTAAATAAATTTGTTAGTATATATATACTCATGACAACAAACAAGCCATCTAAATCTTTTATTTCAAAGAGTTCAGTTCACCGATTACTCAGAGATGTAAAACAAATTATGGTGAACCCTCTCACAGCAAATGGTATCTTTTATCGACACGACGAAGAAGACATGTTAAAAGGATACGCCATGATTATTGGTTCTGAAGACACGCCTTACTTCAATGGATATTATTTTTTCGAGCTAATTTTTCCGAATGATTACCCACACTCTCCACCCATTGTCTATTTTTGCACAAACGGAGACAGCGTTCGGTTCAACCCGAATTTGTACAAAACAGGCAAAGTGTGTATTTCTATTTTAAATACATGGAGAGGAGATCAATGGAACTCATGTCAATCTATTAGCACGTTACTACTCACACTTTGTACACTTCTCTGCAAGGACCCACTTTTAAACGAACCAGGTGTACAGCAAACACATCAAGATTTTGTCAAATACACGCGCATCATTGAATATAAGAACGCCGAAATAGCTATTTTACGTTTAATCAACAAACATCCGTCTTATTGGAAGCCGTGGTTTAGTATGTTTTACACAGATATGGTAAGACATTTTGTCATGAACTATAATCAAACGAAAAAACACATATCTACTTTTATTGAAAATTCGCAAGGGAAGGGGAAAAGAATAAAAACCAATCTTTATTCAATGGATGTGGAAGTCAACTATATACGCTTGCAGGAATATTTGTGTGAAACATATGAGATCATTAAAAAACTAGTTGAAAGTGACAACACCACATATGGTGAGCTTCACGAAACAATATCTTTGAAACAGGTTAAATAGAAAGTAGTTATATACAACATATATATATATATTCTCTGGTATAGTAAATGTTAAGCACGATGCAAGAAGTTAACAATTTTCTTGAAAAGCATATCTGTATCGACGTTCTGATAAATCATGTGTATCCGTTCGCACGACAATCCCCACCTCCTTCTCTTTTAAGGGACATACGTTCTTTTTCAGTAGATATTGCTCTACTTGACACGCTCTACACAACGCATTACAATCCTTACATTTTACATACAGACTTGATGTTTTATTTGACAAACACCCAGACACAGGACTTGGAAAACTCGATATATGGAGAGGGTTATAGGCATCCCACATTCATCTATGTTTATAGACGATTATGGGGAAAAGAATTTGCAACAACTGATGAGCTGTTCGACATTCATAACAAATTTGGTTGTAAAGGAGAGGGTGACGACAGACAGAATAATGTAACACAATTGAATAGAAGAATATGGGGATTGCTAACACCAGAAGAAAGAACCGATTTCATAAATCGATACGTGAATGAAGAGGAGGAGGAGATTGAGGATGACGAAGAATTATGGTTTGCAGAGTTCTAATATTCCCTTTGCTGAAATTATGTGGACAACATTAAAAAAACAAATGATTTAGAATTATCTAACGAACTATATATACTAAAAAACCATGCACTTCTGTGATGTCTGCCAAAACATGTATTATATTCGCATCGACGAAGAATCTGGTTCAAAACTCATATATTATTGTAGAAAATGTGGAAACGAAGATAGCAATCTCACCGAAAGTAATGTGTGTGTAAGCAAAACCAATTTTCACAAGGAAGAACAGACATTTACACACATTATCAATGATTATACCAAATTTGATCCCACACTCCCTCGGTTCAATAGCGTTTTGTGTCCCAATGCAGATTGTACAACAAACACGAAAGGAAAGGAAAGGGAGATTATTTACATTAGATATGACGAAGTTAATTTAAAATACATGTATCTCTGTAGCACATGTGATACCACGTGGAAAGCAAGCCAACCAACATAGGAGCTTTCGCAACGGCTTAAAAATAGTGTCATTATATTCATCTCTACAAACAATATACATGGAATGGTCGTTTAGTCGAGATCGGTTACTTTCCCCACTGGAAACACACGACAGAAAAAGAGGGATTTGGTATTACCTGTGTGGTCATTTACACAAAAATATCTGTTTTTCTTGCCTTCAACGAAAAAAGACAGACGACTACTATTATAATTAAAAATGAAATGTACAACGAGTTTAAAAAAAAGATAACATAGTACATACAGATGAGCGATAACGAGAACGATATTTTTGAAGACTCCTCCGACGAGGAGTCTGTGTTAGACGACGCCGAAGACCCTCCCAAATTTAGTAAAAAAACTACGAAAATTACAATCGATGTTGAGAACAATAGCGATTCTGATGAAAACGATGATATTGAGAATGATTTAGACGACGTATCGCTTGATGATAATAATGAAAAAGAATTAGATGATGTAGATGAAGACGAGCTTGCCGATGACATTGTTAATTCAAAAACACTAGTAGCTAATGCAACTAGTTATGTAAATGATGAGGACGTGTTTGTTAGCACAAATAACGAGGTGTATGAGGACAACGAAGAAGATGAAGAGGCTGATGAAACCTATCTTCAAAAGTTTGATACACGAATTCGCGAAAATTTCGTGGATGAGTTTCACCCTGAATCTTATGTACACAATTACGAAGAAATAGAGGCAATGTCTCAGGTTGTTCGCGACAAAAACAATATGATTGTTGATGATTTGCATCGGACAATTCCTACCCTTACAAAATATGAGTACGCAAGGGTAATTGGACAACGAGCCAAACAGATCAACGATGGTGCTCGTCCTTATGTAAGCGTTCCTGAGAATTTGATTGAGGGTTATTTAATTGCTCAGCTCGAACTCGAGCAGAAAAAATTACCTTTCATTATTCGACGACCTTTACCAGGTAATTCTGGTTCAGAGTACTGGAAACTAGCAGATCTTGAAATCATTGCTATCTAACAAACAATATAGACTACAAAAATGTGCAGGACTGATTGCACATTTTTATATTTTCTTGCATTACATTATGAACATAGTTCCTAGCACGAATAAAAAACGTCGTATCACGAGCATTACTACTTCTCCTGGTGATAATAATCAAAGCGCATTCATGCTATCAAAAGAGGCTGTCAAAAACGATCCTTTTTTAATGAAAATATATGATCAAAAAAGAACATTCAAAGAAAAAGCAGATAAGATGCGTTCAATGAAAAGGTCGCATACTTATCATAACGGAGGAAAACAGACAATAAATCGCAACCGCAACCGCAACCGCAACCACAAAAGAAGTCGAAAATCGAAACAAAGAAGAAAAACACTAAAGGGTGCAAAACGAAAGACAAGGAGAAGAAAATAATTACAATATTGATTACAATATTGTTGATTATTACCAGTATATTAAATAATTGTAGGCCGACATTTCTTTATTCTTCGTACAAAGAAATATCGAGAACCCCTACCACATGTCATGTATTTTTCTAACCAATCTATGATGTTGCTCAAAAACATTGATATTTGTTTTGTATTTTTCTTGATAAGTTCGAATACTGCTCTTTTGCATCGGAATGCGTGTATGCCAATCCTGCATACTATTTGGATAGGATTGTTGTGTATATTCATCAAAATTGCCGAATATAGGTCTTCCTGTGCGAAACATAATATTCATTTGATTTTGTCGATATTTTTCTTGGCGTGCGCGAGTTTTTGCTACTTCATTCTTCATATATATATATATATATATATACAGATGATTTTTTGCGTAATCATACAACCCTAGTATGATCAATCGCTTATAGCAGCCCTCCCTTGGTCAAGAAGCCAGTCTTGCTCGGGCCTGTCTTTGGTTTCGTTACGTTCAATAATTGCGTTAAGAATATGGGGAACCATGTCACTACTGGCCATTTCATACCGAAGACTGGAGGTATCTTTGGGAAAACACGTTCCTCCAAATCCTCGCTTTCCGTCATGACCTGGAACAGATGCGTGACCTGATCCAATTCTCTTATCTTTGGTGGCCAAATCCATAACCACACTATAGTTTACATTTTTTTTCTCACAAAATTCAGACACTTCGTTACAAAAGGAGACTTTCGTTGCAAGAAAACAATTACGGAACATCTTAATCATTTCTGCTTCGCTGTTCGTTACAAAATGCAACTTACTCGACTTAATGCGGTCGTTCTTGTGTGCCAATTGAAACAAACGCGACAACTTTTCTTTTACCACACCCGCTTCTGGAGTTGCAAGCATACCAAATATCCAATCTGGATTATGAATAAAATCATCGATAAAATTTTTTTCAGTGAGAAATTCGGGCATAAATGACACAGACAGCTGGTCGCATGTTCCCACTGGAACGGTGGAACGAAGCACGACATGTCCAGTGTACTGAATGCTCTCAAGATCCTTTAATACTGACCGAATAATGTTAAGATGACAGGACCCATCTTTTGACATAGGTGTGGGAACACTCACAAAAATTATCTCGCATTTGGCCATATCGGACAAATTGGTACCTTTGGGCACACATGCATCTGGGTTGATATCATATGCTAAAACTTCAATATCTTCACATTTTAGTTGAAATGTTGCTTTTCCAACAAATCCGTTACCTATGATGCCAATAATCATGTATGTCATACTGGTACATATTTTATATTCTTTTAAAACGAATATAAAATGTTATGACACTACCATATAGTGAATGAAAGTTGCGTTATGCTTTATTGTTTCATACGAAAATCAACTCAACAAACTAACTATTTGGAAAAAATGGATAGAAGAAAACAATGATATCATAAATGTGTATTTTCACTATGATTGTTCTAAACCAATCACTGACGAATGGATACAATCTCATGCTTTACCAAAAAACGATATTGTGAAAACATCCTATTATCATGTGGTTCCAGCTTACTTACAAGTTATGAAATATGCACTAACCGACGACCATGAAAACAAGTGGTTTATTATGCTTACGGATTCGTGTGCCCCCATCGTATCTCCACAAAAATTTCGCCAAACGTTCTTTCAGGAAAACAACTTCAGTGTTTTTAGCTGGAGAGAAGCATGGTGGAATGTATTTCTACAGGGCCGAGCCAATCTACGTCTTTTGCCTGAGAATTATAGACTGGGTAACGACCCATGGTTTATTTTGACAAAAACAGATGTAGAAAAATGTCTAATTTTTTCCCAGGTACAAAATAACCTGTTTACGTTAGTATGCAATGGAGGGTTGGCAAACGAAAGTATATTCGCAATTATTCTGAAACACGCAGGAACACTTCCAAATGTAAAAAATGAAATATCTCACATTTGCGACTGGACAAAAATGAGCTCACCGACCAGCCCATATGTCTTTAAAAATGGAAACACAGATGAAATTACTTTTATCAATACAGCAATCAATAAACATAATTTTGCGTTTTTCGTGAGAAAAATTGATAAGTCGTTTCCTGACGAAACATTAATCGCCATTATGTCTCAGAACACGATAGCGAATACTCAAGAGCAAAATAAATTGCTTACTTTTTTAACTAATTTTTTTATCATATTTTTTTGTGGATTGATCTGGTTTCAAATGCTTGAGTGGTTCAACACTTAGATTTAACGTCTTTTTTTCATCGTCCTTTTTTTCCTGCGTTTTTTGCCTCCTGAAAAGGCTTGGGCGTACATCTGAGCCTCCTTGGAAGCCCTCTTTTTAGTTTTTGGTACAGAAGCGGATGCAGATGAAATACCATAAGCTTTAGCATAATCTTCTTGACTATAATCTCCTCCTGAGAAAGCACTAGCATACATTTCTGCTTCTTTCGATCCTCTCTTCTTTGTTTTGGTTGCATTTTTCGGTGCGCTTGTCATGCCATATGCTTTTGCATAGTCATCTTGACTATAATCCCCACCTTTCCTATACCTTCTGGATTTCCTGGATTTCCTGGATTTCCTGGATTTTCTCTTATTTTTTCTGGTGCGTTTTTTTCCACCCGCTTTCTTTATGCGAGCTTTTTGAAATTCGGAGAAGGTAGGAAGTTTGTTTCTTTCAGGTGTTCTTTCTTCTCCATGCGCATTTGCAAATGAAAATTCACCTGAATTGCTAACTGCGTAATTGTTATCTGATTTTTGACGCGGTGGCGTGCGGGGGGGTAGAGAAAAAGTAGACATTTTCTAATAATATACTATATGCGCACATAATATATTTTTACGCAATTACACTAAATAGTATCATTAACACTTCCATCTGTTTCCGCAATCAATGCACGTGACAAATGTCGTCATAGGCTCATCTGCAGAACGTGTCTGCATCTGATAATATGTGCATTTTTTCGACTTGCATTTCCTGCATGTGAACGTATCTGTTGCGGCCTCTATGGTTGTTTCGTATTTGTTTTTGTCCCGCTGAATTTTCTGTTGGATAAGTTTCTCCCATTTTTCAGGACACAACTCTTGATGTGTCATATTTGCTACAAGTTGTGGCTTTATGGCTTTGGATTGAATTTGATGGACAATGTCGTCATTCAGGTTTAGATAAATGCTGCGCACCCTGTCAATGTAAATATGTGAAAATTGAGGGTTCTCCCATTTTTTGACTATTTTTCGATTACTCGCCTCTTTGATGGCGTAATTGTAAATTCCCTTTTCTAAATTACTGCTTATTTTTTCATTGTCGAGTTTTTCATTCAATTTATTAACAATGTTTTGACGGAAAGTTTCAGGCTCACTTACGACGCGCATTATAATATAATGTAAAACAATTATTCTAAATTATATTATTCATTTTTATTTTTTATGCATCAAACATTTCGTCTTCACTTGAAGACTCATATTCTTCCTCCTCCAACTCTGTCTCAAAATCTTCCAGCACCATTTCTTCAAATAATTTGTCTTCCGAGGTCAACCCACTTGATTCATCTTCATTAAAGTTTGACGAACAAGACAACTCGGTTAATCCCTCTTCTTTTTCTCCACTTTCTTCGCTATCGCTTACTACAAAATCGTCCTTCAAGTATCCGCTTTTTGTTTTGAATTTCTTAGGTATGTTCTCAAGTTCATCAATCTCGTTATCATCCTCCTCCTGTGTAGAAGCCAGGTCTTCAAATCCTCCGAACAATTTTTCATATATTTTGTCCCACAACTCTGTTGTGAGGTCACATGGAACTGATTCGTTTTTTTTAAAACAAATAAGCAGACAAGACCCAAAAAAAAGTGTGTTGTCCAATGGTGGGGGGAAATCGTATTTATTTTCATAATTGGCACGACCTGTCGTTTTGCCATAGAGTAAGATATTATATGATTGTTTATCTATTTTGATGGACCACTCACCCTCCTTATTAAAACCATCGCTTTTCTTAAACCCGCATTTCTTGAACAGCTCTTTTTCTATGTAATTTTTTACATTTGTTTCTTTTATCGACCCGTTTTTGTCAATTACCAATACATCTGTCATAATAATATGCTAACTATAATGGGTTTAAATAGTTTCTTTGCTTATTATTAATGAAAATTTATCTTGATAACCCATGCATTAAAGACATCAATTTAGAACAAATAAAAAACAAATACGAATGGAAAAAACAAACAACATACCAGTTTTACTCGCCCACGGGAATGTTTGTACAAAGAAATAACAAACTTTTCAAAATAAACGTGGAAGACAAACCCGTCAAACATGTAGAAGTAGATGGGTTATCATTTATTATTGACCCATCTCGCTATATGCATACTGAACATACATGTCTTTCTTTAGAACACGACATGTTTCTTGTTCATTCATATGTTTTCTATTTAAAAAATTTACATTGTGTTGTAGAGGGAAAAATGACAACTCACAATTTTAACGTTTCGGACATGTTTTTTGTTCCAAAACCACAGAAGGAAGAAAGTTACCAAATGGATACCGATACAATTTACTCGATTAATGAGTTTCTATCGCTTGTAATGTAATATTTATTTACTATATGTTATTGTGGATTGTAAAAATATCAATTATATCAATCATATTTATTTTAATTGTACACAATATTCTCAATTTCTTGAAAGAGACGTTAACTATTCCCAAAGTTAAGGATTTAGTAAACGCACCTAACGAAAAATATCAAGACATATATAATATTATTAATAAACAATCCCCCGTTCCAATCAGTTCTAACGTGTTTGACACAAACGAAATAAATGGAACCACAAATATTAGTTCTATTCCTTCTACTATATCTAGTGAGAACATAATTCCGAAAATAAATATAAATGATACAAACGACATGAAAAATGAACTTAAAAATTTCATGAAGAAACAAATGAATTCCACAAAACAAGATCCTGAGGTTTCGCAACCACAATTTATGGCTCTTTGACCCACATTAGACTAACGCGTCGATATATATATATACCGAATGACCTTAAAGACGTGTCTATATATCAAGTATATGGCTAGCTTAGACACAGAAACTATTATGGAGAAGTTTCCAGATGTTAAACTTTCTTATGAAGAATTTGTCCATAAGAAAGTTTATAATGCTGATATTATTATGGCAATTCCTCAGGGAAAAAAGTGCTTTACATGGTTCACAACGTCTGGAAAACAATATGTTTGCTATCTCATTGAACTTGGGAGACAAAACAAAGTCGAGCGAGTTCATTTGCTTCCAGTATGTTTTAACAAGGACCTGAGTTTTGGTAGCATATTCTACGGCACAATGTATCTATACAAGAGAAGACAATTTGTCGTGTTTGAAAATGTTTTCTCTTACAGGGGACAGCGTGTTGCCCATGAGAACTTTCACAAAAAATTGGATATATTTCGAGATGCTTTAGAAAACAAAATCAAGAATATGCCAGACAATAAGATATTCACTACGTTTGGGCTTCCCGCGTTCCATACAAACCACGACGATCTTGTCAAAATGATCACTCCGAAACAGCGCGTGATGTATTTCCAATACAGATACTTTCATAAACAGAATGTACAGAGGATCAAACCCAATGTTGTAATGTGTTCTGAATCGAATGAACATATTTTACATCACGAAACAGATGTAAGAGTCGTGGTCAATCCTCCCGTCATCTCATTACGCAATACAGATAGACAAAATAAATATGTAGAAAGTAATCACGCTAGACAAAAATCTAAGAAAGTGCTACTGAAAGAGTTTGACGTTTCGGCTTCTCTTCAGAACGATATTTATATAATACACGGAGCTGAGCCAGGAAAAGATCAAGATATTGCATGCATTCCTGATTATACAACAAGTGTGATGATGAACAATATCTTTAGAACAATCAAAGAAAATGGTAATTTGGACACATTGGAAGAAAGCGATGATGAGGAGGAATTTGAAGACGACCGCGAAGACAAGTTTGTCGATTTAGATAAAAAAATTCGTATGCTCTGCACGTTTCACCATAAATTCAGAAAATGGATACCCACAAAGGTTCTTGGTTAGTAAATAAAATAACCATTACATATATAGATACATGTCTGGTTCAGGAGCATCCAATTTAGATTATGGAAACATATACCCCAATAGTAATGTAAATGGTGAATTTGCAAATAAAACGGGTTCTAACTATGCTGGTAACTTCGGAAGCAACCAAATTCCTTCTTCCGCACATAGTATGCCTGAGCCTCGTAGCAACATAGAGGCTGCGTCTGGAATTTGGACAGGTGGACGACGAAGAAAAAATGTTAGTAGAATATATAAGATGAAAGCTGGAAGATCAAGAAAGATGTATCGCACGCGCAAAGCCAAGGCTTTTAGAAGACGCGGAAAATCCACCAAACATAGAGGAAGAAAATCGCGCACTATCAAGGGTGGTCGCAAACACAAAAAAACAAAACGTCATCACAAGAGTAATCGCCGAAATAAAAGTAGAATGAAACGCCGAACTCGTCGTCATCGCATGAGGGGTGGTTTGGGATACATGCAATACCAAAGTAATGTTCCGTACACCCCTGGATATGCCGTCGCTGACATGAACCTTACTCCTAAGATGTCTGCGTTAGCTAATCCTCCTCCTTATTCGACATATGATGATTGCAAAGACAATTACAATCACTATGCAGCCACCCAATAATTGCTACGACGTATATGCAATTACAAACAGACGTCTATGACATAATTACTAATCAGATACAAATATTAGTCATTATGAAGCTAAGCTAGGTAGAATAGAGAACAAAAAATAAATAGATTTACACAATGAGCTATCTGTATTTACCTATATGTAGCAATAACTCCACACGTGTAAGAACTACTTTGGATATTACCAAACATGTATAGACAAGATTGCAAAGGTAGTACGTTCTTTAAGTTCAAAAACTACTAATATCAATTAACGATAAAAGAACCCCCTCGAAAAATGACAAAAAAACGCCCCAAAAGTTTTTTGGAGAATCGGAAATTGGACATTTATAAATGTCCATTTTTTGTCCCCAGAGAGATTTTTGTGAAAAACTATTTTATTTTCCATGAGACCATAATGAATTTTTATGGTGTGGTAAAAAATAATAGGTCAACATATTTGTGATGATAAATTTTTTCGGTTTTCGTTTATTTCTTGCAGATTTTTATCTAATGCTAACTTATGCTAACCAATGCTAACAAAAAAATGCCAAAAGTAGCCAGCGAATTTTATTGTGAAAGTTGTGACTTTAAGACGTGTAAATTAAGCAATTATGAAAAACATAAATCAACTCATAAACACCAAATGCTAACAAATGCTAACGAAATGCTAACTTTTTCGGCAAGAAGTAGCCGAAAAAAATGCCAAAAAATGCCGACAAAATATTATTGTGAAAATTGTGATTATTCAAGTAACAAACTTAGTAATTATGACAAACATTTAGCAAGTGATAAACACAAAGTAGCCGAAGTAGCCATTCCGGCTACTTTTGCTACAAAAAATGCCAAACCATTTATGTGTTCATGTGGAAAAAAATTTAATCAGAAAAGCTCACTATCCAGACACAAAAGGGTATGTATGTGTGCTGATGCTCTGTGTGATGATTATACATATCCAGAAACAACAGACGATGTATCGAGACATGTTAACAAAATAGACGATGGTGACAAGGATACACTTATTCTTGAACTACTTAAGCAAAATAGAGAGCTTATACAAAATCAAGGAACGAGCAACAGCCATAACACGATGAATAACTCGAACAACAATAGTAACAATAACACATTTAATCTCAACTTCTTTCTAAACGAGACTTGTAAAGACGCAATGAACATCACTGATTTTGTGAACTCGCTCAAGCTCACCATACAAGATTTAGAAAAAGTGGGAGAACTAGGCTATTCTGAAGGTATCTCGCGGATGTTTGTCAAGGGGCTCAACGATTTGGAAGTGGAGAAGCGACCTATCCATTGCTCAGATTTGAAGAGAGAAGTTATCCACATCAAGGATCAGGATAGATGGGAAAGGGATACGATAAATCAAGATAAATTAAAACGCGCCATTAAGGATTTGTCCACTAAAAACCTCATGCTGATGGATGACTGGCAGAAGATCAATCCAGGATGGAAAGATCCCAGTCATACCAAAAATGATATATATTTGAAAATGATGGTGGAATCGTTAGGTCCGGCAGACGAAATTGCCGAGAAGAAAGATCTTGGAAAAATTATCAAGACCATTGCAAAGAACACAATCATCAATAAAAGTGAATAATGATATACTATACTACTTATTCAAGCAACCATGCGACCATTTCTGTGTTACCATTCTTACAAGCAATCATTAGGGGGGTCATCTGATTATCATCTTGTATATTTACATCTATTCCCATGTCTAATCCAATCCTTACCACTTTCATGTTGTTCAGATGACATGCTCTCAAGAAGATGTCGTTATTCATCCGCACGTTTCTGTTAGTCTTATCCGTAATAGTGATTTTTCTAGACCCATCAAATACATTGAAATAAAACACCTCTTTTGTAATGGGGTCCTTCATCGTAGTCCATGTATTGTTACCAGATTGTGACTGAGTGGGCATAGTGATGTGATATTTGATATCACATTTGATTTTTTTAATATTTTCATTACGCAATATTGCGTAATGAAATCTCTCTATCCTCTTTCTTCTTCTTACAATAGCGGGGAATCGAACCCCGGACAAAAGCTTGGAAGGCTTTCATTTTACCACTAAACTACTATTGTTACTAATATACTATATATCCGCCGGTTGGTGAATATACACTAAATATACATATTATTTACGTCTTTTTGACGCACGCTTCTTACTTTTTCTTCTTCTACCACCTTTTTGTTTCTTTGTTTTTTTTCTAGACTTACGCAAACGCTTGCGACGATGCCTGCTACGCCCTCCAGACATGCCTTCAGCTGACGCAAACGGCAAGTTGGCATCCTCCTTTTCTTCTACTACTTCCGTAGTCTCCTCAACCACCTCGGGGGAGCCGTTGTCTTTGCTAGGAGGTAAATTTGTAGGTGTGAAATCCTCTTTGAAACTGTTACTTTCTTCTACCACAACGGGGGCATTTGAGGTCTCATTTTTTTTAAATGGATTTGACAATGTTTTGGACCAACTATTTTCTTCGTCGCCAGGTCCAGGATAAAACCAGTACCCTCCCTTTCTTTTTCTCGTATGGTGTCTTCTTTTGCCACCATTCTTTGCATACCTTTTAAGCGCAGTCCTTGTTTTTTTCGCCTTTGCCATAGTATTGAATATATAGTATGTCAAGAAAGAAAAACTTATGATCGCATATTTCCAATTCTATTTGTTTGTCTACAACACGCTTAAATAACTATCAATAGTTCTGGCGCACAATAGATCCGATTGCACATGTTCTTCCATTTCGTAAGCTATTATTGAATATTGACCCTTTTTTTGCTGGAGCAGTGCATCCACCTGATCGTGCTCTACGCACCGCAGTACGCATTGTGCTTTGAGAGTAATTTTTCGTAGAGTATGGTTGTTGTTGCGCAAGTCCGATTTTTAATCCACTTTTCCCAACTGCATTTGCCTTTAATCTTTGTGTTCGTAAAGAAGAGTCGGTGGGAGCAATGTAGTTCATGTGACCTGATGTTGGTTTGGCAACACCAGTTGACGAATTGAAATGAAAATTGCGTTGCGTTTGTTCAATCGCTCGCGCACGTTGCATAGCGATGGATGTTGTGCTCTCGGCAGTTCTTCTGTAATGTTGTCTAGCATTTGTATGTTGGTCAGCAAATACAGGTTCTTGAGAGGGATAAAACAAAGGAGGATTAGGACGTGTTCCGTAAAGCACTCCTAAATTGTGTGAGGGAGCAGCATTGGGATACTTATGTGACAATGGTCCGAACACTGGTGTTACAATAATATCAGAATAATGAGTAGGATATTGTGTCATATTATATAATTACGCGAGATAATTAGTTTCATTATGTCGTGTAATGATCGATTATATAATTACATATCAATC
>Ga0206130_10002525_pt1 | contig 25264 bp, 22 predicted proteins | sample Helgoland_Spring_9_FD_148637 | JGI IMG/M metagenome (GOLD analysis project Ga0206130, IMG submission 148637) | Pelagic subsurface seawater microbial communities from Kabeltonne, Helgoland, North Sea - Helgoland_Spring_Bloom_20160512_1 | ecosystem: Environmental > Aquatic > Marine > Epipelagic ...
CTCTCCCGCATCTGCTGTACCCCTAAAACCATGTTCTGGGGCAAATACTTTGCTTATTGTATTGTCAAAGGCATAAATGAAATCTACCAAATGAAAATCTACCACCTGCAAAGAATTTTGAGAGACTAAGGTGTCATTAACCACAGAGGTTTGGTTGGCAACAATACCAATGTTTTTGCCTTTAAGAAGTTTCATGTAGGCTTGCCATTGGTTTGCACCCGTAAAAATATGTGTGTTACTTTTCTCAGAAATAGTTCGCCCCACTAAAAGAGTATCTCTATTTACTTTATTTATGACACTGATATTTAAGGTGTCATTTAAAATAAGGCTATTTGCAAAACCATCATTTTTTTGCTCGTTGGTACTTCCACAAGAAATCAATCCTAAAATCGGTATAAATACTATATTTTTGAAAAAAGATACTCTCATAAAATCTAATGAATTTCGAATATTTTATCGCCCGCAGAATTGCAGCTCATAAAGACTATAAAAGTAGTATTTCAGCGCCAATAATAAAAATTGCTATTCTAGCAATTTCTTTGGGTATGATAACCATGTTAATTTCTGTTGCAACTAGTGTGGGTCTTCAAAAAAAAATCAAAGAAAAGGTGTCTGCTTTTAACGGAGATTTAATCATCACTAATTTCGACACCAACAATTCTGATGATTCTCAGGTTCCTATTTCAATGCAACAGGATTTTTATCCTAATTTTACTATTTCAGATAATGTAAGTCATATTCAGATAACAGCTTCAAAGGGCGCGGTTATAAGAACTCAAACAGATTTTGAGGGTGTCATTGTAAAAGGTGTTGGTCCAGATTATAACTGGTCTTATTTTGAAGATTTTTTAACCCAGGGAGTGTTACCTACTTACACGACACCCCAGATGAGTAATCAGGTGCTAATTTCAGAATATCTAGCCAATAGACTTGGCTTAAAAGTTGGAGATAAAGCCCTTGCGTATTTTTTTAATAAAAACAGCAGTACTCCACCTCGTACTAGAGCCTTTACAATATCTGGGCTATACAATAGTGGTTTCCAGCAATTTGATGCCCAGTTTATAATTGGAGATATACGGCACATACAACGTCTCAATAAATGGGAGCCAGACCAAATTGGCGCTTTTGAACTTTTTGTAAAAGATTTTGATTTTATTGAGCAAACCAACAATGAGGTATATGATGCTATTGGGAGTATGTTGGATACCCAAACCATTCGAAATCGCTTTTACGCTATTTTTGAATGGCTAGAGCTATTTGATTTTAATGTAATACTCATTATTGTAATGATGATTATTGTGGCAGGCTTTAACATGATTACTGCCCTTCTAGTTCTTATTTTAGAGCGCACTAAAATGATTGGTATTCTTAAGGCACTGGGTAGTGATAACTGGAGTGTGCGAAAAATATTTATTTACAATGCGATGTATCTGGTTGGGGTTGGTTTGTTTTGGGGAAATATAATTGGAATAGGGCTGCTTTTATTGCAGCAACACTTTGATTTATTTGCCCTTGATCCAAACACTTATTATGTTAGCCAGGTGCCTGTGTATTTGCATTGGAGCTATATTGTGGCGCTCAATGTGGGTACTTTGTTGTTGTGTTTTTTGATACTATTAATTCCGAGCTATATTATTTCAAAAATTTCTCCAGTCAAGGCAATTAGGTTTGAATAAGGAAGCTAAAATATAGCTTCTCAAATCCACACTAAGGCTGTACCTTTGCATTGTAAAACCCCACATATTTTATTTCACACTATGGACTACGCAGAAAATATATTAGGTACTATTGGAAACACGCCATTGGTAAAGATCAACAAGTTGGCCGAAGAAATTCCGGGACTTGTACTGGCTAAGTATGAAACATTTAATCCAGGAAACTCTACCAAAGACCGTATGGCCTTGCAGATGATTGAGGATGCAGAGGCAGATGGACGTCTAAAACCTGGAGCCACCATTATAGAGGGTACCTCTGGTAATACAGGTATGGGTTTAGCTCTTGCAGCTATTGTAAAAGGGTATAAAATGGTGTGTGTTATTAGTGACAAACAAAGCAAAGAAAAAGTGGATATTTTGCGCGCTGTTGGAAGTGAGGTTGTTGTGTGCCCAACAGATGTAGCTCCAGATGATCCTAGATCTTACTATTCTACATCAAAGCGTTTGGCAGAGCAGACTCCAAATAGTTGGTATGTAAACCAATATGATAATCCATCAAACTGTAAGGCTCATTTTATGAGTACGGGTCCAGAAATCTGGAAACAAACCGATGGTAAGGTTACACATTTTGTAGTTGGCGTAGGTACCGGCGGCACCATAAGTGGTGTTGGTAGTTACCTTAAAATGAAAAACCCTGCTATTAAAATATGGGGAATTGACACCTACGGAAGTGTGTTTAAAAAATACCATGAAACGGGTATTTTTGATGAAAACGAAATTTACCCCTACGTTACAGAAGGAATTGGAGAAGATATTTTACCTCTCAATGTTCGTTTTGAAGTTATCGACGGCTTTACCAAAGTAACAGATAAAGATGCTGCCATCTGGACGCAAAAATTATCAAAAACCGAAGGAATGTTTCTGGGTAATTCTGCAGGTGCAGCCATGAAAGGCTTGCATCAATTAAAACAACATTTCTCAAAGGATGATGTGATTGTTGTCTTGTTTCATGATCACGGTAGTAGGTATGTTGGTAAAATGTACAATGACCAGTGGATGCAACAAATGGGATACGTAGAGTAAATAATTTAGTGTTTTACACCTTTTATAAGGTCCTCTTAAATGCTCTTATTTTTGTGAAATGAGTCTAAGGTTTCAGTAAAAAAATACCTAACTTGCATAGATGTTACAATGGCTTTACAGCGCGAGGCATTATTTTGAGCGGCATGGATATTATGTCTGTTCACGCCTAGCAGACCGCCTTGGTATGCGGGCCAAAAGTGTACGGCTATTTTTTATTTATTTGTCTTTTGCTACCTTAGGAGTTTGGTTTGCTATATACCTTACTTTGGGTTTTTGTTTCCGCTTAAAGGATTTAATATATACCAAAAGAACATCTGTATTTGATTTATGAAAAAAATTTTTCAGTCTAAGATATATGTTGCTGTTTTATTATTGTTGGCTGTTTTTATTGCCGGTGTGTTTGGCTATAAATTTATTTCAGAGTACTCCTGGATAGATGCTTTTTACATGACAGTAATCACCATAACTACAGTTGGTTTTGGAGAAGTTGTACCCTTAGATGATGTAGATAAGTTATTTACATCTGTGTTAATACTTTCTAGTATTTTTATTTTAGCCTATGCTATTTCTGTAATTACAGAATACATGTTAAGTAAAAATAATATTGGTAATTTAAGAGAAAAGAGAATACATAAAATAATTGATAGTATGAAAGATCACGTTATTGTTTGCGGCTATGGTAGAAACGGAAAACAGGCTGTTGAAAAATTAATAGCCTACAAAAAGCCTTTTGTTATTATAGAGAAAGACCATGAAGTGGTTGACAAATTCGGATCAGCAGCCCTTTTTGTGGAGGGAAATGCTAGTGATGATGAGGTCCTAAAAGAGGCTGGCGTGAACCGTGCTAGCACCTTAATTTGTGCCCTGCCCAGTGATGCAGATAATTTGTTTATTGTATTAACGGCTAGACAAATGAATCCTAACCTAAGAATTATAAGCCGCGCCACGGAAGAGACTAGTTACAAGAAATTAAAACTTGCCGGGGCAGACAATGTAATACTTCCAGAGAAAATAGGGGGAGACCATATGGCATCCCTAGTGGTGGTTCCAGATTTAGTGGAGTTTTTAGATAACTTGTCTGTATCTGGAGAGAAAGACAGCATTAATGTTGAGCAAATTCCTTTTGAGAAGATGTGTCTTTTGGGACAAAAGCAAGCCATTAAAGATTTAGATATCAGAAAAAAAACGGGATGTTCTGTAATTGGCTATAAATCTCCAACTGGAGAATATATCGTAAACCCAGAGCCGTCCATGATTTTAGAAAAAGATTCTTTATTAATTCTTATTGGGCGTCCAGTTCAAATAGAAAGTCTCAAGCAGTTGTACAATGTTTGATATCTCCTTTAGAATTTAATGACTATTTACTTGAATTTGGGGTATTTTTTTAGCATCTTGCTTTGCTTAAATTCTAAACTAAACTTAACTCTTATTATGAAGAAATTTCTTCTTTCTCTATTTACAATACTAGCACCCGTTTTTTTGTTTGCACAAGAAGCTCAACAAAAGGGTGTAGATGAAGTGATCAACGAAAAATTCGGTAATGCTACAGGCTGGTTTGTGGAATTAATTTTCGCACAAATTCCAGTAACAGATGAGGTTGGAATTCCATGGGTAGTGATTATGCTCCTTGGTTTTGCTACTTTTTTCACTATTTACTTTAAGTTTATAAATATTAGTGGTTTCTCTACTGCACTGAATGTTGTGCGAGGAAAATACGATGATCTAGATCACCCAGAGGCTGGAGTCTTAAAAGGAGATTTAACGCCTGGGGCAGATATTCCAGAAACCATCAGAGTAGAAGGTGAAGAGGGTGAGGTTTCTCATTTTCAAGCACTAACAGCTGCACTTTCTGGAACCGTTGGTTTAGGGAATATAGCAGGAGTTGCCATAGCGATCACCATTGGTGGTCCTGGAGCAACACTTTGGATGATTATTGCTGGATTACTTGGTATGACATCAAAATTTGCTGAGTGTACCCTGGGTGTAAAATACAGGGATGTTGGAGAAGACGGAACTGTTTTTGGTGGCCCTATGTATTACCTTAAAAAGGGATTGAGCGAGAGAGGTGCTGCAGGACTTGGTAAGGTACTAGCTATTTTATTTGCTATCTTTTGTATTGGCGGCTCATTTGGAGGAGGAAACATGTTTCAGTCTAACCAAGCTGCTATTATTTTTAATGATACTGCTGGATTTACAGGAGGTGCTTCTGGACTTATATTTGGTATTGTAATGGCTGTTTGTGTCGGTTTTGTTATCATTGGAGGACTTAAAAGAATTGCCGCTGTAACAGAAAAAGTGGTTCCATTTATGGTAGGGATTTACCTATTGGCTGCCTTGGTAGTAATTGGCATGAATTTCACAGAAATAATTCCTGCTTTTAGTAAAATTTGGAATGGTGCTTTTGCTCCTATGGGAGTTGCTGGTGGATTTGTTGGAGTGCTTGTACAAGGATTTAGACGTGCTGCATTCTCTAATGAAGCGGGTGTAGGTTCTGCAGCAATTGCGCATTCTGCAGTTAAAACAAAATATCCTGCTAGTGAAGGTATTGTTTCTCTACTAGAGCCTTTTATTGATACTGTAGTGGTGTGTACTATTACGGCTTTGGTAATTGTGATTACCGGAAATTATTTAGACGCTGGCGCTGCAAGTGGAGTACAATTAACAAGTGATGCATTTGCTTCGGCAATACCATGGTTTCCATACGTACTTACTGGTGCTGTAATCTTATTTGCATTCTCTACCATGATTTCTTGGTCTTATTACGGGCTTCAGTCTTGGTTGTTCCTTTTTGGAAGATCAGAGAGAAATGTGATGACCTATAAAATTGTATTTTGTTTATTCACAGTATTAGGAGCTTCAATAAGCCTGGGTGCGGTAACAGATTTTTCTGATGCCATGATCTTTGCAATGGCTATCCCTAATTTAATTGGTGTGTCATTATTATTACCTAAAGTAAAAGAAGAATTAGTAAAATATAGAGATGCAATCAAGGCTAGTAAAAGCTAATTTATAACACATATACACGCATAACTCCCCAGTTACAAATCTAAGGAGTATTATGCCAAATTTTAAATCCCATTTCGAGTTTGACAACCAACAACGAAGTGGGATTTTGCTATTGTGCTTTCTCATCGTTGGGCTGTTTTGTGTTTTATATTTTTATGAACCCTCACCCGTTTTATTGCTTGATACTTCTTCACCACAGGTATTAAAACAGCAAGCATATCTAGATTCTTTACGCCAAGAAGCCTTGGAGAAGAAAAAGCCCAAAGGCTATGCTTTTAATCCTAATTTTATCTCAGATTATAAAGCATATACTTTGGGTCTCTCTGCCGAGCAGTTTGATAGGCTCTCCCGCTACAGAAGTAAAAACATGTGGATTAACAGCATTGAAGATTTTAAGAGGGTGACTAAGGCCTCAGACAGCCTTATGGCACTATTAGGACCGTTGTTTAAATTTCCGGATTGGGTCGTAAAATCAAAACCTTCTAAAGCTCAAAAAAACTCAACTCTTGCATTGTCTTATAAAGATAAAATAGATTTAAACATTGCCACTCAAACGCAACTTCAAGAAGTGCGAGGTATAGGCCCTGCCTTGAGCGCAAGAATTATATCTTACAGATTAAAACTAGGTGGTTTTTCTGTAGATAAACAATTGCTGAGTGTATGGGGTTTGAGTGAGAGGGTAGTTGCCAATGTCTTAGGTAGCTTTACGGTCAAGACGCCAAAAGAAATAATTCAGATTGCTGTAAATACAGCATCTGCCTCAGATATTGCCACGATTTCTGGAATATCCTATGACCTTGCTAAGCAGATTTGGGAATTCAGGGTCTTACGCGAAAAAATAGTATCTCTATCTGAACTTCAAAAAATAGAGGGAATGACCACAAGTAAATATGCCTTAATTGAGTTATATTTGCATGTAGAATAACTAACAAAAAAAGCTTTTTTTTTTTAGTTGTTTTAAACATTATAGTAGATATCAATATTAAATAGTTAGCCTTACAGTATGAGTTTATATTTTACAGAAGAGCATGAGTTTTTTAGAAAGAGTTTTCAAGACTTCTTGAAAAAAGAGGTGGTTCCTCACATTGACACCTGGGAGCAAACTGGTACTATAGATCGTTTCATTTGGGAAAAATTTGGAGAGATGGGTTATTTTGGCCTTGCAACTCCTGAGGCTTATGGTGGGATGGACTTAGATATTTTTTATACGATTATTTTTATTGAAGAACTGCAAAAAATAAACAGTGGTGGTTTTGCTGCTGCTATTTGGGCTCATGAGTATTTGGCTATGACTCACCTCAATAAGGAGGCTAACGAAGCTCAAAAACAAAAATATTTAGTACCTAGTGTTACTGGAGAAAAAATAGGTTGTTTGTGTATTACAGAGCCTTTTGGCGGAAGTGATGTTGGAGGCATGAGAACTACAGCTGTAAAAAAAGGCGATACTTATGTAATTAACGGATCCAAAACTTTTATTACAAATGGGGTGTACAGCGATTATTTAATAGTAGCTGCAAAGACCTCACCAGAACTAGGAAATAAAGGAATCAGCATTTTTGTGATCGATAGAGATCTTCCTGGAATTAGTGCCACCAAACTTGATAAATTAGGTTGGAGGGCAAGTGATACAGCAGAGATAGCTTTTGACAATGTTGTAATTCCTGCAGAAAATTTAATGGGAGAAGAAAATCTTGGTTTCCCTTACATCATGCAACACTTCGCTCTTGAGAGATTAATCATGGGAGTAAATGCACATGCAAGAAGTGAGTGGGCCCTAGAATATACTATAGGGTACATGAAAGAACGTACTGCTTTTGGAAAGCCTATTTCAAAGTTTCAAGCTCTGCGTCATAAAGTTGCAGATTTAGCAAGTGAGGTAGAAATGGCTAAAACCTTTAACTATGTTACGGCAAAACGCCTAGATGATGGTGAGTATGTAGTTAAGGAAGCAACCATGTCTAAACTATTATCAACAAAAATTGCAGATCAAGTTGCCTATGATTGTGTGCAGCTCCTTGGAGGATATGGATATATGGAGGAGTATCCACTGGCAAGAAATTTAAGAGATAGTAGGTTAGGGCCAATTGGAGGAGGTACTTCAGAAATACTAAGAGAGATTATCTCTAAGATGGTAATTGATGGTGTTAATTATAAGCCAGCTACATAAATTAGATACAATATAAACCAAATCTAGGTGTTATAAACAGTACCCTCAAAGTGTTGTGTTTTGCAGCGTTTTGTTGTTTTTAAAATTAATAGCCCATGCCCAAAAATAACAACCTGCAGAGATGTTACATGCTTGTCTTGCTGTGCTTAGTCTCTATAAGCGTGACTTCTCAAATAGAAATTAAAAACAAGATTGTAGATTTTGCGAGTTTTGCTCCCCTAAAGAGTGCTAGTGTGTATGTTAAAAATACAACCATTGGTACCATTACAAATACAGACGGTAGGTTTTTGTTGAGTATTCCAAAAAGGTATGCCAATGACACCTTGGTTATTTCCTCTATTGGCTACAAGAGTTTTAAGTCTTTGGTGAGCGAATTTGATAGCACGATGGATATCTTTCTAGAGGAGGATATTGCGTCTTTAGATGAAATTCTATTAATAGCAGAAACAAGACCCAAGACTGGAAATGATATTGTGCTTCGCGCTATTGAAGAGTTACCCCAAACCCTCCCAGATAGTTCTTATATACAAAAAGGGTTTTTAAGACATAAGGAGCGTAATTCAAGTGAGTATAAATGGCTTGTAGAGAGTGCTATTACTTTGTATGATTCTAGTTATGATGCTGGATCAAAAAATGCGCTGCGTCTCAACGTAGACCAAACACGCAAGAGTTATGATTTAAGAGATGTTGACAGTCTTTTTGCCTACACTTCTTACCTTAAAACAAGAACAAAAAACAAAACTCTTCGTAAAAACAACCTGCGGAGAGATACTATTTCTACGGCATCACTAGTTGAGGCAATTCGCTGGAATGACCAGCGGGTAAATGGGCTAGATAAGCTCTTTAGAGGTAAAATAAATATGGTTAGAAATGCCAATGCCACTAGCGCCCTTTTTGGTGAAGATATATTGGCTCGTCATGAGTTCAGGTTAGATACGGTGCTGGTAGAAAATGAAAAGAAATTATATAAAATTGAGATATTAAAAGGAGTAGACTTTGTGGGTTTAAACACCCCAGATATTTACAACGAAGGTTTTCAGGCCAGAGGGTGGATCTACATAGATTGGGACTCATGGGCTATTAAAAAAGTAATGTATGAGCTGGTGGCTAGCTCAGAGAATCAAGTTAAACGCAGTAAAAGTTTGTTTGGCACTCTTTTAAACCACAAACTAGTGATGACTTACATGGAGTATCAAGGAAAGATGTACCCTAAGTATATTTATTATGAAACGCCTAAGCTAGTAAATGCTGGGGATCGTTCCTCTGATCAATTAGATAAAGACGGAAATGCTACCCAAGACAAAGCAGATTTTTATTACAACACAGTACAAGAAATTGTTTTTACTGAAATCATTAGGGATCCGGAGCTTATAAAGCTGGAGCGGTCAAAAACCTGGACCGAAGATATTTTCTCTCCTCAGCCGTATCGTCCAGAGTTTTGGGAGAACTATAATGTTTTGTTAGAGAGTAAAGAAGAAGAAAAACTCATAAAGGATCTTACCATAAGGGCAGGTTTGTTTAAACAGTAAGCTTGCTTTGGGGTACTGTATAGATTATTATCATAAATTTTATCAAAAAAAATAAAATTCATAATTCATAATTCATAATTTGTTTCTACTTTTGCCGTCCAATAGAGAGGAGGTTATGGAACTATGTTAATTATACCAATTAAAGACGGAGAAAATATAGACAGAGCACTAAAGCGTTTCAAACGTAAGTTTGACCGTACAGGTACAATGCGTCAATTACGTGCACGTCAAGCATTCTCAAAGCCATCGGTTGTGAGAAGAAAAGAAGTACAGAAAGCACAGTATATTCAAGGACTAAGAGACGCAGAAGAAATTTAGTATTCTGCTCCTTATACATATCAAAAACCGCTACACATTTGTGAGCGGTTTTTTTATTGTCTACATTTATTTTTTAATTAAAAAAATGCCCTTCAAACCCTTTACAGATTATCTGCTGTTAGAGAAAAAATATTCTCCTCATACCGTGGCGGCATATACTAAAGATTTAGAGCGGTTTTTTGATTTTATAACAAACCAGTATGAACTGGGTTCATTGCTTTCGGTAAATTATAGTATGGTGCGCAGCTGGATTGTATATCTTGTAGATACAGGCATCTCAAACAGTAGTATTAATCGCAAGATATCTTCTTTAAAAACCTATTATAAGTTTCTTTTAAAAACCAGTCAGATATCTGAAACCCCTCTTGCAAAACACAGGGCTTTAAAGGTTGCCAAAAAAGTACAAATTCCATTTTCACAGACAGAGGTAGAAGATGTCCTGGAGTTGTTTGATCAGGCCAATGATTTTGAAACCCTTCGAGATAAATTAATCGTTGAGCTTTTTTATAGCACTGGTATGAGAAGAGCAGAGCTTATAGGGCTGAGGCTTTCTGATGTGTCTGAAATTCAAAAAACCATTAAGGTGTTAGGTAAAAGAAACAAAGAGCGAATCATCCCTTTGTTGCCCTCAGTGCTAACTACTATAGCCAGATATAAAATCTTTAGAGAAGCCTTGCCTGGCCTGGGCGCTTCAAATACATTGCTGCTAACCTCAAAAGGGAAACCTATATACGAGACCTTGGTGTATCGTGTGATTACCCGTTATTTTTCTGAAGCTTCATTAAAAGTAAAAAAGAGTCCTCACATTTTGCGTCATTCTTTTGCTACTCATTTATTAAACCAAGGTGCTGAGCTTAATGCCGTGAAGGAGTTGTTGGGGCATGCCTCTTTAGCCTCCACCCAGGTGTATACCCATAATAGTATAGACACCCTAAAGCAGGTGTATAAAAATGCCCATCCAAGAAATTCTAAATGAGAGAGTTAATGGGGGCTTGTGTTTCTTCTAAAATTAATTCAAAAAAAGCTTTGCGTATCTATATGATTTGAATATTTTTGCCGCCGGAATTATTGTGAAGCTTTAAATAAATTTTCCAACAATTTGTTTTGTAGAAAAAATTAAATCTTTACATTTGCAATCCGTTAGAAATAGCGGGGTTCTTTATGTAGATTTATTCAGCATAAAAAAACATAAAAAGCCGATGTAGCTCAGCTGGCTAGAGCAGCTGATTTGTAATCAGCAGGTCGTGGGTTCGAGTCCCTCCATCGGCTCTTTAGATTTTGAAAAGTTTGGTTTCTTTTTTGTAGTTAGAAACACTTATATATAGAGGTCTTTTTAAATGTTAGTTCTTTAAAATATTGATTCAAATTTGAATAATACATTCAAAGTAAAAAATAGGGGAGATACTCAAGCGGCCAACGAGGGCAGACTGTAAATCTGCTGACTACGTCTTCGCAGGTTCGAATCCTGCTCTCCCCACAAACTTTTTTTACTCTTAAATGTCTACAATCGCTACTATTACCATATTGCGATTGTGGTTTTTTAAAATTGAAAGCTTGAGAAATCATCGTGTTTCTCTTTAAAAGCGGGAGTAGCTCAGTTGGTAGAGCGTCAGCCTTCCAAGCTGAATGTCGCCAGTTCGAACCTGGTCTCCCGCTCAATTTCCATCCTTGCAGTTTTGTGAGGATATTGTTGTTTACAGGCGTTTCATCTGCAAATAACAAGCAGCTCTTTTGAGTTTTGATTTGATTTTTTATTGAATCAGGCGTGAGACCAGCAAGCAAAAGCCGGTGTAGCTCAGGGGTAGAGCGTTTCCTTGGTAAGGAAGAGGTCACGAGTTCAATTCTCGTCATTGGCTCAAAATAGATAAGTATAAATACAATTGAACACTAATATATAACTAAGTTAAACTAAATACAAAATGGCAAAGGCAACATATGATCGTTCGAAACCACACCTTAATGTAGGTACTATTGGACACGTAGATCACGGTAAAACAACATTAACAGCTGCGATTACTAAGGTACTATCGGATGCTGGATTTTCAGAAGCATCAGCTTTTGATCAAATTGACAACGCTCCAGAAGAAAAAGAGCGTGGTATAACAATTAACTCTTCGCACGTTGAGTACGCGACGGCTAACCGTCACTACGCACACGTTGACTGTCCAGGTCACGCCGATTATGTAAAGAACATGGTTACGGGTGCTGCACAAATGGATGGAGCAATACTAGTTGTTGCTGCAACTGATGGACCAATGCCACAAACACGTGAGCATATCCTTTTAGGACGTCAGGTAGGTATTCCACGTATCGTTGTATTTATGAACAAAGTAGATATGGTTGATGATGAGGAATTACTTGAGCTAGTAGAGATGGAGATCAGAGATCTTTTATCTTTCTACGAGTATGATGGTGATAATGGACCTGTAATTGCTGGTTCTGCACTTGGTGCATTAAACGGTGAGCAAAAATGGGTTGATACTGTTGTTGAATTAATGGCAGCTGTTGATACATGGATCGAAGAGCCGTTAAGAGAGGTAGATAAGCCTTTCTTGATGCCTATTGAAGATGTATTCTCAATTACTGGTCGTGGAACTGTAGCTACAGGTCGTATCGAAACTGGTATTGCAAACACTGGAGATCCTGTTGAGATCATTGGTATGGGAGCTGAGAAATTAACTTCTACAATTACTGGTATTGAAATGTTCCGTCAAATCCTTGATAGAGGAGAAGCTGGAGATAACGCTGGTATTCTTTTAAGAGGTATTGAGAAATCAATGATCTCAAGAGGAATGGTAATCGTTAAGCCAGGATCTGTAACACCACATGCTAAGTTTAAGGCTGAGGTTTACGTACTTAAAAAAGAAGAAGGTGGACGTCACACTCCATTCCATAATAACTACAGACCACAGTTTTACGTTCGTACAACTGATGTAACGGGTAACATTTCTCTTCCTGATGGAGTTGAAATGGTTATGCCTGGAGATAACTTAACAATTCATGTTGAGTTGATTTCTGCAATTGCAATGAGCATTGGTCTACGTTTTGCTATCCGTGAAGGTGGTAGAACCGTAGGAGCAGGTCAGGTAACTGAAATTTTAGACTAAAAAATAGTCTATAGTATATAGAGTAAAGGTGTTCCGTTTTTTCGGGACGCCTTGACTTTTATAACGGGTTTAGCTCTTTTTGAGCAATCCATACGGGATTAGCTCAGTTGGTAGAGCACTGGTCTCCAAAACCAGGTGTCGTGAGTTCGAGTCTCCCATCCCGTGCACATTTACTGAAATTTTATTATTTCAGTAGTAGAAAAAATAAATACCTACAAAAATGGTAAACTATATTAAAGAGTCTTATAACGAATTAAAAAATCACGTAACGTGGACGCCTTGGTCTGAAGCGCAACGTCTTACTGTTATTGTTGCTGCATTTTCTGTAGTATTGGCATTAGTAGTTTGGGGAGTTGATACTGTTTTTAGTGGCGTTATATCTTATTACTTTGAGCTAATTAAATAATAAGCATGGCCGAAACAAAAAGTACAAAAAAGTGGTATGTTGTCCGTTCAGTAAGTGGGCAGGAAAACAAAATCAAATCTTATATTGAGTCTGAAATCACACGTTTGAACCTTCAGGATTATATAGAAAATATTTTGGTTCCTACCGAAAAGGTGATACAGATACGTAACGGAAAAAAAACAAACAAAGAGCGCGTTTATTTTCCAGGTTATATCATGGTGCAAGCAAGTCTTGCCGGTGAAATACCTCACATTATAAGATCTATTAATGGAGTAATTGGTTTTCTAGGAGAAGTTAAAGGAGGAGAGCCAGTGCCACTTAGACAAAGTGAAGTCAATAGGTTATTAGGGAAAGTAGATGAACTTTCTGTGAAGGATGAGAATGTCAATATTCCATTCACTATTGGTGAAACGATAAAGGTTGTTGATGGACCTTTCAACGGATTCAATGGAACTGTTGAAAAAATCAACGAAGAAAAACGCAAGCTAGAGGTAATGGTTAAGATTTTCGGAAGAAAAACACCATTAGAGCTAAGCTATATGCAAGTAGAAAAAGTATAATAATTGTTACACGCTATATTATAGGTTTTATTTAAAGCTTCCACTTTAAACTAAATCGACAAATTTTTTAAAAACAGAAAATGGCAAAAGAAGTCAGTAAAGTAGTAAAATTGCAAGTTCGTGGAGGTGCGGCTAACCCCTCGCCACCAGTTGGACCCGCTTTAGGTGCTGCCGGTGTGAATATCATGGAGTTCTGTAAGCAGTTTAACGCTAGAACACAAGATAAGCAAGGAAAAGTATTGCCAGTTGCGATTACAGTATATAAAGACAAGTCTTTTGACTTTGTTATTAAAACTCCTCCAGCTGCTGTACAAATTCTTGAGGCAATCAAGGTCAAAAAAGGATCTAGTGAGCCACACGTTAAGAAGGTAGGGACTATTTCTTGGGATCAAATTAGAGTTATTGCAGAAGACAAAATGCCCGATTTAAATGCTTTTAGTATTGAGTCTGCCATGAAAATGGTAGCCGGTACTGCGCGTTCAATGGGAATTAAAACAAAAGGTACTGCACCTTTATAATAAAAAAGAATCTATAAAATGGCAAGATTAACTAAAAAGCAAAAAGTGAATACTGCGAAAGTGGAGGCTAAAACCTACACTGTCTCAGAAGCTTCAGCTTTAATAAAAGAAATCTCCAACACAAACTTTGATCCATCTGTGGACCTTGCTGTGCGTCTTAATGTAGACCCACGTAAAGCAAACCAAATGGTTAGAGGCGTTGTTACCTTACCTCACGGTACAGGTAAAGATGTGAAGGTGTTAGCCTTAGTTACTCCAGATAAGGAAGCTGAAGCTACAGCTGCCGGAGCAGACTTTGTTGGATTAGATGAGTACCTCGAAAAGATTAAAGGAGGTTGGACAGATGTTGACGTAATTGTAACTATGCCAAGTGTGATGGGTAAATTAGGTCCTTTAGGACGTGTATTAGGGCCTCGTGGTCTTATGCCAAACCCAAAGACAGGTACAGTGACCATGGACGTTGCTAAAGCGGTTAAAGACGTGAAAGGTGGTAAGATTGACTTTAAAGTTGAGAAGACTGGTATTATTCATGCAGCAATAGGAAAAGCATCTTTTGATGCAGCTAATATTGCAGGAAACGCAAGAGAATTATTAACTACGTTGGTAAAACTGAAGCCACAAGCGGCTAAGGGTGTTTATATTAAAAGTATATTCATGTCCAGCACAATGAGCCCAAGTATCGAGATTGATACAAAAAGTTTCACTGAGCAGTAAAACACAGACTTATGACAAGACAAGAAAAATCACAAGTGATTGAAACGTTAACTGCACAGCTTACAGAAAACACTACTATATATTTAGCAGATATTTCTGGGTTGGACGCTGGTAAAACATCAAACTTACGTCGTGCTTGCTATAAAGCAGGTGTGAAGTTGGCTGTAGTTAAAAACACATTGCTTGCAAAAGCAATGGAGAGTTCTGATAAAGATTTTGGCGATTTGCCAACCATCTTAAAAGGGAACACATCTTTATTATTTTCAGAAACAGGAAATGCACCTGCTAAGATCATAAAGGAATTCAGAAAAAAATCTGAAAAGCCTTTACTTAAAGGAGCATATATCGAAGAGGCTATCTACATTGGAGATGATCAACTAGACAATCTAGTAAACATCAAATCTAAAGAAGAGGTAATTGGAGATATTATCGGGTTATTACAATCACCTGCTAAAAATGTTATTTCTGCTCTTAAGAGTGGTGGAAATACACTTTCAGGTATTGTTAAAACACTTTCTGAAAGAGAAGGATAATCAATACAATGCACTAATTAAATTACAAACAATAAATTACAATTTTTAAAAACGATAGAAAATGGCAGATTTAAAAGATTTCGCAGAACAATTAGTTAACTTAACCGTAAAAGAGGTTAATGAATTAGCTACTATATTAAAAGATGAGTACGGTATCGAGCCTGCTGCTGCAGCTGTAGCTGTTGCTGCTGGTGGAGCTGGTGGCGCAGAAGCTGCTGATGAGCAAACTGAGTTTGACGTAATTCTTACGGCAGCCGGTGGAGCAAAATTAGCGGTAGTAAAACTAGTTAAAGAATTAACTGGTGCTGGTCTTAAAGACGCAAAAGGATTAGTTGATAATGCACCATCTCCAATTAAAGAGGGTGTGTCTAAAGACGAAGCTGAAGCGCTTAAAGCTCAATTAGAAGAAGCTGGAGCAGAGGTTGAGCTTAAGTAAGCTTTTCTAACTCCAAACCTTAAGGTTTAGGTCTTCCGTTTATCGCGGAAAGACCTAAACCATTTTGTGTATATAAAGGTTCCTATATTTTTTGAGTATACACAACATAACTTGTTTAACTAAATTCCGTCCATAGATGTCAGCAATGTTAACTGAAAGATTGAATTTTTCTTCTGTTCAAAATAAGCCCGATTACCCGGACTTTTTGGACATCCAGATCAAATCCTTCCAGGATTTTTTCCAGTTGGAAACCAAATCAGAAGAAAGAGGCCAAGAAGGATTATACAAAACCTTCTTAGAGAATTTCCCAATTACAGATACTCGTAACCAGTTCGTGTTAGAGTTTTTAGATTATTTTGTAGATCCACCAAGATATTCAATTCAAGAGTGTATTGAGCGTGGTCTTACTTACAGTGTGCCCTTAAAAGCGCGTTTAAAACTGTATTGTACAGATCCAGAGCACGAAGATTTTGAAACAATTGTACAGGATGTATACCTAGGTACTATTCCTTACATGACTCCTTCAGGTACTTTTTGTATCAATGGAGCAGAGCGTATTGTAGTTTCTCAACTGCACCGTTCTCCAGGGGTATTCTTTGGACAATCATTCCATGCCAATGGAACAAAACTATATTCGGCCAGAGTAATTCCTTTTAAAGGTTCTTGGATTGAATTTGCTACCGATATCAATAGCGTTATGTACGCATATATCGATAGAAAGAAAAAATTACCAGTTACAACCCTCTTTAGAGCTATTGGTTTTGAGAGAGATAAAGATATCCTTGAGATATTTGATCTTGCAGAAGAGGTTAAAGCTACTAAAACTGGATTAAAAAAATATTTAGGTCGTAAGTTAGCAGCACGTGTGCTGAAAACTTGGCATGAAGATTTTGTAGATGAAGATACAGGTGAAGTTGTATCTATTGAGCGTAATGAAATTATCTTAGATCGCGATACAGTTCTTGAAAAAGAGCACATCGAAGAGATTATAGATTCTGGTTCTAAAACCATTTTATTGCACAAAGAGGATAATCATCTTGCAGATTATGCAATTATCCACAACACGCTACAAAAAGATCCTACGAATTCTGAAAAAGAAGCCGTAGAACATATCTATAGACAACTGCGTAACGCTGAACCGCCAGATGAGGAGACCGCTCGTGGTATCATCAACAAGTTATTTTTCTCTGACCAGAGATATAACCTTGGTGAGGTAGGACGTTACCGTATGAATAAAAAACTGGGTCTTGATATTGCAATGGATAAGCAAGTGCTTACCAAAGAAGATATCATAACCATTGTAAAGTACTTAATTGAGCTTATTAATTCTAAAGCAGAGATTGATGATATTGATCACTTATCTAACCGTCGTGTACGTACCGTAGGTGAGCAATTATCTTCTCAGTTTGGTGTTGGTTTAGCCCGTATGGCTCGTACCATTCGTGAAAGAATGAATGTACGTGACAACGAGGTATTTACACCTATTGATTTAATTAACGCCAAGACCTTATCTTCTGTGATTAATTCTTTCTTCGGAACGAATCAATTATCACAGTTTATGGATCAAACAAACCCACTAGCAGAGATTACCCACAAACGTAGGTTATCTGCACTAGGGCCAGGTGGTTTGTCTAGAGAAAGAGCAGGATTTGAGGTACGTGATGTACATTACACTCACTACGGAAGATTATGTCCTATTGAAACTCCTGAGGGACCAAACATTGGACTTATTTCATCTTTGGCTGTATATGCAAAAGTGAACAATCTTGGATTTATTGAAACACCGTATCGTAAAGTAACCGATGGTGTTATTGATCTTAAGACAACTCCTCAATACCTTTCTGCTGAAGAAGAAGAAGGACAAATGATTGCACAGGCAAACATTCCTTTAAAAGCTAGTGGAAAAATTGATACAGACAGAGTAATTGCCCGTGAAGAAGGTGATTTCCCTGTGGTAGATCCAACTCAGATTAATTATGCTGATGTTGCGCCAAACCAAATTGCATCAATTTCTGCATCATTGATTCCATTTTTGGAACATGATGATGCCAACCGTGCTTTGATGGGATCTAACATGATGCGTCAAGCAGTACCTTTATTAATTGCAGATTCGCCAATTGTAGGAACTGGACTAGAACGTCAAGTTGCTTCAGATTCTCGTGTGCTTATCAATGCAGAGGGTGATGGAACTGTTGAGTATGTAGATGCAAATGAAGTTACTATTAAGTATGACCGTTCTCAAAAAGATGGAATGGTAAGCTTCGATAGTGATAGCAAAACATACCAATTAATCAAGTTTAGAAAAACTAACCAAGGTACATCTATAAACCTAAAGCCTATTGTTAGACAAGGTGATAGAGTATTAAAAGGTCAAGTATTATGCCAAGGGTACGCTACAGAAAAAGGTGAGCTTGCACTAGGACGTAACATGAAGGTTGCCTTTATGCCTTGGAAAGGTTATAACTTTGAGGATGCCATTGTAATTTCAGAAAGAGTAGTGCGTGAAGATATCTTTACCTCTATTCATATCGATGAGTATTCACTAGAAGTTAGAGATACAAAACTAGGAAACGAAGAACTAACAAATGATATTCCTAACGTTTCAGAAGAGGCCACTAAAGACCTTGATGAAAACGGAATGATTAGAATTGGTGCTGAAGTAAAGCCTGGTGATATTCTTATTGGTAAGATTACTCCTAAAGGAGAAAGTGATCCTACCCCTGAAGAAAAATTATTACGTGCCATCTTTGGTGATAAAGCAGGTGATGTAAAAGATGCTTCTTTAAAAGCATCTCCATCATTACATGGTGTTGTTATCAATAAAAAATTATTTGCCCGTGCGGTAAAAGATAAGCGTAAAAGAGCTAAAGATAAAGAAGACATTGCTGCACTTGAGGTGAAATATGATGGACTATTTGATGCCCTTAAAGAGGTATTGGTAGAAAAACTATTTACAATTGTTGGAGGTAAAACTGCCCAAGGCGTTACAAACGATCTTGGTGAAGTTGTCTTTCCAAAAGGTAAAAAGTATACACTCAAGATGTTAAATGCTGTAGATGACTATACGCATTTGGTTGGAGGAGTTTGGGCAACAGATGATGAAACCAATGAAATGGTTGCAGACCTAATGCACAACTACCGTATCAAAGAAAACGATCTGCAAGGTAACTTGCGTCGTGAGAAGTTCACGATCTCTGTTGGAGATGAACTTCCTGCAGGAATTTTAAAACTTGCTAAAATTTATGTTGCTAAAAAACGTAAATTAAAAGTGGGTGATAAAATGGCAGGACGTCACGGTAACAAAGGTATTGTAGCTCGTATTGTAAGAGATGAGGATATGCCATTTTTAGAAGATGGATCTCCGGTGGATATCGTATTGAATCCACTTGGTGTACCGTCTCGTATGAACATTGGTCAAATATATGAAACCGTTTTAGGATGGGCTGGTCAAAAATTAGGTCGCAAGTATGCAACTCCAATTTTTGATGGTGCAACACTAGATCAAATCAACGAGTTAACCGATGAGGCTGGAATTCCAAGATTTGGACATACCTACCTTTATGACGGTGGAACTGGACAACGTTTTGATCAACCAGCAACTGTTGGTGTGATTTATATGTTGAAACTAGGACATATGGTTGATGACAAGATGCATGCACGTTCTATAGGACCATACTCACTAATTACACAACAACCATTGGGTGGTAAAGCTCAATTTGGGGGTCAGCGTTTTGGAGAGATGGAAGTATGGGCACTTGAAGCATATGGAGCATCAAGTACTTTACGTGAAATATTGACAGTAAAGTCTGATGATGTGATTGGTAGAGCTAAAACTTACGAGAGTATCGTTAAGGGTGAGGCAATGCCAGAACCGGGTCTTCCAGAATCTTTTAACGTGTTAATGCACGAGCTAAAAGGTCTTGGATTAGACATCAGGCTAGAAGAATAAATTATATTCCCGCGCTAGGGCGCGGGAAATAATTAGTTTTTCTCCGGAAACAGTCGTTTCCAAATCAATAGTTTTAAATTTTATTTTACAGCATTATGGCAAGAAATAATAAAGAACAAGCACCACCAAAATTCAATAAGATTTCTATTGGACTAGCTTCACCAGAGGCAATCCTTGGAGAGTCTAGAGGTGAGGTGTTGAAACCAGAAACAATTAACTACCGTACGCACAAACCAGAGCGTGACGGTTTGTTTTGTGAGCGTATTTTTGGACCTGTAAAGGACTACGAGTGTGCTTGTGGAAAATATAAAAGAATTCGCTACAAAGGGATCGTTTGTGATCGTTGTGGTGTAGAGGTAACAGAAAAGAAAGTACGTCGTGATAGAGTAGGACACATCAATTTGGTGGTGCCTGTTGCTCATATCTGGTATTTCCGTAGTTTACCAAACAAAATAGGATACCTTCTTGGATTACCATCAAAGAAGTTGGATATGATTATATACTATGAGCGTTACGTAGTTATCCAACCAGGTATTGCCAAAAACGAAGAGGGAGAATCTGTTCAGAAATTAGATTTCTTAACAGAAGAAGAGTATCTAACTATTTTAGAGACAATTCCTCAAGAAAATCAATACTTAGATGATACAGATCCAAACAAATTCATCGCTAAGATGGGTGCAGAGTGTTTGATTGATTTATTAAATCTAATTGATCTTCATGCATTGTCTTTCGAGTTGCGTCATAAAGCAAACAACGAAACTTCTAAACAACGTAAAACAGAGGCTCTAAAGAGACTCCAAGTTGTGGAAGCTCTGCGTGATGCAAACAAAACTCGTGAGAATAAAGCGGCTTGGATGATCATGAAAGTGATTCCAATTATACCGCCAGAATTGCGTCCACTAGTGCCACTAGATGGAGGTCGTTTTGCAACCTCAGATTTAAATGATTTATACCGTCGTGTAATTATCAGAAACAACCGTTTAAAGCGTTTGATGGAGATTAAAGCACCAGAGGTAATTCTGCGTAATGAAAAACGTATGTTGCAAGAATCTGTAGATTCATTGTTTGACAACACACGTAAGTCATCTGCAGTAAAAACAGATAGTAACCGTCCCTTAAAATCTCTTTCAGATTCATTGAAAGGAAAGCAAGGGCGTTTCCGTCAAAACCTGTTAGGGAAGCGTGTTGATTATTCTGCACGTTCTGTAATTGTTGTTGGACCAGAATTAAGATTATTTGAATGTGGATTGCCAAAAGGTATGGCCGCAGAATTATACAAGCCTTTCGTGATACGTAAGTTGATAGAAAGAGGTATTGTTAAGACTGTAAAATCTGCAAAGAAAATTATAGAGAAAAAGGAGCCTGTTGTTTGGGATATCTTGGAGAATGTCTTGAAAGGACATCCAGTACTGCTAAACCGTGCCCCTACGCTTCACCGTTTAGGTATTCAAGCGTTTCAGCCAAAGTTAATTGAAGGAAAAGCAATCCAGTTGCACCCATTAGTATGTACGGCCTTTAACGCCGATTTTGATGGAGATCAAATGGCAGTTCACCTTCCACTTGGCCCAGAGGCGATATTGGAAGCACAACTATTGATGTTGGCTTCACACAATATACTGAATCCTGCAAACGGTGCTCCAGTTGCAGTACCTTCTCAAGATATGGTATTGGGTCTTTATTACATGACCAAATTACGCCTATCAACAAAAGAGGTGAAGGTAAAAGGAGAAGGATTAACTTTCTACTCAGCAGAAGAAGCAGTAATTGCTTACAATGAGAAGATGGTTGATTTGAATGCTCAAATAAAAATTAGAACTAAAGATTTCAATGAAGCTGGTGAACTAGTTTACCAAATTATTGAAACTACACTTGGTAGAGTAATATTTAATCAAAATGTACCTGAAGCAGCTGGTTATATAAACGAAGTATTAACCAAAAAATCTCTTAGAGATATTATTGGTGGTATTTTGGCTAAAACTAGTGTGCCTGCAACTGCAGATTTCTTGGATGCAATTAAAACTTTAGGGTATAAGTTTGCATTTGAGGGAGGATTATCATTCTCACTTGGAGATATTATTATTCCAGCAGAAAAGTACACAATGATTGATCAGGCCAATGAAAAAGTAGATGCTATTAGAGCAAACTACAACATGGGTCTTATTACTCAAAACGAACGTTACAACCAAGTTATTGATATCTGGACAGCAACCAATGCAGGATTAACCGAGTTATCTATGAAGCGTATACGCGAAGATCAACAAGGATTTAACTCTGTGTATATGATGCTTGATTCTGGAGCACGTGGATCTAAAGAACAGATTCGCCAGTTAACTGGTATGCGTGGTTTGATGGCTAAGCCTAAAAAATCTAACAGTGGAGGAGGAGAAATTATTGAAAACCCAATTCTTTCTAACTTTAAGGAAGGTCTTTCAATTTTAGAATACTTCATCTCTACCCACGGTGCACGTAAAGGACTTGCAGATACGGCCCTTAAAACGGCAGATGCAGGATACCTTACACGTAGACTAGTAGATGTTTCTCAAGATGTTATTGTAAACACTGTAGATTGTGGTACACTAAGAGGTATTGAGGTGAAGGCATTAAAGAAAAATGAAGAAGTTGTTGAAGACTTAAAAGCAAGAATTGTTGGACGTACCTCACTCAATGATGTGATACATCCATTAACAAAAGAAGTGCTTGTCTCAAACGGAGAACATATAAATGAAGTTATTGCTCAGGCAATCCAGGACTCTCCTATAGATACTGTTGAAGTTAGATCTGCATTAACATGTGAGGCTAAAAGAGGTATTTGTGCACAGTGCTACGGAAGAAACCTTGCTACCAATAAAATGGTACAAAGAGGTGAAGCTGTTGGTGTTGTTGCTGCGCAGTCTATTGGTGAACCTGGAACACAGCTTACATTGCGTACCTTCCATGTGGGTGGTATTGCAGGTAACATCTCAGAGGAAAATAAACTCAAAGTTAAATTTGATGGTATTGCCGAGATTGAGGATTTGAAGACTGTAAAAGGTCAAGATGCTGATGGTAATGATATTGATATTGTTATCTCTCGTACTTCTGAATTGAAATTAACAGACAAAAAGACGGGTATCACCTTATCTACTAATAACATCCAATACGGATCTACCATTTTTGTTAAAGATGGTGACGCCTTAAAGAAGGATGATGTTGTTTCTACTTGGGATCCATACAACGGTGTGATTATTTCAGAATTTGCAGGTAAAATCAGGTACGAGAATATCGAACAGGGTGTTACATATAGTGTAGAGATTGATGAGCAAACCGGTTTCCAAGAAAAGGTAATAACAGAGTCTAGAGATAAGAAGAAGATACCAACGCTTCAAATTATAGGAAAAGGTGACGAAGTAATTCGTAGCTATAACCTACCACTAGGAGCATTGATTCAAGTTGATGACAACGAAAAAATCAAGATTGGTAAAATTTTGGTGAAGATTCCACGTAAATCTGCAAAATCAGGTGATATTACTGGAGGACTTCCAAGAGTAACCGAACTCTTTGAGGCACGTAACCCTTCAAATCCTGCTGTAGTAAGTGAGATTGATGGTGTTGTCTCTTTTGGAAAAATTAAGCGTGGTAATCGTGAAATCATTGTGGAGTCTAAACTAGGTGAAGTAATGAAATATTTGGTGAAATTAAGTAACCAGATTCTAGTGCAAGAAAACGATTACGTAAGAGCAGGTATGCCACTTAGTGATGGTTCTACCACACCAGAAGATATTCTTAGAATTAAAGGCCCATCTGCAGTACAACAATACCTTGTGAACGAAGTTCAGGAAGTATACCGTCTGCAAGGTGTGAAGATTAATGATAAGCATTTTGAGGTTGTAGTACGTCAGATGATGCGTAAAGTAAGAATCGTAGATAGTGGAGACACTAGCTTCTTGGAGAACCAATTGGCTCATAAGGATGACTTTATCGAAGAAAACGATAAGATATTTGGAATGAAGGTAATTGAAAACGCAGGTGATTCTGAAAACTTAAAAGAAGGTCAAATTGTTTCGGCACGTAAGCTGAGAGATGAAAATTCTATTTTAAGAAGAGCTGATAAAACATTGGTAGAAGGCCGTGATGCAGTTAATGCAACAGCAACGCCAATATTGCAAGGTATTACAAGAGCGTCTTTACAGACTAAATCTTTTATATCTGCAGCATCTTTCCAAGAAACAACTAAAGTATTAAACGAAGCAGCAGTAGCTGGTAAGGTAGATACGCTAGAGGGTCTTAAAGAGAATGTAATTGTAGGACATAAAATACCTGCCGGAACCGGTATGCGTAACTATGACACTATAATTGTAGGCTCTAAGGAAGAGTTAGCGCAAAGAACTCAAGAAAAGCAAGAGGTTAATTACAACTAATCTTTTACCTTTTAATAGTTTGCAAAATCCCGTGACAGTAGTTTCGGGATTTTGTTTTTTTAATGAATATATAATGGTAATTTTATGGGGTAGTGCTAGCAAAGTAGTACTCTAGAATTTTAAAGACTTAAAAAATGGCAGATCAAAAAAATAACAATCCAAAAAAACCAAGTTTAAATATAGAACTAGATGCAGATGTAGCGCAAGGAATCTATAGTAATTTGGCTATTATTAACCATTCTCAATCTGAGTTTGTGGTAGATTTTGTAAGTATAATGCCTGGTGTGCCTAAGAGTAAGGTGAAATCTAGAATTGTGCTAACACCGCAGCATGCCAAGCGTTTTTTAAAAGCATTAAACGAGAATGTTTCTAGATTTGAAAAACAAAACGGAACGATTCAAGACAACAACCAGCCACAAATCCCTATTAGTTTTGGCCCTACTGGTGAGGCATAAATGTCATGGGTGATTTTTTGTATAATAATTAAAATATAAATTATGGATTGGTATTTAAAAGCTTTAAATCAATACGCAGATTTTAATGGTAGGGCAAGAAGGAAAGAGTACTGGATGTTTTTTCTGTTTAATATGGTTTTTGCAGCTTTAGCTTCACTTATTGATATAGCAGCTGGTACAGCAAACTTTGTGTCAGGCTCTGGTCTTTTTCAAAATATTTACTCTTTTGTAGTTTTAGTTCCAGGACTGGCAGTAGGGGTTAGAAGGCTTCATGATGTAGGTAAAAGCGGGTGGATGTTACTGTTAGCATTTATTCCACTCATTGGGGCTGTATGGTTACTAGTATTATTTGCAACTAATGGTAAAGAAGGTACAAACAAATGGGGACAAAACCCTAAAGGTGTTACGGAGTAATTAAACTACAATCTGGT
>Ga0206130_10002528_pt1 | contig 25258 bp, 20 predicted proteins | sample Helgoland_Spring_9_FD_148637 | JGI IMG/M metagenome (GOLD analysis project Ga0206130, IMG submission 148637) | Pelagic subsurface seawater microbial communities from Kabeltonne, Helgoland, North Sea - Helgoland_Spring_Bloom_20160512_1 | ecosystem: Environmental > Aquatic > Marine > Epipelagic ...
GGCTTCCTGGATTGCAAGTGATGCTTCCAGTTAAGATACCTAATTCATTACATTTATTAAACGCACCTATTACATATGGAGTAGTTCCCGAAGCTGCAATTCCAATAACGGTATCCTCTTTTCCAACTTGATATTCTTGCAGGTCATTCCATGCACCGTTTTCATTATCTTCAGCAAATTCAACAGCCTTTCGTATTGCGTCGTCTCCTCCCGCAATAATACCTATTACCATTCCATGTGGCACACCAAATGTTGGAGGGCATTCACTTGCATCTACGATTCCAAGTCTTCCGCTAGTTCCTGCACCAATATAAAACAAACGACCACCTTTGTTAATGCGAATTACAATCTCATCAACCAACCTCTCTATTGTCGGAATTACTTTTTCAATAGCTTCAGGAACAGTTTTATCTTCTTTGTTCATATTGACAAGAAGGTCTCTTGTACTCATTTTGTCCAAATGATTATGATTGGATTCTGATTCCGTAATTCTGTCTATCGCCATATACTGCAATGTTAGTGATTATATATGTAATCCAAAATGTATTTTACGTAATGTTCAGAAAATGAACATATGTTGATTAAAAAATGAGTTGTTGATAATATTGTATATCTATTATTGATATATTAGCCAAGTATTCGGTCTTTTGTAGTCTAAACAAACAAATTATGAGTGAAATTAAGGAGGGAGCTAAAGCACCTAATTTTAGTGGGGTAGATCAAAATGGAAATACAGTTAAGTTATCTGATTTTTCTGGAAAAACATTAATTGTTTATTTCTACCCAAAAGATAATACACCAGGATGTACAATGCAAGCATGTAATTTGAGAGATAACTATGCGTTATTATTGGATAAAGGGTTTGCAATTGTTGGGGTAAGTGCTGATACAGAAAAAAAACATCAAGGATTTATTGAAAAATATGATTTACCGTTTCCATTAATTGCAGATACGGAAAAGGTAATGATCAATCAATTTGAGTGTTGGGGCTTAAAAAAGTTTATGGGAAGAGAATATGAAGGAATCTTTCGTAAAACGTTTATAATAGATGAAGAAGGAATGATTATTAAAATATTTGAAAAGGTTAAAACAAAACATCATACACAACAAATTTTAGAAGAATTGGAGGATTAAAACAACAACGTAAATAGCTTACGTTCTCCTACTCGTATAATTGTAGAAAAATTATTCATTATGGCAGTAGCAAAAGAAAAAGCAGCAAATACAGAAAAATTAAAAGCGTTACAAGCAACGCTTGACAGATTAGACAAATCGTACGGTAAAGGTACTGTTATGCGATTAGGAGATAACGCAATAGAGGATATGGAGGTTATATCTTCTGGTTCTGTTACAATAAACAGAGCATTAGGAGTTGGTGGTTTCCCAAAAGGAAGGGTTGTTGAAATTTATGGCCCGGAATCATCAGGTAAAACAACTTTAACAATTCATGCAATTGCTGAGTGTCAAAAAGCAGGCGGAATTGCCGCATTTATTGATGCGGAGCACGCGTTTGATCAGTTCTATGCCAGGTCTTTAGGTGTTGATGTTGAGAATTTATTAATATCTCAGCCAGATAATGGAGAGCAAGCATTAGAAATTGCTGATAATTTAATTCGGTCAGGAGCAATTGATTTAGTGGTAATTGATTCAGTTGCTGCACTTACTCCAAAAGCGGAGATTGAGGGAGAGATGGGTGATAGCCAAATGGGATTGCAAGCTAGATTGATGTCTAAGGCATTGAGAAAGCTAACTTCATCTATTAATAAGGCAAATACTTGTTGTATCTTCATAAACCAATTAAGAGAGAAAATTGGTGTAATGTTCGGAAATCCGGAAACGACAACGGGTGGAAACGCTTTGAAGTTTTATTCATCTATACGGTTAGATATTCGTCGTTCTACCCAAATTAAAAGTGGAGATGAAGTTATCGGAAATAGAACGAGAGTCAAAATAGTCAAGAATAAAGTGGCGCCTCCATTCCGATTAGCGGAATTCGATATTATGTATGGAAAAGGAATTTCCAAAATGGGAGAAATAATTGACCTTGGTGTTGAATTTGAAATTATAAAGAAAAGTGGTTCTTGGTATAGTTATGGAGATACTAAATTAGGTCAAGGTAAGGATGCAGTTAAAGATTTATTAATGGATAATCCTGAGCTTTCTGAGGAATTAGAAAAGAAAGTAGTTGCTGCTTTGGGAAGTAAATAAATTACTAAAAGGCTAAGCCAAGTTATTGATTGGTATTTAATAATCCCTTTCAATTGACTATATTTGGGCGCTATCATTCATTTGATAGCGCTCATTTTATTTGAAATTAATGAAAAATATATTTTGGTTACTTTGTTTATTATTTGTTACTAGTTGCGGAACTAAAACAGATGGAGATACTTTTAAAACAGAAATTAAGGATAATAAGGAATCTGTTATTGATGAAGTTATTGTCGTAAACCCTTTAACTTTGTTAGAAGAGGAGATTTTGAGTAATCCAGAATCTCCAAATGGTTATTACAAACGCGCGTTGTATTATAAAAATCAATATAAATTTAAGAAGGCAGTTGATGATATTAATAGAGCATTAAAACTTGCTCCGGAATCAGCAGCGATGAATTATGCAAAAGCAGATATTCAATACGCAGCAGCTATGTATAAAGGGGATGTGTCTCTATTAGATCAGGCTGAAATTTATTTAAATTATGCCTTAGAATATGATTCTATCAATTCTGACGCGTTGTTATTATTAGCAGAACTTAAGGCCGCATATAGTGAGCCAGATAAGGCTATGGTCTGCGTGAATAGAGTATTGAAAGAGAACCAGTATTTACCGCGTCCTTACTATGTTAAAGGTAAGATATACGAATCGTTAGGAAACATGAAGTTGGCAGAGTCATCTTATCAGACTGCGATAGAAATGGATGCTAATTATTATGCGGCTATGATACAATTGGGCTGGATTTATGCACAACAACAAAATGATTTAGCGCTTACGTATTATGATGCTGCATTGGAAATTTTTCCTGAGAGCATGGAAGCTATTAGAAACAAAGGGTTATATCTTCATTTTGCCAATAAGCCTTTGGAAGCCAGAGCTTATTTTTATAAAATGTTGGAAATTGATTCTACTTTTGAAGAAGCATATTTTAATATTGGAAATACGTATGTTGGAATTTATCGTGATGATATGGTTCAGTATACTAAAGATACAATAGTTGATAAAGCATTAGAGAACTTTCAGAAAGCTGTTGATATAAATCCCAGATATATTCAAGCTTGGTATAACCTTGGGCTTGGAAATGAAGTCAAAGGTGATAAACAAACTGCTAAGGAGGTTTATAATTATATTCTTTCAATTGAAACGAATTATGAACCAGCTATTGAAGGCTTGAATAGGTTATGAAAATTGTTGTCAAAATAGGGAAGTGGTTATTTATATTGGCCCTTACACTTTATATTGCAGCATGTTCATACCTGTATTTTCAGCAGGAGAGTATTCTATTTCACCCTACTAAATTAAGTGCAGATTATCAATTTGATTTCGATGTTGATTTTGAAGAAAAAGTTATAGTTGGGCAGGATGGAACGCAATTAAGTGGAGTATTGTTTAAATCGTATAATTCTAAAGGACTTGTGTTTTACTTGCACGGTAATGCTGGAGACATTACAAGATGTGAAAAGGATGCTTATGTTTATACCAAATTAGGTTATGATTGTTTCGTGTTAGATTATAGAGGTTTTGGTAAGAGTGAGGGCAAAATTATTAGTCAAAATCAATTTTACACGGATGTAGAAATAGCTTATGATAGCCTTCGTAAGCAATACAACGAAAGCGATATCATTATTTTAGGCTATTCTATAGGAACGGGCCCTGCGTCTATGCTTGCTGCTAAATCTGATGCAAAGCACTTGATTCTACTTGCGCCATATTACAGTATGGTTGATATGATGAATAATCAATACCCTATCATACCTAGTTACTTTTTAGAGTATAAGTTAAAAACGTATGAGTTCATTCCAAAAGTAAAATCCCCAATTTCTATTTTTCATGGAGATGCTGATGAAATTATTTATTTTGGGTCATCTCTTAAACTAAAAGAACACTTTACTAGCAAGGATGAGTTAATTACGCTTACTGGACAACTCCATGGAGGAATGAATCAGAATCGAATTTTTGTTGAGTGGTTGAAAAATAATTTTTAGATTAAAGATCTCTTTTCTTTAATATCAAATTCGATAAAAACACAAATATTGCAATGTATATTGTTGCTACAACTGTTCTTATTGGCTGAGAAATAATCAGGTTAACTTGTTCCATTGCTTTTGACTGTGCCGCAGGATCAGGGTTAGATTGAACCATAGCCGTTAACCATTGAAGTGGGAATGGTGTCAATTCAGAGATTGAATTAATAGGTAAAAACTGAACAATAGAGTTATCCCCTATAGTTAATGATATTGTCAAAGACATTAATGGGTTTACAACTATAATAGCAAGTGTGAAAATTATAATTGATAAAGCTGTTTTTCTTAATAGAATTGAAAAAAGAAAGGCAAGTGTGAAATATCCAATGGTTTGAATAAAATAAATCCCTAAGTAATATATATCATCAAGCATATTGCCTCCATCCGAAAAAATAAATCCAAATACTGTTCCTAGTATAAATGTATATAGAGTAACCGCCATGGCTAGTGCTATAAGAAAAAGAAATTTTGAAGCTATAACTTGTTGCTTGCTTAAGCCATCTATGACATTTTGTTTAAATGTTCGATAGTTGAAATCGTTGCAAATAATTAAAACAATCAAAATACCAAGCAATAGATTAAACCAACTTGCAACCCAGGTCACGCCATTCCATACAACAGGGAATTTAAATACGGAAGATCCTTCCCAATACATAGGTGTTCCTTCTTGTCCGAAATGGAATGCGGAAATTCCCCAAATAATTAAGGGAATAAGAGTAGCATAAATGATAAGCATCACCCAAAAAGTAGTGTAATTCTTTACTTTACTATATTCTATGCCTAATAGGTGTAGCATTATTTAATAATCTCTAAGAACTGTTTTTCTAAACTCTCCGAATGAGATTTTAATTTTGACAGTACAACTCCTTTATCAAAGAAATATTGATTTATCATTTCTGTGGTCATTTCTTTAGTTACCTTAATTGTTATTTCAGTGTCAGCAGATTTAGAAACCTCCATTTGAGCGTTTTCATCGATTACTGTTTTTATTAAGGTCATATCATTGGCAGCTATAATTACAAAATTTTCACCTCCAATTATCTCTTTTATGGTCCCTTGTCTTATTAAATCTCCAAATTTAAGAATAGCAACATGCGTACATACTTTTTCTATTTCATCTAAAATATGTGAAGCAATAATAATCGTCTTGCCCTCTTTTGCTATTTTAATGATCAATTCTCGTATTTCGGCTATTCCTTGCGGGTCTAATCCGTTTGTAGGTTCATCTAAAACCAAAACCTCAGGATCGTTTAACAATGCGCCAGCAATAGCAAGCCGTTGTTTCATTCCTAATGAATAGGTTTTGAAATTTGAATTTCTTCTATTGTATAAATTAACGATCTTTAAAACCGATTCAATTCTATCAATTGGATTGTCTATTTTTTTAATTTTTGCAACAATTTTCAAATTTTGAATGGCTGTTAGGTAAGGGTAGAAATTTGGTGTTTCTAATAATGCACCTATTCTTAACCTGTTTCCAGTTGCATCTCCATTTTCAAACCAAGAATAACTTCCTGAAGATTGTCTTAAAACTCCTAGTAAAATACCAAGTGTGGTTGTTTTACCACTTCCGTTTGGTCCAAGCAGACCAAAGACAGTTCCTTTTTCCACTTTTAAACTCAGTCTGTCTAAAGCAAGTACATCTTTATACTTTTTAGATAGTTTATTTATTTCCAGGATTGTAGAGCTCAATTATGTTGCTTTAATTTCCCTAAATTAAATTTTTAAAAACAAGAATTTAATAATATATGATAAACGGTCATAAAACAAAAAAGGAGAAACAAACGTTTCTCCTTTTTCTAATAAGTAATAACAAAGTATTTATTTTACTTTATCGACAACAGCTTTAAAAGCATCCGGGTGATTCATTGCTAAATCAGCCAATACTTTTCTGTTTAATGAAATTCCATTTTTATTCACTTTTCCAATGAATTCAGAATAACTCATTCCGTACTCTCTAGCACCTGCGTTAATTCTTGTAATCCATAATGAACGGAAATTTCTTTTGTTTTGCTTTCTGTCTCTATAAGCAAAAGTAAGTCCTCTATCAACTGCGTTTTTAGCAACTGTGTGAACGTTTTTTCTTCTACCAAAGTATCCTTTGGCTTGTTTTAATATCTTTTTTCTTCGGGCCTTCGCGGCTACGCTGTTTACTGATCTTGGCATTTTTCTAGTTTTTTAATAATTAGTGGCTATTTAAGCTCTCTTTGTTTTGTACTAATTACTTGGTTAAACATTTAATTAATTAAACCGACTTAGTGTTTCTAAGCACAAAGCTGCGTCTTTATGTGGGCTACATCTGATTTATGAACCAATCCTGCTTTTGTAAGATTTCTCTTACGTTTTTTAGATTTTTTCGTCAAGATGTGACTTTTAAAAGCGTGCTTTCTTTTGATTTTTCCAGAGCCCGTCAATTTAAAACGTTTCTTGGCACTAGATTTAGTTTTCATTTTTGGCATTTTGCTTCTTTTTTATATAGTTATTACTTACTTATTTTATTTTTTCTTAGGATTGATCATCATAATCATCCTTTTGCCCATTAGCTGCGGCATTTGCTCCACTACCCCTAAGTCATCAATCTCTTGAGCTAACTTTAATAAGAGTATTTCACCTCTATCCTTAAATACGATAGTTCTTCCTTTAAAGAAAACATATGCTTTAACTTTAGCTCCTTCCGAAAGGAAAGCTCTGGCATGTTTTAATTTAAAATCAAAATCATGATCATCAGTATTAGGTCCATAACGGATTTCTTTAACGACAACTTTACTCTGATTCTTTTTCAGTTCCTTTTCTTTACGTTTTTGTTCGTAAAGAAACTTTTTGTAATCTATTATTTTACAAACAGGAGGAACTGCTTTAGGTGATATCTCAACTAAATCTAAATCCTGGGCAGTTGCTAATGCAAGTGCTTCTGAAATCGGATAAACTGCCGACTCAATTCCATCTCCTACAACCCGAACTTCTCTCGAAAGAATTTTGTCGTTTATTTTGTGAGCGTCCTCTTTAAAGACTCTTCTTCCTCTGTTATTTTTTTTAGGTCTAATAGTGCTAAATATTTAATTATACTTACTCTAAAAATTATTCAGAAAACTGAACTAATTTTTCATTTATTTCTTTTTGAACGATTTCAGCGAACTCTTCTAACGAAAATACGCCTAAATCACCTTCTCCTTGTTTTCTGACAGAAACCTTCTTTTCATTCATCTCGTTCTCTCCAACAATCAACATATACGGTATTTTTAGCATTTCAGCATCTCGTATTTTTTTGCCGATTTTCTCGTACCTTTCGTCAACAAGTCCGCGAATATCGTAATTATTTAACGAATTAAAAACTTCCTTTGCATAATCATTGTATTTCTCACTAATTGGAAGCACCGTAACCTGCTCAGGATTTAACCACAAAGGAAACTTTCCAGCTGTGTGTTCAATCAATACAGCAATGAATCTTTCAAGAGATCCGAAAGGAGCTCTATGTATCATTACTGGTCTGTGTTTTTGGTTGTCAGAACCAACATATTCTAATTCAAAACGCTCAGGTAAATTATAATCAACTTGTATGGTACCTAATTGCCAGCTTCTACCTAAAGCATCTTTTACCATAAAGTCAAGCTTTGGCCCATAGAATGCAGCTTCACCATATTCTAAAACGGTGTCTAGTCCCATTTCTTCAGATGCCTTGATTATTGAAGCTTCAGCCTTTTCCCAGTTTTCATCACTTCCAATGTACTTTTCATTATTATTAGGATCTCTTAATGAAATTTGTGCTGTGTAGTCATCAAAATCAAGTGCATTAAATGTATACATTACCAACTCAATCACTTTTTTAAACTCCTCTTCAACTTGGTCAGGACGGCAAAATATATGTGCATCATCTTGTGTGAATCCTCTAACACGCGTTAAGCCATGAAGTTCTCCACTTTGTTCGTAGCGATATACTGTGCCAAATTCCGCCAATCGTAAAGGTAAATCTTTATATGATTTAGGAGAAGTTTTATAAATTTCACAATGATGTGGGCAGTTCATTGGCTTTAATAAAAACTCTTCATTTTCATGTGGTGTTTTTATTGATTGAAAACTATCTTCTCCATATTTTTCATAATGTCCAGAGCAAACATAGAGGTCTTTATGTCCAATGTGCGGTGTAACAACTGGTGAATAACCTGATTTAACCTGGGCTTCTTTCATGAAGTTGATCAAACGTTCTCTTAAAGCCGCACCTTTAGGCAGCCATAAAGGAAGTCCCATACCAACGCGAGGTGAAAATGCAAATAGTTCTAGTTCTTTCCCTAATTTTCTGTGATCTCTCTTTTTTGCTTCTTCAAGCATCTCAAGGTGAGCAACTAATTCTTTGTTTTTTTGAAAGGTAATTCCATAAATACGCGTCAATTGTTTTCTCTTTTCATCACCTCGCCAGTAGGCTCCAGCAATGGAAAGTAACTTAACAGCTTTGATATATCCAGTATTTGGAATATGCGGTCCTCTGCATAAATCAGTAAAGCCACCTTGCGTATAGAAAGTAATACTTCCATCTTCTAATCCTTCAAGTAATTCAAGCTTATATTCGTCGTCTTTTTCTGTGAAATATTTTATAGCATCCGCTTTAGAAATTTCTTTTCGAATAAACTCACTTTTAGTCCGGGCAAGTTCGATTATTTTTTCCTCAATTTTTTTTAAATCACTATCATTAAACTCATAATCCATAAAGTCGACGTCGTAATAAAAGCCATTCTCTATATTAGGTCCAATAGCTAACTTTACACCAGGGTAATGAAACTCAATAGCCTCAGCCATAAGGTGTGCAGAACTATGCCACATTGTAGCTTTTCCGTCTTTGTCCTTAAACGATAAAAGGCTTACCGAAGAATCCGTAAAAAGCGGTCGGGTTAAATCCCAAACTTCTCCATTTACTTTGGCTGCAAGTACATTTCTAGCCAATCCTTCGCTAATACTTTTTGCAACCTCCCATGAAGTCGTTCCACTTTCATATTCTCTTACACTGTTGTCCGGTAAAGTTATTTTTATCATGTTAAAAAAATTAAGTCTGCAAATGTAAAAATATTGCGCAGAAATAATCTTGATTTCGATGCTGAATTCATTGATTTAATGAGATTACATTGTTAAAAGATAATTGTTTGCCTTATTGTTGTTTCTTTGTTCTTTAATAGTGGTTTAATGGATATTCTAGATTTATATAATAAATACAACAACTTTGGCCGTTTCTTCGATATGGATCATAAAGTAGTTGCACCTGGTCATATTGAATATAATATGATCGTAAAAGAATCGCATTTAGCTACACCAACTGCTATGCATGGAGGCGCAATGGCTGGATTTATGGATGGTGTTCTTGGGGTTGCTGCTCTTTCTGCGGTGGAAGCTGAAAATAAAGTTGTTTCGACTATCGAGTTTAAAATTGACTATTTAACAACTGTATTTCTTGGAGACGAATTGAAAGGTATTGGCCAAGTGCTGCGGAAAGGAAAAAGGATATTACTTGCTGAAGGTAAAATATACAATCAAAACAACGAGCTTGTTGCAACGGCGACAGGAACCTTCAATGCATATTCCTTTGAAAAGAGCGATATGTTTGAATGATTTAAAGAAAAGACTTATGAAATACGATGTAAAGAGAGAAGTTTACGATGAAATTGCGAAAGTCATACACAGTGATAAGAGTCCGGTAGGAATTGATGCTAAAAAAACACATATTCTTATATTGAATAAACTCCAGGAGATTGCTGAGAGATTAGACCGGATAGAAGCAAAATTAATAAAGTAATTTATGAGCTAAATAGTTCATCTACACTCCATGCCTCAGGTGGAGCGCAAAAGCAAGCTTTGGTTTTTTTCCAAACACCCCTGAAAAGTTCTGATTTTCGGTATTTTTCAACAAACTCTTCCCCTTTCCATTTACTATAAGTAAAAAACACATTGTCGTATTTTTTGTCTTGAAGAAGTTCTACATGTAAACAACCTTCAGAGTTTCTAATATGCTCTTTGTTTGTAATGAAAATGGATTTGAAATCTTCTTTTTTAGAAGGAGAAATCGTAAGTTTAACTATTCGAGTAATCATGATTGTCAGTTAGGTTTTGCGTTTTGTTCTCTGCTTCTTTGAATTCAATAGTAATAGTATCATTCATTTTTAATCCAAAAAGCTTGTTGGCGCCACCTCCAGAACCTTCCACTCCTTTATTGATTGCAATTTCTAAGTTCCCTGAGCTACTAAAAATTGCAATTTTCTCACCTTCTGGAACATCACTATATTGTTGGTGAATTTTAGTTATCATATAACCTGCGCGGGTTAAATAAATCCTAAATTCTCGTCCCTTTGCGACTTCTTGAAAAATATTTTTTGAGATATTGGTTATTATATTTCCGTAGCCATCAATGTAGGCAACTGTTCCTTTTATTACGTGATTTTCAACTGTAGCCCTAAAAAGTTGCCGTTTTTTAATTTCTGTGGTCCTTTTTCCAATAATTTCAGGAGTACCTCCTCGAGCAATGTGACAAGCTGCTTTTGCAAATACATTTTTTGTAGGAAAACATTGTGTGTTTTCTTCTTCTCGTATGGTTATTTCGAAAATATTATCAGGCAATTTGTCAAATAATAATGAAAAAATACCATTGTCAGCTCCGATAAAGTAATGTCCAAAGTTTTCTACCAATAAATGTTTTGTATCGGGACTATTACCTGGGCTTATACTGATAATATGGATAGTTCCTTTTGGAAAGTCGTTATAACAATTTTTTATTACAAAAGAGGCTTGAGCAATATCGAATGAAGCAATCTGGTGACTTATATCAATAATGTTAGCATCCGACAATTCACTCAATATAGCGCCTTTGACAGAGGCTACATAATAGTCTTTGAGGCCCATGTCAGTTGTTAGTGTAATAATTCTCATACTATGAAATAAACAAACTGTTCAAAAGTAATGATTTCATTGAATAAAAATAAGCAAATTATAACTTTGGATTGTATTACTTTTGAAAGCTGAATTAATAAAGAAACATTGCACGAGAAAATTATTGAAATATCTGGTATTAATCCTCTTGAATTATTTGGAGTAAACGAAGTGAAACTTAAGTTGATTAAGTCTTTTTTTCCTAAACTTAAAGTAGTTGCGCGAGGAGCTAATTTAAAAGTTTTAGGGGAAAAGGTATTGCTTGACGAGTTTTCTGAAGCAATAAATCTTTTGATTCAACATTTTGAAAAGTACAATGATTTGACGGAGAACAATATAAAGAATGTTTTAGGGGGTAAATTAGGCAGTGTTGGGGCTAGTTCTAAAGGAGATGATATTATCGTTCATGGAAATAGAGGAAGGCATGTAAAAGCGCGTACTGTTAATCAACGAAAAATGGTTGATGTTCTGGAGGATAATGACATGCTTTTTGCTATAGGTCCTGCAGGTACTGGAAAAACATATACAGCTGTGGCCTTGGCAGTTAGAGCTCTTAAAAATAAAGAGGTTCGTAGAATTATTTTAACTAGACCAGCCGTAGAAGCTGGAGAAAACTTAGGGTTTTTGCCAGGCGATTTAAAAGAAAAACTAGACCCGTATATGCGACCTCTTTATGATGCATTACAAGATATGATTCCTGCTGAGAAATTAGCTGAATATTTAGAAGAGGGAGTTATTCAGATTGCTCCGCTTGCTTTTATGAGAGGTAGAACGTTAGATAAAGCTTTTGTGATTTTGGATGAAGGTCAAAATACAACAGAAGGTCAAATGAAAATGTTTCTCACGAGAATGGGTAAAACTGCGAAATTTGTTGTTACTGGAGATGTAAGTCAAATAGATTTACCCGGGCATCAAAAGTCTGGATTGAAAAAAGCAATTGAAGTTTTGGATCCCGTAAAAGGAATTGGCTTTGTGCATCTTGATGATAAAGATGTAATAAGACATAAGTTGGTGACTAGAATAATAAATGCATTTAAAAAAGAAGAATAAAATAAAAGAATAAAGTATTAAGTATGCTGTATTAAGTTTTGAGTTGAGAAAAACGTAATACTTTTGGAATGGTGCTTAATATAAAAACAAAACGCTATAATGGAAACAGCACAACAAAATATGGAAGCAATTACAAGTACGGATTTTAATTTCGAAGGTCAAAAAAACGTTTATCACGGAAAAGTAAGAGATGTCTATAATGTCAATGATGATTTGATGGTGATGATAGTAAGTGATAGAATATCAGCATTTGATGTGGTGTTGCCGGAAGGAATACCTTACAAAGGGCAAGTATTGAATCAGTTGGCTGCGAAATTTTTAAAAGAGACAGAAGATATCGTTCCGAACTGGGTTATTTCAACTCCAGATCCGAACGTAACTATTGGGCACAACTGTGAGCCATATAAGGTTGAAATGGTTATCAGAGGTTATTTAACTGGGCATGCTTGGAGAACCTACAAAAATGGAGAAAGAGTATTGTGCGGTGTTCAAATGCCAGATGGAATGAAGGAACACCAAAAGTTCCCTGAGCCAATTCTAACACCCTCTACAAAAGCTGATTTTGGAGACCATGATGAAGATATTTCTAGAGAAGAGATTCTATCACGAGGAATTGTTGCTGAAGATGAGTATGTTAAGTTAGAAAAGTATACTAGGGCTATATTTCAAAGAGGAACCGAAATTGCTGCAGAACAGGGGTTGATTTTAGTGGATACTAAATATGAATTTGGGAGAAAAGAAGGTAAAATCTACTTGATTGATGAAATTCATACACCAGATTCATCTCGTTATTTCTATGCTGATGGTTATCAAGAAAGGCAAGATTCGGGTGAAGCTCAAAAGCAGCTTTCTAAAGAGTTTGTAAGAGAATGGTTAATGGCAGGTGGTTTTCAAGGTAAGGAAGGTCAGCAAGTTCCAGAAATGACTGCTGAGTTTGTGAGTTCTGTATCTGACAGATACATTGAGTTGTTTGAAAAAGTTTCGGGAGAATCTTTTAATAAAGATGTCAGTGGAGATGTTATGAGTAGAATCGATAAAAACGTTTCTGCATTTTTAAAAGAATACTACTCGTAGAAGAGTAAAACTATATTGTATTAAGCCTAGCTTACCAATACGTATGCTAGGATTTTTTACTGAACTTCTCCATTTAAAATAACTGTCTCAATCAGATTACTGCCAAAGCTGTAGGGTAAAAAGGCATAAGAGTTTATTTCTTTGGTGATAAAAAGATTCGCTTTTTTTCCAATTTCTATACTGCCTAATTTGTCGCTTACTCCCATTGCGTAAGCAGAATTTATTGTTGCTGCATTAATAGCTTGTTCTGGTGTCAATTTCATTTTAATGCAAGCTAAGGAGACAACAAAATTCATGTTTCCAGATGGTGTAGAGCCAGGGTTGTAATCACTTGCTAAAGCTATAGGTAAATTGTTTTCAATTAATTCCTTTGCTGGCGCATACGGGATCCCTAAAAAGAAAGAACAGGAAGGTAGCAGAGTTGGCATCGTTTCGGATTTTTTTAGAGCTTTAATATCTTCTTTATTTAAGACTTCTAGATGGTCAACGGAAAGCGCATTATTGTTAATCCCAGTCTGAATTCCTCCTATTGTGGTAAATTGATTTACGTGAATTTTAGGTGTTAGTCCGATTGCTATTCCGGCCTTTAATATGCGGTCAGTTTCTTCTGGTGTGTAATAATTAGTCTCGCAAAACACATCTATGTATTCAGCTAAACCTTCGCTTTTTATAATCGGTATCATTTCATTGATTATCAAATCTATATACTTGTGTCTATTGTTTTTATATTCTTTTGGTATTGCATGTGCTCCAAGGAAATTTGCCTTTATTGTTAATGGCGAATTTTGTTTCATTCTTTTAATGACACGGAGCATTTTTAATTCTGCTTCAACCGTTAAACCGTAGCCACTTTTTACCTCAAGGGCCCCTGTTCCTAATTTTATGATTTCATGAATTCTAATCATTGCAGAGTCGTATAATTCGTCTTCTGAAGTCTCTTGAAGTTTTTCAGCAGAATTTAAAATACCGCCTCCTTTTAGTGCAATTTCTTCATATGTTAATCCATTAATTCGATCAACAAATTCCTCGTCTCTGGGAGCTGCAAAAACAAGGTGTGTATGTGAATCGCACCAACTTGGGAATACTAGTTTGTTTTTGGCGTCAATAACAGTGAAAGTGTCATTTTCTATTGAAGTTAAATCAGTCATTTTTCCAAATGATTTAATCAATCCATTTTCAATAATTACAAAGGCATTTTTAATAGTAGAAAGTTGGTTCATTTCTGCTCCTTTTTTCAGTAAAATACCGGAATATGATATTCCAACTAGTTCTTTTATGTTTTGAATAGTAATTTTTGACATGCGTCTAAGTAATTAGTGTTTCACAAAAATAACAACAAAGATTACTCAATTAATTAATTATTAAAAATATAACTTATATTAGAACCTAAATTTTTAGCTTACTCGTTTTAATGGATGTAATTTTTAATTTAAGGAATGGATAATATATTTATAGAGCAAACATCTAAAACTCCTAGAGTCGATTTTAATGCGCAGACCGGGTTTATGCTTATAGCGGGAATTTCCATTCCAGAAAACACTGTTGATTTTTATCGTACTCTTATTTCTTGGATAAATGAATATGCATTGAGCCCATTGCCAGAGACAACATTAATTCTTAAGTTAGAGTATTTCAATACAAGTAGTTCGGTTGTTTTGCTGGACATGTTTAAAATATTATCTAAAGTAACAGGGGCCAAGGTTCACTGGTATTATGAAAGTGATGATGTTGAAATGGAAGAAGTTGGGGAAGATTATGCAAATATGATTGATATTTCATTTAAGCTTATTGAAGTAGATGCTTTTTAGTAATTCTTTTTATCATTTTCACATCAAATTCTGGATTATTAAGATATTCAAAATAATTCTCAAAACATTCTATTTATTGTCATCGATTCATTATATTTCGAATAATCTAGTATGACTGTTTTAAAGTGAAGCTGGATATCAATCATAGAATGCAAAGAGGAGTAACATTTATTTTATTATTAATAACGACTGTGTTTTCTCAAGCGCAAGACTATGGTTTCTTGCTAAAATCACAACAGTATAAACTGGACCAATTTGACCAAAATTTTGGGTTGAATAATCCTTTTGTTTATACAATAAACCAAGCGGATAATGGGAGTTTACTTGTAGGCACTGGTGAAGGTGTGGGGGTGTTTGATGGCGAAAATTTTGAAATGTATTATACCGATGATCACTTAGCTGAAAATTTCATTTCTGCTAGTTTCAAAGATGATGCAGGTAATATTTGGTATGGCCACCAAGCTGGGGGAGTTAGTATATTTGATGGAGTTAGTTTTGATTTAGTCCATCCAGGAGCAGGTATTAATAGTGTAATAAATGACATTGACCAAGACGAAAACGGATTGATTTGGTTCTCAGCAAAAGATTTTGGGCTTTTTAATGTGAATGAAAAAGGAAAATGTGAATTTTTCAATAATCAGTTTGAAGAACAACATATATATTCATTCACGATTACTAAAGATGGGTATTTTTTCGTAGGAACAGATGCTGGAGTTGATGTTTATAAGTACTATAAAGAAGGAGGTATCCTTAGTAAAGTTCAAGGTATTAGTGGTATTTCAGGAGATCAAGTGTCTGGAATTATCGAAGTTGAATCCGGAAAGATTGTTGTATCGACTTTTGCTTCTGGTTTGTATTTGATAGAGAAGGAGAATGATGTTTTTTTAACTTCTAAAATTGAATTTTCAAATTTTGAAGACGACATATTAATTAGAGATGTTAAAGAGTTTGGAGATGCTATCTGGATTAGTACTCTGCGTTCGGGATTGCTAAAATGTAAATGGAATAATAAGGAGTTTTTGGTTTTGGAAAGCTATCATTCAAAAAGTGGATTAAGAACAGATGCCGTTAACACAATGTTTATTGATCGTGAAGGCACCTTATGGATAGGAACTTTTGGAGAGGGACTTGCAGCAAAAAGAGATAATTTATTTACTTTATATTTCGCTAACCCTAAAATAGCTTTTAAGGTGAGGAGTATCTTAGTAAACGAGAATGAAGTTTGGGTTGCAAATACAGGTTTAATATCTGTTCGGAATAAACATACACTAAAAGAACTAAAACATTTTAATGAAGAAAATGGTTTGCCTATTGAAGCAATTTCAGCGATGCATTTTACTGAAGACTCAACTCTTTTTATAGGAACAGAGCATAGAGGAGTTTATCGATACGTTCCCGAGACAAATTCGTTTAAAGAAATTTTGCTTTCAGGAGATGATTTATCATTGACAATAACAAGCTTAACGTCACACGAAAATCAGCTTTGGATCGGCACTTTAAATGGTGTTTATAAGATGAACGTAAAAACAGAGGGCATTGTAAGTTATGATGTTTCTTCTGGCCTTTCTCATAATTCTGTGGGAGATATTTTAATAACAAAAACGGGAGATGTTTTTATCGGCACTAGAAGTGCGTTTTTAAATAAGTTTAATGATGGTATTTTCGAAAAAATAAGGTTAACACCGGAATATGATATTGTTACTGTAAATAAATTAATTGAATCGAGCGATGGTGCTATTTGGATCAGTACTTCGGATAATGGCGTCTATAGAGTTGGGGAAAAAATACTCAATATATCTGTTCTTGATGGCTTAGCATCTAATTATTGCTACGGAATTGAACAAGATGAAAAAGGAAGAGTTTGGGTTGTGCATAACGGCGGTCTTAGTAGGGTAGTTTTTGACATTGAATCTAAAGACTTTAGGATTGAACTTTATGGTGCCAAACATGGAATAAGCAAAAGGTTTTTAAGGAATTCAATTTCTAAATTTAATAATCAGCTTTGGTTTGGTTCGGAAAATGGAGCGGTTCTTTATAATGCAACTGAAGATAAGCAAAACAGGGTTCCTCCTTTAACAAGTTTTTCTACAATTACAATAAATGAAATAGAGTATGATCCAAATCAGGATATAATCTTGCCATATGGAGAGTATGATGTATTTATAGGTTTTAAAGGAGTTAGTTTAAAAAAATCAGAAATGGTTACGTATCAATTTATGCTGGAGGGACACCAAAGTAAATGGTCGGAGAATTCGGTTATTAATATAGCTAAATACCATAAGGTGTATGATGGAGAATATACTTTTAAAGCGAGATCATTTAATGCAGATGGAATAGTTGGCGATACTATAACAATTAAGATTAGTATAGCAAAGCCGTTTTGGAAAGAGTGGTGGTTCATCATTGCGTTAGGAATTATGATGATTTTTATTGTGGTATTTATTATAAAAATGAGAGAGCGCAGCCATTTACGTTATCAAAAAGAATTAGAGTATCAATTGGCTTTAAGAACAAAAGAGGTTGTTAATCAAAAAGAAGAGATTGAGGAGATAAATAAAGACTTAACGGATAGTATTAATTATGCTAAACGAATTCAAACAGCAATTTTACCGGAAGACGATGAGTTTGATAAGATGTTTCCTAAAAACTTTGTGGTTTATAAACCAAAGGATATTGTTAGCGGTGATTTTTATTGGGCGAGAAAGTTTAATAACCTTCATTTAATAGTGTGTGCTGATTGCACCGGTCATGGTGTTCCTGGGGCTTTTATGAGTATGATTGGAATGATGCTGTTGAATGAAGCTTGTGTTTTGAAAAACATACTAGATCCTGGAGAAATATTGAAGGATATGGATAATAGTTTAAAGGAAATTCTTCGACAAAATGATGATTTTGAATCTAACAAAGATGGTATGGATATATCCCTTTGTTTGGTTGATGTGGATTCTAATAAGATGTATACTGCTGGTGCAATGCGTCCAATATATGTTTACCGAAAAGGTAAGCAACATATTATAAAAGGAGATCGCTTTTCCCTAGGAGGAACTATTGTGAAAAATAAGGTTTTTAAGACGAGGGAATATGATTTGATGAAAGATGATTTCGTCTATATGTTTAGTGATGGGTATGCCGATCAATTTGGCGGTCCTAACAAAAGGAAAATGAAAGTCCTCAAATTAAACGAACTATTAGATCAGGTTTCCCAATTAGATATATCAAAACAAGCCAAAGAGATTGAATCCTTTTTTGAAAGTTGGAAAGGTGATATACTTCAAATGGACGATGTGTTGTTAATAGGGTTTCAGTATTGAGTATTGTGCTTCTACAGAATATAAAAAACGCCTCTGATTAGAGGCGTTTTTTATTTGTTAGATAGGTTTATTTTTCTTCTGAAGACGTAGATTCATCTTCCTTTTTTTTCTTGGTTGATTTCTGCTTCTTTCCTGTTTTAATCAAGATTTCACTCGTTTTTACATCTAAGTCAACATTTATAATGTCTCCCTCACTTAGGTTGGATTGTATTATCTCTTCAGCTAAAGGATCTTCCAGGTATTTTTGAATTGCTCTTTTCAGGGGTCTTGCCCCATATTTAGCATCAAAACCTTTGTCGGCAATATAATCTTTTGCTTTTTCAGATAATTCAATAGAAAACCCCAGTTCTTTGACTCTTACAAATAACCTTTTAAGCTCTATGTCAATTATTAGGTGAATATCTTCCCTTGTTAATGAATTGAACAATACAACATCATCAATTCGATTCAAAAATTCAGGAGCAAACGCTTTCTTTAAAGCGGTTTGAATAACAAATTTCTGATTGTCATCTTTGCTTTCTTCTTGCGCTCTAGTTCCAAATCCAACACCCGTTCCAAAATCTTGTAATTGCCTTGAACCAATATTAGATGTCATAATTATAATAGTGTTTCGGAAATCAATTTTTCTTCCCAAACTATCCGTTAACTGACCATCGTCTAGTGCTTGCAATAATAGATTAAACACATCTGGATGCGCTTTTTCTATTTCATCTAATAATATGATGGAATACGGTTTTCTTCTCACTTTTTCAGTCAGTTGACCACCTTCTTCATATCCAACATAGCCCGGAGGTGCTCCAATCAACCTAGAAACAGCAAACTTCTCCATGTATTCACTCATGTCAATTCTGATTAGTGCTTCTTCACTATCAAACATGTTTTTAGCCAACACTTTACATAACTGGGTTTTTCCAACACCTGTTGGTCCTAAAAAGATAAATGTTCCAATTGGCTTATTTGGATCTTTTAATCCTGCTCTGTTACGCTGAATAGCTTTAACTACTTTTTTAATTGCTTCGTCTTGTCCAATAACCGAACCTTGGATAGCTTCTCCCATTTTGATTAAGCGGCCGCTTTCTTTTTCAGCTACTCTCTGCACAGGGATCCCCGTCATCATGGCTACAACTTCTGCAACGTGCTCTTCAGTTACGGTTTCCTTATGAGACTTACTGTGCTCTTCCCATTTTTTCTTTGCTGCATCTAATTCGTTATTTAATTTTCTTTCAGTATCTCTTAATCGAGCAGCTTCTTCGTATTGTTGACTTCTAACAACTTGATTTTTCTCTTCTTTTATTTCATCCAGTTTACTCTCAATCTCAATTATATCCTTCGGGACATTAAGGTTCGTAATATGGACTCTTGAGCCGACTTCATCTAAAGCATCTATTGCTTTGTCCGGTAAGTGTCTGTCAGTAATATAGCGAGCGGTTAACTTAACACAAGCTTCTATTGCATCGTCCGTGTAATCAACATTATGGTGATCTTCGTATTTGTCTTTTATATTGTTTAGAATTGTAATAGTTTCTTCAATATTAGTTGGTTCAACTAATACTTTTTGAAACCTTCTTTCTAAGGCACCATCTTTTTCAATGTATTGTCTATATTCATCTAAAGTAGTAGCACCAATACATTGTAGTTCTCCCCTTGCTAAAGCTGGCTTAAACATATTAGAGGCATCTAGACTTCCAGAGGCTCCGCCAGCGCCAATAATAGTATGAATTTCATCAATAAAAAGAACAATTTCTGGAGACTTCTCTAGTTCATTCATCACTGCTTTCATTCTCTCTTCAAACTGCCCTCTGTATTTTGTTCCAGCAACTAAAGATGCTAAGTCAAGAGAGACAATTCTTTTATTAAATAAAACGCGCGATACTTTTCTTTGGACAATTCTAAGAGCCAGTCCCTCAGCAATCGCAGATTTGCCGACTCCGGGCTCACCAATAAGTATGGGGTTGTTTTTCTTTCTTCTGCTTAAAATTTGTGATACTCTTTCTATCTCAGCTTTACGACCAACTATTGGGTCTAATTTTCCTTCTTCCGCAAACTTTGTTAAATCTCTTCCGAAATTATCTAAAACGGGTGTCTTAGATTTTGAGTCAGAAGGCTTTCTTGAAGAACTTCCTGAGGAAAAATTTTCTTCACGTTCATCGTCATCAGTGCTTCCTGGTAGTTCTGCTTTTGGGTTTTGATATCCTTGTTCCATCATTAGTTCCAATTCGTCTTTTACGAGTGTGTAGTCTATTTTAAATTTATTTAATGTTTGAGCAGCAACATTGTCTTCTTCTTTCAGGATAGATAGTAATAAATGCTCAGTACCGATCATGTTGCTCTTAAATAACTTCGCTTCCAAATAGGTGATTTTCAGCACCTTCTCAGCTTGTTTGATTAGTGGGATGTTATTCGTATCTACCTGTTTACTATTTCCACTTTCTAAATTACTTTCCAAAACTTTCCTTAGTTCCTTTAAGTCGACATTAGAGTTTTCAATAATTTTAACAGCAATACCTTCACCTTCTCTTATTATTCCAAGCAGCAAATGTTCAACACCAATATAGTCATGCCCAAGTCGCAAAGCTTCCTCTCTACTGAAACTTATTACATCTTTTACTCGTGGAGAAAACTTCGCTTCCATATCTATCTATCTTTAATTTAAATTTGATTCATCTCTATCAGTGAATGCAGAGTTACAAAAATAACACCAAATATTTGTATTTTTTTATAAAGAGTTATACAAAAAAGAACATTTTAAAGATAAAAAAATCATTTGGAAAATAATTGTCAACAATTAGCTTATTTTTCACAGAATTTTGTTAGCAAGTAGCGATCATTTTTATGCTTCTATGAATTAAGTATTGATTATTTTCGAAGCGTATTAAGCCAACTTCATTCCTATCTATCAATGTAGGTGTTTTTAGTATTATTAGGGTGGTTTTGGGTTAAATTAATTTGAATTTTTAGATTAAAGAAAATATATGTCAGAAGAAGAAAAAGGAGAGAAAATTATTCCCGTTAGTATTGAAGAAGAAATGAAGACGGCCTACATCGATTATTCGATGTCAGTTATAGTTTCGAGAGCCTTACCAGATGTGAGAGATGGGTTAAAGCCGGTTCACAGAAGGGTGCTTTATGGAATGTTAGATTTAGGAATAAGAGCGAGTGGAAGTCATAAGAAATCTGCACGTATTGTTGGTGAGGTCTTAGGAAAGTATCACCCACACGGGGATTCATCTGTTTATGACGCAATGGTTCGTATGGCTCAATTTTGGTCTTTACGTTATCCTTTAGTCGATGGACAAGGTAACTTTGGGTCCGTGGATGGTGATAGTCCTGCTGCGATGCGTTATACTGAGGCGAGACTTCAAAAGGCAGCAGAAGAAATGTTGAGCGATTTAGATAAAGAAACAGTAGATTTTACCGCTAATTTTGATGATTCATTGATGGAGCCTACGGTTCTTCCTACAAGGATACCTGCGCTATTAGTAAACGGTGCTTCTGGTATTGCCGTTGGTATGGCGACTAACATGGCGCCACACAACCTTACTGAGGTTGTTGATGGTATTATTGCTTACATTGATAACAGAGATATAGACATTGATGGTTTAATGCAGTATGTTAAGGCTCCGGATTTTCCAACTGGAGGAACTATTTATGGTTACGAAGGCGTAAGAGATGCATTCCACACAGGAAAAGGTAGAGTTGTAATGCGAGCGAAAGCTTCGATCGAAGAAATTCGTGAAGGTAGAGAAGCAATTATCGTTACAGAGATTCCTTATCAAGTCAATAAGGCTGATATGATTCAGAAAACAGCTGGATTGGTTCATGAAGGTAAAATTAGTGGGATTTCTGAATTGAGGGATGAATCGGATAGAAACGGTATGCGTATCGTTTATGAATTGAAAAGAGATGCTATTCCAAATGTTGTATTGAATAAATTATTCAAGTACACCGCATTGCAAACTTCTTTTTCTATTAATAATATTGCTTTAGTTAAGGGGCGTCCGGAAGTATTGAATCTAAAAGATATGATTCATCACTTTGTGGAACACAGACATGAAGTAATTGTTCGAAGAACAACATACGAATTAAGAAAAGCAGAAGAAAGAGCGCATATTTTAGAAGGATTAATTATTGCATCAGATAATATTGATGAGGTAATCAAGATTATTCGAGCTTCGAAAAATGCGGATGATGCAAGAGAAAACTTAATTGCTCGTTTTAAATTATCTGAAATTCAGTCCAAAGCAATCGTTGAAATGCGATTAAGACAATTAACGGGTCTTGAACAAGACAAGTTAAGAGGGGAGTATGATGAGATCATGAAATTGATAACTGATTTAAAAGATATTCTAGACAATGAATCTAGAAGAATGCAGATCATCAAAGATGAGATGACAGTTATTAGAGATAAATACGGTGACGAAAGAAGATCAGTTATTGAATACTCAGCAAATGAAATGCGTATTGAGGATTTAATTCCAGACAACGAAGTTGTTATTACAATTAGCCATGCAGGTTATATCAAACGAACTAACTTAGACGAATACAAAGTTCAGAATAGAGGAGGAGTTGGTTCAAAAGGATCCACTACAAGGGATAAAGATTTCTTAGAACATCTTTTTGTAGCAACCAATCACAATTATTTACTAGTATTTACCGAAAAAGGAAAGTGTTTTTGGATGCGTGTATTTGAAGTTCCAGAAGGAGCGAAAGCAACAAAAGGAAGAGCTATCCAAAACTTAATAAACATTGAACAAGATGATAAAGTGAAAGCTTATATCAATGTAGGAGATGTGAAATCTGAAGATTATATTAAGCGACCAGCTACCCAAGAGGATGTTGACAATGAATTAGCGGAAAACATTGGCGATTTGGTTGATAGACATTACATTATAATGTGTACGAAGAAAGGTGTAATTAAGAAAACTAAATTAGAAGCTTATTCTAGACCACGCACCAATGGTATTAATGCAATTGGTATTCGAGAAGGAGATGAATTACTTGAAGTAAAATTAACTGGAGGTAAACATGAAGTCTTAATGGCTTTAAAATCGGGTCGAGCAATTCGATTTAACGAGGCGAAAGTTAGGCCTATGGGAAGAACAGCTTCCGGAGTAAGAGGGATAACACTTTCTAGTGATTCTGATGAAGTAGTAGGAATGGTTACTGTAGAAGATTTCACAAATACAATTTTAGTTGTTTCTGAAAAAGGATATGGTAAGCGTACCTTATTAAACGATCCAGAAACTGGAGAAGCAATCTATAGAGTCACTAACCGCGGTGGTAAAGGTGTTAAAACATTAAATGTTACCGATAAGACTGGAAACCTAGTTGCAATTAAAGTGGTAACAGACGAGGATGACTTAATGATAATTAATAAGTCAGGTGTTATGATTCGTATGCATATTGATTCTTTAAGAACAATGGGTAGAGCAACGCAAGGAGTTAAGTTAATTAGTTTAAGAGGGAAAGATACTATTGCAGCTGTTGCTAAAGTTGAAAAAGATGATAGCGATGACGAAATAGAAGATGTAGAAAACTTGAACGAAACAGAAGGAAGAGAAACACCTTCAGCTGATGAGAATACTTCAGGTAATGAAGGAAACTCAGAGAGAGATTCTGGATCAGACGAGGAGTCTACAGAAGAATAAAACGTTTAAATAAAAATTATAAATCCCTCATTCTATTAATAGAATGAGGGATTTTTTTTGTCAAAAATGAACAATGGCAAAGATTTTGGTAAATGCATTATGAAATTATTAGTAATATTGCATCCTAGTAAAAAAACAAATAAAAATGAAAAAGTCTATAATTATATTATCCATGTTATTTATTGCGGTAGCAGGAAGTGCGCAAAAAAATGAATTAATCAACGCTGCTATTGAAATGAAAGGGATAAATCCTTTACGATTGGCGATGTCTATTGCTCAGAAAGCAGAAGGTCTTGATGATTTGAAAAAGAAAATCATTAAAGCAAAAGAAGAAATTGATATTTGCCAAGCAAAACAAAAGGAGACAAGTTCCTTAACAAAAGCTAAAGATCTTGGTAAAATGCATTATTATACAGGTCTTATATATATGTCTTATCCAATGTTTGCAGAAGGAGATGAAACTATTAAAAAGGATGTTGAGGCAAATGAAGAAGCTTATGCTAAAATGGGTTCTGAATCATTTAAAGCTAGTTTAGCTGCAAGTGACTATTATAAAGAAGAAATTACGGGAATGATGGGGCAAATGAGAGCTATGGCAATCAATGGTGGTGTTCAATTATTTCAAGATAAGGATTTCGTAAATGCTTATTTAGCTTTTACATCTTCTGTAGAAGCTTATGGTGTTTTAGGAAAACAAGATACAGTTGCAATGTATTATGCTGGATTATCTGCGGATAATTTGGATGAATACGACAATGCATTAAAATACTACGGAATGGCTGCAGCATTGAAATACGGAGGTGACTCTAGAACGCACCAATTAATGGTCAAAGTTGCTACTCGTAAAAATGAAGGAAATCCAAGTGAAGAAACGTTTAAAATAATTCAAGAAGGAAGAGCATTGTATGCTGGAGATTTAAACTTGATTTTGGAAGAGTTTAACTATTACTATAAAACAGGTGATGCGGTGGCAGCTCAAAATAGCTTGCAAGAAGCAGTAAAAGCGGATCCTGAAAATCCAATTTTACACTTTAATATTGGTGCTACATTTGATGAGATGTCAACAGCTGCTCACAAAGAAGGGAAGCATCAAGACGCAGCACAATTTGTGTCAAAATCTGCGGATGCTTATAAAAAAGCAATTGCTTTAGACGCTAGTTATATGGACGCTTACTTTAACTTAGGAGCATTATATTATAATGAAGCAGCGGAATTGAATAACATTGCA
>Ga0206130_10002536_pt1 | contig 25207 bp, 26 predicted proteins | sample Helgoland_Spring_9_FD_148637 | JGI IMG/M metagenome (GOLD analysis project Ga0206130, IMG submission 148637) | Pelagic subsurface seawater microbial communities from Kabeltonne, Helgoland, North Sea - Helgoland_Spring_Bloom_20160512_1 | ecosystem: Environmental > Aquatic > Marine > Epipelagic ...
CGGCATCGTCGTGCTGGTCGCGCTGGCCTTCGCCGCGGCGACGCTCGCGATCGGCGCGGTCGCCTATGAGGTGACGCACGAGGCGCTGGAGGAACAGCTCGACCACCGCGTCGCAGTGGAAACGCGCGCGCTCGCTGCGGAGGCGAGCGAAGCGGGAATGGCGGGGGTGGCCGAAGCCATCCGCCTGCGCGAGGATGCGCGGAACGAAGCCAGTCTCGACTATCTGCTGGTCGACCGCAACGGGCGTACGGTCGCCGCCACCATCGCCCCGCTCGCGCCGCCCGAACCCGGCTACCAGGAGCATTTCGGCTTTCGCCGCGGCGATACCACCGGCGTCGGCCAGGCCCTCGCCACGCCCTTGGCCGGTGGGCTTCTCGTCGTTGTCGCTGATCGTCGCGACCTGAACGCGATCGACAGCACGCTGGCGGCGCTGTTTGCCGGAGCGCTGGGCGCGGTGCTGGCGCTGGGGATTGGCGCGGCGGTACTGGTCGGATGGCTGACGCGACGCCGCCTGTCACGGATCGATGCCACGGCGCAGGCAATCATCGCTGGCGACCTGACGCAGCGAGTGCCGCGCGACAGGTCCGACAGCGAGTTCGATCGCCTTGCCGCGACGCTCAACCGGATGCTCGACCGCATGGCGGCGCTGATGGACAATCTACGGCAGGTCTCGACCGACGTTGCGCACGACCTGCGCACGCCGCTCACCCGCCTGTGCAATCAGCTCGATCGCGCAGCGGCCGGCGATGCGGAGGCGATCGATGCCGCCCGCCGGCAAGCCGACGACCTGTTGGAGATCTTCGCCGCATTGCTCCGTATCGCCGAGGTGGAAGGACTGGCGGAACGCCGCGCGTTCGCCGCGATCGACCTGTCGGCGCTGCTTGACGATATGGCGGAGACGTACCGCCCCGACTTCGAAGCCACCGGTCATCACCTCGCGACCGATGTCGCTCCCGGTCTTCGCATCGAAGGCGACCGTCGCCTGCTCGCGCAGGCGCTATCGAATCTGCTGGAGAACACGCTGCGCCATACCCCGGCCGGCACAACGGCAACGCTGTCCGCCCGAACGACGCGAGATGCGATCGAGGTGACGCTGAAGGACGACGGACCAGGCGTTTCTCACGCCGACGCGGAGCGCCTGTTCCAGCGCTTCGCCCGCGCGGAAACGTCGCGCACCACCGATGGGCACGGGCTTGGCCTCGCGCTGGTCCGTGCGATCGCTGTCGGGCATGGCGGCAATGCGTTTCTGTCGGAAAGCGGAGGCGGGTTCGGCGTCATCATTCGGCTCGCGAGCGATCGATAAGGATGATCCCGACTCCCAAGGTTTCTCGAAACCCCTTCAGAACCGAGTTTTGGGAACGACCGGACTTTCCCATTTTATCATCCCCGATTGGGAAGATGGCTCAGCTTAGTCGCTTAGTGGCTTAATCGCATAGGATGGTGCCGGCGCGTCCCGTGCGGGACCGCGCTCTATCTCCGCTGCGCTCCGATCGAGCCGCCGATCGGCGTCTCGCCCCTAGTGGGTGACGATCGCTCGCGCGGGGCGAGCGCGCCCGCCCGAAGGACGCCAGCGAACTGGCGACGTCGTTTTATGAGAGGGAAAGTGGGGCACCGCCCCCCTCTCCCAGCAACGGCAATCAGCCGGGCCGTGGCTCGCTGCGCTGCGCCCGCACCACCCCGGCAGATTCCCGCTGCCCCCTCACCCCCCGCTGTTCGCCACGAGGCAGGGCCGATGGCCGAGGCCATCGCCCAAGGGCGATTTGACGGGAGAAGATCATGGAACAGGACAATCGCGAGAGCTGGCTGAACCGGGTGGCGACCGGCATGGCCCCATTGTTCGAGGCGCTGGACGCCCCCCTGCCCTCCCGCGTGCGCGTCGCGATCGGCTTCACTAGTCGCGGTGCCAAGGGTAAGGCGATCGGCGAGTGCTGGGACAATCGGTGCAGCGGCGACGGGCATTTCGAGATCTTCATCCGGCCGGACTTGGCGCACGCGGCCGACGCGATGCCGGCACAGATCGCCGCCATTCTCGCGCACGAGCTGGTCCACGCCGCAGTCGGGATCGCGGCCGGGCACGGGAAGGCGTTTAAACGGATCGCGATCGGGCTAGGGCTGGTTGGGCCGATGCGCGCCACCACGCCCGGCGATGCCTTTCTCGCGACGATCGCGCCGATTTTGGCCGCAGCCGGCCCCCTGCCCCATGCCCGGCTCGATACCGGCGGCGAGACGACGCGGCCAAAGAAGCAGGCGGCGCGCTTGCTCAAGTGCGAATGCGAGGCGTGCGGCTATACGGTGCGAACCGCGCGCAAATGGCTTGAGATGGTCGGCGCGCCGCTTTGCCCGGTCGTCGATCATGGGCCGATGCGTCACGATCCACTTGATGCCGGCGGTAGCGAGCCTGACGATAACGGCTAAGCTACTAATCATCTTTACGACTAAGCGGCTAAGCGGCATAAGTCGCTTAGCCGCTTAGTGGGAGTAGCAGTCATGCAGGTATGGGCCGTGATCGCGCAGAAAGGCGGTCAATCCAAAACAACCCTTTCCACCGGCTTCGCCGTCGAGGCGGCGCGCGAGGGGGCATCGGTCGTGATCCTCGACGCCGACGATCGGCAGGGGTCGGCACTCTACTGGTCGGAGCGGCGCGACGATGACGACGTGATGGTGAAGGACAGCAGCGTCGCCGGCCTGCCGCTCCACGTCTCGCGCGGGCGAAGCAGCGGCAAGATCGACCTCATCATTATCGACACGCCGGCGAACTCGAAGGACATCGCCATGCTCGCGGCCGAGCAGGCGGATTTCGTCATCATCCCCGTCGCGCCGCGCGGGCTTGACGTTCATTCGGTGTTGCAGACCGTGAAGCAGGTCCAGCAGGCGGGGACGCCGTTCGCGGTCATCCTGACCCAAGTGCCGCACCAGGGCGGGGAGGGGCAGGAGGCCCACGCCGGTTTCGCGGCGAAGGGCGTGACGCTGTTCGACAGCCGCCTTCACTTCCGTAAGGACTATTACAAGGCGACGCCGCTCGGGCGGACAGCGGCCGAGACGGAGCCGGACAGCAAGGCGGCGGCCGAGTTGCGAAGCGCCTATGAAGAGGCTAAGCGACTAAGCGGCTATACGAATAAGCAAGTAAGCGAGGTGGCATGATGGCGAGGAAGCCTTCCGCGCTGGCCGGCATTTTCGATGACCAGCCCGAAGAACAGGTGCCGGCACCCGCCGTCGAGTCTGCCCCCATACCTCAGCAGTCTGCACCCGCGCGTCGATCGCGCCGCGACGCCGGCGCGCCGACGTCGACAGCGCCGGCCAAGCGCAGCAGCCATCCTGGCAAGAAGCCGGTGCTGATCCATATCCCCGAGGACATGCACCGCGCGTTGCGTCAACTCAGCGTCGAGGAGGGTGGGGAACCGCTCACCGTCATCACCGAACGCCTGCTCCGCCAGTATCTGGTCAAGCGGGGGCACACCAGGTTCGCGCCATGAGCAAGCGGCGCGATCCCAACCCCGAGTTCGACCTGTTCATCCCGGCGCTGGGCGACCTGCCGCTTCGCGACCAGCGTGAGGTCATGGAGCGGCCGTTCTTCTCGCTCCAGAAGCGCAAGCGGCTGAAGCCGATCGAGTATAAAAGCCCGGACGGCGAGGCGTGGGTGCGCGTCCAGGCGATCCCCGACTATGGCATGGCGACGATCTGGGATGCCGATATCCTGATCTGGGCGGCATCCACGCTCAACCGCATGAAGCAGCAGGGCTTGAACGACCTACCGCGCACGCTGACGACGACGCCCTACGACCTGTTGCGGGCGATCAAGCGCAGCACCGGGGGCAGGGACTATCAGGAGCTGCAAGCCGCGCTGCTCCGGCTCCAGACCACATCCATCACGACCTCGATCCGGGCGACGAAGCGTCGGCAGAAGGCGGGCTTCAACTGGCTGGATAGCTGGACGTTCGATACCGACGCCGACACCGAACAGCCCCGCGGTATGACACTGACCCTCTCCGATTGGGTTTACGAGGGCATCGTCAACGAGAAGTCGCTGCTGACCATGCACCCCGACTATTTCCTCCTGTCCGGGGGGCTGGAGCGGGCGCTGTATCGCATCGCGCGCAAGCATGTCGGCTCGCAGCAGGGTGGGTGGTTGTGCCGGGTCGAGGTGTTGCGCGACAAGACCGGCAGCGACGCCCAGCCCAAGGAGTTCAACCGGATGCTCCGGCGCGTGATCGAGGCCGATCAGCTCCCCGACTATGCGATGGAGCTGGCGGAGACGACCGACAGGAGTCCAGCCGTCCAGTTCAGACGCCGCGGCGAGGCCGAGACGCTGGCGCTGGCAGAGAAGATGCGGGCGGAGGAGGAGCGACGCGCGCGCTTCGACGCTGATCGCCGGCGCACTGAGGAGGTGGATGCCCGGATGGATCGGCTCGCAGGCCGCCGCTGACTATCGGGGTTTCACCCACCGCCGGCCAAACTATCGGGGTTTCACCCACCTGTCAGAGTCGACCAGCGGACGCCGGCACGCCGCTTCGGATGGCGAACAGTCTTTCAGTCTGTGGATAACCGATCTGAACACCCGGTTTTCGCGCAAGTCTGACTCGGGGTTTCACCCACCATCGCTTCGGGGTTTCACCCACCACACTATCGGGGTTTCACCCACCGAATCACGGGGTTTCACCCACCGGGCGCTCTCGCAAACCATTGAAAATACGTCGAGAAATCCGCTTTTTTGACCCCTTAACCTTCTTAACGATTCCTATTTAACAGAATCACTTAACCCCAGACGCATGGATCAAACGACAGGGAAGGGAGATTTGCGGAATTGCCCTTTGGGCAATGCGCTTTCGTTGCGTGCCGGCTATCGCCGTCACAGGAGCGGCCTACCGGCCGCAGGCTTCCGAGAGAAGCCAAGCCGATCCGGCGGTGTGTGGCCTGTCAGCGTCACGCTCGTTGAGAGGGCAGGACGGGAGATACCCCAAGCCTGTCGTCAGTTTCGCCGGTGTGTGCGATCACGCCGGATCGTAGAGGCCAGCGAACTCGCGTTCGGCATAGTAGCGGATCTTGCCGACGACGAGCGGATGCTGACCCTGCCGCAGCAGCAGGAGATCGTCGGGGTTCATCCGCATGATTTCATCGGGCGTCGCCAACCGGCGGGCGGCGACATGGCCGCTGGCGCTTTCCGATCGGGCACCGTCGCTGAAGATGCTCGCCGGACGAGACGTGCCGAACGTCTCATATTCGATAGTGGTGTCGCCGATAGTACGCGACAGCATGTCGGCGGTGGCAAGATCGTTGACCCCGAACGTCTGGATCACGCCGGCGTTGGACATGAAGGTGCCGGCGCGCTCACCATAGGTGGCCTTGAGCTGGTGCATGTCCTGGAGGATCGGCCAGAGCTGCATCCCGTAACCCGCCATTAGCCCCATCGCGCGCTCAACCGGATCGAGACGGCCAAGCGCGGCGAACTCGTCGAGCAGGAATAGCACCGGCTTGTCCGGCCGGGCAGGGGAGCGCGCCATGTCGGTGACGGCCTGGGCGACCAGCAGCCGAAGCCAGCGAGCATAGGTGTCGAGTCGGTCGGGCGGCAGGCACAGGAACACGGTGCCCGGCCGCTCCTTCAGGTCCGCGAACCGGAAATCGGACGCCGACGTGCTGTCCACGATGCGCGGGCTGTCGAGGAAATGGGTGTGGCGCTGGGCGGACGACAGCACGCCGGCGGCCTCGCGATCGGACTTGCCGAGGTGGCGGTTGGCGGCGCGCGCGATCAGGCCATGTGCGCCGGTGCTGGCCTGCATTTCGGCGAGCAGCGCGGCGAAACCGGCGGGATCGCGCGTGAGCTTGTCACGCACCGTCGCCAGCGTGGCGCGGGACATGGGTTCGTGGACAACGGTGTGCAGGATGATGCCGGCGATGAGCGCCTTGGCTTCCTCGTTCCAGTGCGCCTCGCCCGATTGTCCGGCTGCATCGTGGACCAGCGCGTCGGCGACCGTCTGTGCATCTTCCGCGAGGTCCGGGCTGGTCGCGTCGAGCCACGCCAGCGGGTTGTAGCGGGCCGCAGGACGCCCGGAAACGCCGAAGGGGTCCAGGCACCACACATCGCCCTTGCTGGCCCGCGTGCGGGCCGTGACGCGGGCATTCTCGCCCTTGGGGTCGATGCAGATCACCGAGCGATCGAGCAGCAGCAGGTTGGGGATGATCGTGCCGACCCCCTTACCCGACCGGGTGGGGGCCATCGTCAGCAGATGCGCCACGCCATCGTAGCGCAGCAGCTTGTTGTTCCGACCCGACCGGCCGATGATGAGGTCGCCCGATCCTTCCAGCTTCGCCAGGTCGCGCCGGTCGCCGAAGCGAGCCGACCCCATCAGCGTGTTGCGATTGCCGCCGCGGCGGTTGAACTTCCAGATGCCGAACAGGGTCAGGCCGGTCAGCAGGAACGGCACGTCGGTCGCAATCTCGCCGACGCCGAAGATGCCCTTGAGCCAGTTATTGCTCGCCATCAGGACGACGAAGGCGATCAGCAGCGCCCAGAGCGGCCCGATCCGGCGGGGCGGCATTACCAGCCCATTCCGACAGACGTGATCGCGAGGCTCCGATCGGCGTCGGGATGATCCATCAGTTTGAGGACGATCCGCGTAGCCAGCTCGGGCGGCACCGCCTCGTCACGCAGCATGTCGAACAGCGCGTCCTCGGCCGACGAGAACTCCAGCCCCTCAATGACGTTGTTGTGGCGCGCGTCCGCATCGGCGCGACGCCAGTCGGCGGCTTCCTCCGATGTGCCGCGCACGTAATTCAGCGCGCGGACCTCCGCCCTGACCGCCTCAACGTCCAACGGCATCAAGGTGTCTCCTTGTCAGGAACCCGGCTGCGCCGAGCAGGAATCCGCAGAACAGGGTCTGGAGCTGGAGCGACAGGAATCCGAAGGGCAGGCCAAGCCCGTAGAGGGCATGGCTGTTGATCGCGACATCGCTCAGGATGATGGCAGCGCCGAGCGCCAGCCCGACCGGACGCCGCCAGATCAGCAGCACCGCGGCGAGCGGATCGAGTCCGGTCAATGCGGTCCAATAGATGTTCATCCAGACCGGCGCGTCATTGAACACGATCCACCCGACATGAACGAGATGGAGGGTGTGCGTGATGGTGCCGATCGCGAAGCCGGCGACCAGCACACCGACGACGATCCGCTCGACGATCGGCCGGTTCATGCCGTCGTCTCCGATGCTTCCGCTTCCGCATCGAATGCCCGCCTGCCGCGTCGCTTCCAGAGCGCCAGCGCATCGCCGGCAGCGTCGTTCCGTGCACGTCCAACCAGCTCCAGCAGCGCGCCGTAGATGGTCGCCCGATCGTCGTCGGCGAGGTCGACCAGCCCGGCCTTCTGGACGAGGCCGCCCAGCTCGATCAGGTGACGGGTACGCTCGCGACGTTGCACGACCCAGCCCCGCGTATCAGTTCGACGCCGCGTCGCTTCCAGGCGCAGGATCAGCGCCCGGTTGCGGCATCCCGCCGTCGCCGTCGCTGCTAGCCTTTCGTGAACCTTTGCGCCCGCGCCGCTGAAAGAAGGCGGCACCCTTCGCGCGCCACGCCTCCTTCGCACCGGTATCCTTGGACGCGACGGCATCGAGCAGCGCGCCGGCAAGCGTTTCGAGGTCGAGCGCATCGGCCCCGGTAGAGGTGACGAGCGTCCCGAGCTGTTCGACGCGCCGCGCCTTCAGCCCGCGTGCCTTGTCCTCCAGCGCCTTCAGTTCCGCATCGTAATCCCGCACCTTGCGCATGGTGCCTCCATCTTCCGCATCCAACCTGCATCAATCTAGCAAACCGGTAGGGGAGAGCAACCACGATCAGAAAGTGCAATCAAGTCAATCAGGAGATGCGCAGCAGATCGTGAGTGCGCGCTTATACGTCGTTGCCGACGTGCGCTCAGAATGGTAGAAACAGAAGCACGATGGCGATCTACCATTTCAGCGCCAAGGTCATCAGCCGCGCGAACGGCTCCAGCGCCATCGCGTCCGCTGCCTATCGCTCCGCATCCGAGCTTCCCGACCAGCGGCTTGGACGATCGCACGACTTCTCGAACAAGGCCGGCGTCATCCATTCCGAGGTGATGTTGCCGCAGGGCGCGCCGGAGCGTTTAAACGACCGCACCACGCTCTGGAACGAGGTGGAGGCGGGGGAGAAACGCAAGGACGCGCAGCTCGCCCGCGAGGTGGAGTTCTCGATCCCGCGCGAGATGAGCGAAAAACAGGGCATCGCGCTCGCCCGCGACTTCGTGAAAGAGCAGTTCGTGAAGCGCGGGATGGTCGCGGACCTCAACGTGCATTGGGACAAGGCGAAGGACGGCAGCCCGAAGCCGCACGCGCATGTCATGCTGTCGATGCGCGACGTGGGGCCGGAGGGATTCGGACAGAAGAACCGCGACTGGAACGGCACCGAGCTGCTGAAGGAATGGCGCGAGGCGTGGAGCGCCCATGTCAACGAGCGCATGGCGGAGCTGGGGCTGGAGGGTCGGATCGACCACCGTTCCTATGCCGACCAAGGCATCGCGCTGGAGCCGCAGCACAAGATCGGCCCGGCCGCGTCGCGGCGACCGGAGCAGGGGTTGGAAGCGGAGCGGATCGAGGATCACGCCCGCATCGCGCGCGAGAATGGCGAGAAGATCATCGCCGATCCGCGTCACGCGCTGGACGGTATCGCCCGGCAGCAGGCGACGTTCACCACCCGCGACCTCGCGACATTCGCGTTCCGGCATTCGGACGGCAAGGAGCAGTTCGACCGGGTGATGGCGGCGGTGCGCGCCAGCCCCGAGCTGGTGGCGCTGGGGAAGGACGGTCGCGACCAGGAGCGGTTCACCTCCCGTGACATGATCGCGACAGAGGCGCGCTTGGAGCGCGCCGGCGACGAGCTGGTACGGCGCGGCGATCATGGTGTCGGCGATCGGCAGCGTGACGCCGCGATCGGCGCGGCCGAGGGGCGGGGGCTGGTGTTGTCGGGCGAGCAGCGCGACGCCTTCGACCATATCACCGGACGCGAAGGGGTGGCGTCGGTCGTCGGCTATGCCGGCACCGGCAAGTCGGCGATGCTGGGCGTCGCGCGCGAGGCATGGGAACGCGAGGGCTATCAGGTGCGCGGGGCGGCGCTGTCGGGGATCGCGGCCGAGAATCTGGAAGACGGATCGGGCATCCGGTCACGTACCATCGCCAGCCTTGAGCATGGCTGGGCGCAGGGGCGCGATCAGCTCGGCCCGAAGGACGTACTGGTCGTCGACGAGGCGGGCATGATCGGCACCCGCCAGATGGAGCGGGTGCTGTCCCATGCCCGTGACGCCGGCGCGAAAGTTGTGCTGGTGGGCGACCCCGAGCAGTTGCAGGCGATCGAGGCGGGGGCGGCGTTCCGGTCGATCACCGAGCGGCACGGCGCGGCCGAGATCACCGAGGTTCGCCGGCAGCGCGAGGACTGGCAGAAGGACGCGACGCGGGCGCTCGCCACGGGTCGCACGGCCGAGGCGCTGGACGCCTATGCCGCGCACGGTATGGTCCACGCGGCCGACACGCGCGAGCAGGCGCGGGAAAGCCTCGTGGACGGATGGGATCGCCAGCGCCGCGCCGATCCCGACAAGACCCGCATCATTCTCACCCACACCAATGCCGAGGTCCGCGAGCTGAACGGGGAGGCGCGGGACCGGCTTCGCGCGAACGGCGAGCTGGGCGAGGATGTGGCGTTCGCGTCCGACCGGGGCCATCGCGACTTCGCGGCGGGCGACCGCCTGATGTTCCTGCGGAACGAGCGGTCGCTGGGGGTGAAGAACGGCACGCTGGGAACGATCGGGCGGGTGACGCCGGAGGGCATGACGGTGCGGCTCGACGGTGGGCGCGAGGTGACGTTCGCGGCGAAGGACTATGCCGCGGTCGATCACGGCTATGCCGCCACCTTCCACAAGTCGCAGGGCGTCACCGTCGATCGCGCCCATGTCCTCGCGACGCCGGGGATGGACCGGCACAGCGGCTATGTCGGGCTGTCGCGGCATCGCGACGGCGTGCAGCTTCATTACGGCCGCGACGACTTCGCCGATCAGGGCAAGCTCGCGCGCGTGCTGTCGCGCGACCGCGGCAAGGACATGGCCGGTGACTATGCGCCCGATCGCAGCGAACAGGATCATGCCCGCGCCTTCGCCGACCGGCGCGAGATCCGGTTCCCGGAACTCGCGCGCCAGGTGGTCGAGAAGGTCCGTGACAAGGCGCGCGGCATATTCGCCGGGTTCCGGCCGAAGCCTATGGCGGAGAAGGCGCCGGCGGCCGAGCGCGGGGGTGCGGCGATCAGCGTGGGATCGCGCGATGCCCGTCCCGACCAGGCCAGGGCGATCCGCGACTATGCCCGCGTCGCGGCCGACGTGCGGCGGATGAAGGATCAGGGACTGCCGGTGCTGCCGCATCAGGAAACGGCGGCCCGCCGCGCGATCGAGGCGCTGGACGCGACCCGGCCCGATGCGGCGCGCGACCTCGCATCCGCGATGCAGCGCGATCCCAAACTGATCGAGCAGGCGGCGAGCGGGAACACGGGCGGCGCGGTTCGGGCGATGGCCGAGGAACAGCGTGTCCGGCTCGATCCGGACGCGCGCGCCGATCGGTTTGTCGAAGGCTGGCAGACGATGCAGCGGCAGCGTGCCGGGCTGGAGCGGAACGGCGACAGTGCCGGCGCGGAGCGGATGCAGGCACGCATGGAGAAGGCGGCCGGCGGGCTTGCACGCGATCCACAGCTCGAATCCGCACTGCGCCGACGCGCGCCCGAGCTGAAGCTGGACATGCAGCGCGAGCGGTCGATCGGCGACGCGCTGGCGGCATCGATAGACTGCGGCGATCGGCAGCGCGACCGGGGCATGAGCCGATAGGGTTCGTGCTTTCGGGTAGGACTGGCTTCGTGCTTTCATACGGGAAAGGGGGACCGCATGAGCCACGACGATCACGAACCGGATGCCGCGGTGGAAGCGTTTGAGCAGATTCGCGGCGAAATGGCCCTGATGCGCCGCGCCGTCGAGCGACTGGCGGCCGAGCGCGCCGAGGTGCCGCAGATACCCGATTACAGCGAGACGCTGGGGCGGATGGCCAAGGCGCTCAACGCCACTATGCAGAATGTCGGCGTGCTGGCGAAGGCGGCCGAGGATAATGTCGCGCCGCGCCATGTCGCCGACCGCATCGTCGCGGCCGGCGCCAATGCCCGCGACGAGGATCGGCGCATGATCGCCAGCGCCGGCGAGAAGATGGACCGGGCGACGACCGCGTTGCACGGGATCGGCGGTGTTGCCCGTCGCGCGGACGAGCAGCGCCGGACGCTGTGGCAGGTCGGGGCGGGGGCGTGCCTGGGCGGAATGCTGTTGTGGACGGTCGTGCCGGGTGTCGTCGCCCGCGCGCTGCCGGATAGATGGCAGGTGCCTGAGTGGATGGCGGCGCGCACGCTTGATCTGCCGAAATGGGAAGCCGGGCAACGCCTGATGCGGGCCGCTGGACCAGATGCCTTCGCCAACATCGCGGCGGGGGATCGGATCGTTACCGCCAACCGCGTCGTGCTGGAGGCGTGCCAGAAGCGCGCGAACAAGGCGGGTGAGACGGTGCCTTGCACGGTGCGTATCGCATCGGCGGCGAAGTGATAGACTGTTCGTGGTAGATACTTTGTCACCCGAAGCTCGCTCGGAACGGATGGGGCGGGTGCGCGCGAAGAATACCAAGCCAGAAATGGTCGTCCGTCGTCTGGTTCATGGGATGGGCTACCGCTATCGTCTTCACGACAAGCGCCTCCTCGGAAGCCCTGACCTTGTATTCAGGAGCCGCCGCAAGGTCATCTTCGTGCATGGCTGTTTCTGGCATCGGCATCCCGATCCTAACTGCAAGCTGGCGCGGATGCCGAAATCGAGGCAGGATTTTTGGGGGCCGAAGCTTGAAGGCAACCGGGAGCGCGACGAGCGCGTCCGCGAGACGTTGGAGAGCGAAGGTTGGCGTCAGATGGTTGTGTGGGAATGCGAATGTCGGCAAATGGAACAACTAGAGAACAAGATTAGAGCCTTTCTTGAAGGCGAGGGAGTCGACCATGCGCGCCATTGAATTGTTCGCCGGGGCCGGGGGCCTGGGCATGGGCATCAGCAAGGCCGGCTTCAAGCCGGTGCAGATCGTTGAGTGGGACCGTTGGTGCTGCGACACGATCCGGGAGAACCGCCGCGCCAAGACGGGTGGTATCGGACGGTGGCCGGAGCCGATCGAGGGCGACATTCGCAAGGTCGATTTTCGGAAGCACGAGGGCAAGATCGACCTCGTGAGCGGCGGGCCGCCCTGTCAGCCTTTCTCGCTTGGCGGCAAGCATCGCGCCCATGCCGATACCCGCGACATGTGGCCGGAGGCGGTACGCGTCGTGCGCGAGACGCGGCCAAGGGCATTCGTGTTCGAGAACGTGAAGGGGCTGACCCGCGCGAGCTTCGCGACCTATCTCGCCCATATCGTTCACCAGCTTACCTATCCCGAGCTGACGCCGCTGCCGGGCGAGGCGTGGAGCGACCACATGGTGCGCCTGGAGCGGCATCACACGGCTAGGGGCAGCCAAGACGAGTTGCGCTACAACGTCGTTTATCGCGTCCTCAACGCGGCGAACCACGGTGTGCCACAGCGCCGCGAGCGCGTTGTGTTCGTCGGCTTCCGCGCCGATCTTGGCATCGAATGGTCCTTCCCGGAGCATACTCATTCGCTGGACGCGCTGCTGTGGGACCAGGTTCGATCGGGCGAGTATTGGGACCGGCACGAGGTCGCGGTGCGCGATCGGCTGCTGGACGCTCGCCTTCTTGCCCGCGGCCGCATGTTGATCGAGAAGCCCGAGACGGCACCTTGGCTGACGGTCCGCGACGCGATCGGCGACCTGCCGGACCCCCAGCTCGCGCCGGAACTGGCGGCCAAGTGCCTCAACCATCGCTTCCAGGGCGGCGCGCGTAGCTATGTCGGGCACACTGGCAGTCCGATGGACGAGCCGGCGAAGACGTTGAAGGCCGGCGTGCATGGCGTGCCAGGTGGCGAGAACATGCTTCGCCGGGCGGATGGCAGCGTGCGGTATTTCAGCGTGAGGGAGAGTGCCCGCCTGCAAACCTTCCCCGATACCTTCCGCTTTCACGGGTCATGGACTGAATCCATGCGTCAGCTCGGCAACGCGGTTCCGGTACAACTCGCCCACGCGATCGGCGCGAACGTGGCGAGGGATCTGGTCGCCGCATGAGCCGCAAGCCTACTCCCGCGCCGTCGCCCATCGCCGAGCTGCGCGCCAATCTCGACAGTCTCATGGAGCAGACGGCCGCGACCACGCTGTCGGCTCCACGGCGGCGCGCGCTTGAGAAAGAGATTCGCGCCGTGATCCAGGAGCTGGGTTCGTTCCTGAACACGCTCGATCCGATCCGGCAGCCATCGGCCGTCTTCGATCCGAGCAACCCCAAGGTGGTAGGGCGGTTCGTGTCGCTCGCGCTGGTCGCGCAGCAGCGGCACCCGTTGGCCGAGATACCGCGCTTCTACGGGTCGGGCATCTACGCCATCTATTACAACGGCCCCTTCCCGCTTTACGCGCCGATCAGCGGTAGCGAGACGCCCATCTATGTCGGCCAGGCCGCGCCGGCGATCAACAACGCGCGCACGCCGCTGGAACAGGGACCGCGGCTTTGTGGTAGGCTGTCCGATCACCGCAAGAACATCGGCACGGCCACCACGACGCTGGACCTGGCGGATTTCGAGTTTCGCTCGCTCGTGGTGCAGAGCGGATGGGAGACGGCCGCCGAGGATTACATGATCCACCTGTTCCGACCGATCTGGAACAGCGAGACGAGCATCCTCTATGGCTTGGGCAAGCATGGCGACGACGCCACCACCCGCGCCAATAAGCGGTCGCCTTGGGACACGTTGCACCCAGGGCGGAAATGGGCTGAAAAGTCGAAGGAGGACGCCAAGTCTCCAGAGACGATCGACACGGAGCTGACCCGGCACTTCCAAGAGCATCCGGTGTTCCCGGACCTCGAACATGTGCTGACGAGCTTCCTGGACGAGCTGCGTCAGGTCTAGTTACCGCGAAGCGAAGGCAATCGTCCGGGTAGCGAAGCCAAGCAGCTCCCGATCGTTGATGAGGGCGGTTTCCCAAGCCGGGTTCGTATCGTGATGGAAGGTGTTGGCGTAATCGAGCAGCGCGCGCAGCTCGGTCGTCGCAACCGGGGATAGTATCTCGCCGGGTCCATCATGCCGCTGCTGGCATATGGCAATGAATGGGCCAAGCAGTGTGCCTGGCGGGAAGGTTTCGGGGTGAGCCACCCGCATGAACGCTTCTAGGATTGGACGGAGCGCCGCAGCGACCTCGCGCTCGCGCGCGGAATCGCTGGTCCGGAGATATTCCCGCACCAGCTCGTGCCGGCGATCGTGCGGCGTGAGCGTGTCTTGCCGCACGTCCCAGGGCGCGAGCGTCGATCCCCCGCCGCTTCGCACGATCTGAAGGGCGCAGCGAGCCATTCGATCCGCGCCGTCCCACACGGCGCAGAGAAACGCCTTGGAATGAGATAACACGATCATCTGACGTACCCGGCCATATAGCCGGCGCATCTCCTGGACCGTCGTGAGCCGCCGATGTTCATCCAGGCTTGTCATGGGATCGTCGATGACCACGACCTTTTCCGCCAACCGGGCGTCCTGATCGAGCGAGGCGAAGAAGAAGGCCAAGGCGAGGGCGTTTCGATCACCGGCGCTGAGCGTGTTCTTGAACGAAGGGCCACCATCGGCGCTCAGCGCGACCGCGACGTTGTTGATGAGTACGCTGTAGCTGGCGGACGATCCGCCCCGGTTGTTCACCGACGTGACGGAGCCAAGCCGAAAACCGGCGTTGAAGCGGCCCAGATAGTCGTTGATCGCGGCCTCGTAGGCGGGGAAGACACCTCCCCGATATTGGTCGAGCGCGGCGCGTGCCTCATCGCGTAATTTTTCCGTCGCCTTCTTGGCCGCTTTCTCCCCGAGGTATGCATCGCAAAGCGCGGCGGTGGGTGTCTGGTGCCGCGTCCTTACAGCGGTGAGCTTCGCGAGGTCGTCGGACAGCGTGGCTATGTCGGCGACTGCGGCCTGTTCCTTGACGATGGCGATCGATGGATTGCGGGCGAGGAGCGCGTCCGAGAGGTCAGCAACCATCGCGCGATGAACGTCATAGGCGTCGATCGCGGCGATGCATTCTGGCGACAGCTCCATCGCATCCAGGGGCGCGGCGGCTTTCGCGCGTAGGATCGTAAGCACCGCGTCGCGCGCCGCGCTCCAGGCGCGGACGATCGCGGCCGTGTCCATGTCGATATCGGGAATGTCGGTGAAGGGCCGCCAGAACTCCCGATTTTCTACCGCGACGCGCACCGCTCGTTCGAATGCCGCCGGCACGTCGCCGCCATGCGTCGTGTTGATCCCCTTCCCGATTTGGTTGATCGTGTTGCGCAGCTCGGCATAGGCATCGCTGAAATAGGCTTGGTAATGCCGGATCAGCGGGGAAGCCGCGAGATCCTGCGCACAGAATGGGCATATCTCGCCAGGTTGGTCTTGCGACGCGCCGGCAATGCGCGTCATGCCCTCCCCTACCCATGTCTCCCCATCCCGACCGAGGCGACGAAGGTGAGCCTTTACCCGCGCGGCGGCGTCCGCTTCCAACGCTGGCAAGCCGCGCGCGAGCAAGGCATTCAGGCCATCGCGATCGAAGGTTGGTAGGGATAGCGCCGTGAAGGCCGGGCGCACCCGGATTGCACCGGCGGCCTGGGCCGCAGATAGGCTTTGCTCTGCCCTAGCGATTCTGGCGTCAATCACCGGATTGACCGCGAGCTTGCAGAAAGCATCGACGGTCAGGGTGCCGCGAGCCGCAGCGGGTATGGCATCACCCTTCAGGCGTAGCGCGCGGTTATGCTCCTCGATCCGTTCGACGTGGCCTTGAAGGGCGCTGTTCAGCGCGACGCCGCGCGCTCCCAAGATCAGCTCATGCAGGTTCTGCTTGTGCGCCGTTTCGATCGCGATGCCAGAGCAGACGTTGGCGGCGACGAACCCGTCATCGAACACGGCTATGTCGGGATGAAGCACCGACCACGCGCCGTTCTGATAGGTGAATGGCGCTCCGGCCGAAGCCAGGACGATATGCGGCGCATGAGCGGAACCGAGCCGCCGCCGCTCATCGATCAGCGCCGTGTCGCCCGTGCCGAGCGAGCGCAGGATGGTGGCGAGTGTCGTCTTGCCACGACCGTTCTCGGCATAGATTAGCGATAGCCTGGTAAGCGGAGTTTGCGCGCCGGTGGTGACGGAATCGAACTGACCGACGTTACGAAGAAGCTGAAGTCGTTCGATCGTCATGCGTCATCCATCCTCTCCAGCTTTTCCGCTTCCGCGATCACAAGATCGGGATCGCCGAAACGATAGTCGGCCAGCTCCTCGCAATCCGTCTTGCTAAGCGGGCTCTTGCTATAGGTGCCCCTCGCCCAGCTTTCCGTCATGGTGTGTCGCTCGCCGAGCCGCATCATCTCATCGTGCGGGGCCACATACCAGCATCCACGATCGGGAAACGCGATCCAAATGTCGCGGCCTATGTATTTGCGGTCGATCGTCCACCGCCCCTTGAGCTGAATAAGTCGGGTGTCGCCCGACGCCTCGTTATGCAGGATCAGGTCGATGCCGTTGTCATAGACTGGCAGATAGGCGTTATAGCCTTGGTTCAGCGCGACGGTGACGAGCGCGTTGCGGTTGACGACCTCAATGGCGTCGCTGGTCAGCTTGTTCATCTTCACCTCTACACCCAAGGACCGATCGATGGATTACCAGATCATCCGCTTCAATAACGGGCACCGCTGGGATGGTAGTGAAACTTGGAAAGGTCATCCCCTGACCGCCGTCCAAGATCACGCCCGCGAGATCATTGACATGGGTTTGGCGGAGCGCGTCGAGGTTCGTGACGAGAGCGACACGCTGGTGTTTCAGTGGCCTCGCACCGTGAAGGTGGCCCCACAATCGCCGGCATAGTTGGACGCGCGGGCGGCTAGGCATCACCCTTCGGTGCTGGACGCGGCCTCCCGTTCGCTCGCCGGGAATTGCCGGTAGAAGGTCGAGAGGCCAACGCCCAGCAGCTTCGCGATCCGCGCCGGCTTCTCGCCCACGGCGAGCAACTTGCAGGCCGTGTCGATCCTGTCGGGCGTCATCACCAGCTTGCGCCCTCCCCCCGTGCTGCCCTTCTCGCGCGCAGCCGCCAAGCCGGCGATCGTCCGCTCCTTGACCAGCTCGCGCTCCATTTCCGCGACCGAGGCGAGGATATGGAACAGGAGCCGGCCCGATGCCGTCGATGTATCAAACCCGTCCGTCAGCGAGCGAAAATCAATCCCCCGTGCCGACAGGTCCGCCGCCAGCGCGATCAGGCCTTGGATCGAGCGACCGAGCCGATCGAGTTTCCAGATTACCAGCGTGTCGCCGGCGCGTGCGAAACCCAGCGCCTCGATCAGCCCCGGCCGGTTGATCTTCGCGCCGCTCGCCTTGTCGGTGAACACCTTCTCGCACCCGGCCTTTGCCAGTGCATCGAGTTGCAACGTCAAATCCTGATCGGCCGTCGAGACACGCGCATAGCCGATCAGCATCTTTCCCGTTTCCCCGTCGAAATTGGCAGTTTCGGGAATTGTAAATCGGGAACAGGTTTCGGGAAAGCGGAACCCGCAGGCGTCCGTCAGCGCGATCGGCGTGGCCGGATTCCCGTCACACGTTCGTTTTTGGGAATCGATAGTTGGAAACGAGCATCGGGGCGTCCCCGATGCTCGTTTAAGAACGGGTATCCGTTACTGTTCGACCTGCCGTTGAACGACGTTGCCCACGGCGTCCGGCTGACCAGACGCGATCACCAGATAGCGACGCGCCCCTGCGGGAGCAGACTGTGTGACGATCTGCCGCAGCGGTCCAACCGCATTCACGATCGCACCGCCTGCGGGATTGGTCATGAACTTGGCCAGCGGTTCTACCGGGCCTTTGCCATCGGGGCTGGTGGACAGGCCCAGCACGAACGGTATCTTCGGCGGCAGGCCCGCGACGGCGGCTTGCAGGATCTGCACCTGCCCCTGATCGAACAGCGTCACCTGGCTCCGTCCGGTGCCGGAGAGCATCAGCTGAACCTTCTCACCCGCCTTGGCGAGTGGTTGGAGATTGGCCATGCCGGTGCCTAACGGCACCGCGCCTGGAACATAGGCGACCCCTTGCGGGCCTTGCCCGATCGGGATGGTCGCGATGACCTTGTTCGTCGCGGTGTCGATCGCGGCAACCGCATCGGCATTCTCCAAGCCGACATAGATGCGGCTGCCGTCGCCCGAGGGCCATAGCCCGTGCGGCAGCGCTCCAACCGGGACCGTCGCGACCTGGGTGAAATCGTCGGTGCGGAACACCTTCACGACATTTTCGGTGCCGACCGTCACATAGGCGAACTGGCCACGCGGCGTCTTCGCGATATTGACGTGATTGGTGATCGCGCCTGTCGCGAAGCTCTTCAGGACCGCGAACGGAGGTTTCGCGTTGAACACCATGACCTTGCCGATGTCCTTCAGCGTCAGCCAGACCTGCTTGCCATCGGGCGTCGCGGCGATGTCGGGGCAGAAGGGACTTTCCTGCTTCACCCGGCCGACGATCTGCTTCGACGTGGTGTCGATCACCACGGTTTCGGGCGAGAAGCTGGAGCAGACATAGCCATACTTCCCGTCCGGCGAGAAGATCGTCATGCCGGGACCGTTCGGGACGGGAATGCGGCCCGTCTCCTTGTAGGTCGTACCATCGAGGACGGCGATATAGTCCTCGCCGCGCACGCTGACCCAGACCTCCCGGCCGTCGGGGCGGAAGAAGGCCTCGTGCGGGCTGCGGCCGACATAGGTCGTGTGGCGAACGCTGTTGGTGGCGGTGTCGATGAAGCTGACCGCATTCGATCCAATCGACACGACGGCGAGCGTCCGCCGGTCGGGCGAGAAGCCCATGCCGTGGACCAGCAGCTGCCCACGATAGAGCGGGCTGAGGTTCATCGGCGTCGGATCGCCCAGCTTGATGACGCCAAGAAGCCGGTTGGTCGACGGATCGATGACCGACACGGTGTTGGAAAACTGGTCCGAGGTGTAGAACCGGTCGCTGGACGAGACGGGCATGTCGGGCTGTGCGTTCGGCACCTGCTGCGCGGTCGCCGCGACGGGGGCCAGCATGGTGCCGGCAAGGGCTGCGAGGATCAGCTGCTTCACCGATGGGTTCCTTCCGAATGGTGGGTCTGGGGAGCGGCGGGAGCGCCGCCCTTTTCGTTCAGGATGGCCTGCATCACGGCAATCTCCTGCCGCTGCTCGACGATGATGCCTTGTGCCATGCGGCGTAGCCGCTCGTCCTTGCCGAAGCGGAGTTCCGCCTCGGCCATGTCGATCGCACCCTGATGATGCGGGATCATCATCGCGGCGAAGTCGCGATCGGGATCGCCGGTCGATGGGACCGCCATCGCCTGATGCATGCGCTGCATCGCACCGGCCATCACGGTGGCGAAGTCGCTGGTCTGGGCCAGCGCCGTGCCGCTGACCAGAGCGGCAGCGGCGAGCGCTGTCTTGAGCGGGATTCTCACGATATCGGCAACTCCATACGGTCAGACACGGGCGATCCGCGCATCCGGCTCAACATAAACCCATGTCATTCGATCCGCTTCGGCCACGATCGGCCGTCACGCGATGTGCAACAGGGCCAGCAGGGTCATGCTGATCGCGCCCAGGACGAGCAGCGACAGCACCACGGCAGTCGTCACCTTGCCGCCTGCCTTTGCGACGGTGCGAACGTCGACGCCCAACCCCAATGCCGCCATCGACACCACGGTCAGCAAGGTGGCAATGCGGCCGATCGGCGGAATCGCAGCGGTCGGCACCAGCCCAAACGACCGGCAGGCGACCATCACGAGAAAGCCGATGATGAACCACGGGACGAGATGAGCGAGATCGAACGTCTTTGCCCGCGCGGTGCCCGCCACGACCTCTTCCGCAGGCATCTGCTGCGGGGCAAGGCGTGGTGCGATCAGCGACAGGACGAGGCACACAGGCCCCAGCATCAGCACGCGGACGAGCTTGACCAGCGTCCCCATCTGCACGGCCGCAGCCCCCAGTGGCGAGGCGGCCGCGATCACCTGCGGCACCGCGTACACGGTCAGTCCGGCCAGCGCCCCGAAGGCGATGCCGCTCATGCCCAGCGCGATGCCGAGCAGCGGCAGGCCCAGCACCACGATGACGCCCAGCACGGCGGTGAACGCGATGGAGGCGGCGACGTCATCGCTGTCGGCCCCGATCACCGGTGCCACCGCGGCGATGGCCGAGTTGCCGCAGATCGAATTGCCGCATGCGACCAGCAGCGCCATGCGCGTCGGCAGGCCGAGCAGGCGCCCGATGCCGAAGCTGAGCAGGATCGCACTCGCCACCACGCCGGCGATGCCGACGAGCAACGGGACACCAGCGGCCAAAATGGTGGCGGCACTGACGGAAGCGCCGAGCAGGACGACTGCGACTTCCAGGAGATACTTGGCACTGAATGCGATGCCCTCGTGCCATCGGTCGCCGGGCGTCCACAGGCTGCGGATCGCGGTACCGATCAGAATGGCGAGCACCAGCGCCTCCAGCCACGCCTTTCCCGCCAGGGCGCGCTCGCCTGCCTCCAGCGCATAAGCGACGCCGGTTACGACCAGGCACAGACCGATACCCGGCAGGAGCGTGAGCAGCCTGTCGGACTCGGTGATCGACGCGGCAGCGTGGGATTGAGCAATGGTGGTCACGGCGGTGTTCCTTCCGCCGCATCATCTATGCCGCAACCACTGATCGTTCTAACGCATCTATATTGTCATTCCGATCGTCAAATGTGATCGTTTGCCTTATAGGCGAAGCATGACGCTTGAGCAGCTTCGCATTTTCGTCGCCGTGGCCGAGCGGGAGCACATGACCGCTGCCGCCCGCGCCCTGAACGTCACCCAGTCGGCGGCCTCTGCGGCCATTGCGGCGCTGGAGGAGCGGCATCAAATCAAGCTGTTCCACCGCGTCGGGCGCGGCATTGCGCTGACCGAGGCCGGGCGACTGTTCCTGGCCGAAGCGCGCGGGGTCCTCGCGCGGGCGGACATGGCTCAGACGGTCCTGCGCGAATTGGGCGGACTGGAGCGGGGCACGCTCCGGGTCGTCGCCAGCCAGACCATCGCTGCTTATTGGCTGCCGCCTTTCCTCGCGACCTTCCACACGCGCCACCCCGCGATCGCTATCGACCTCGCGATCGGCAACAGCGAGCAGGCAGCCGCCCGCGTCCATGACGGTGGAGCGGACCTAGGGATCGTCGAGGGGCAGATCGACGATCCGGCGCTGGCGCACTGGCCGATCGGCGAGGATCGGTTGTTGCTGGTGAGTGCCAGCCCGTTCGGGAATGCGCCGATCGACGCCGATTGGCTGCGTCAGGCGCGCTGGGTGCTGCGCGAACCGGGGTCCGGCACGCGCTCGACGTTCGACCGCCACCTGCGCCGCTTGAGTGTCGATCCGACCATGCTCGACGTGGCGCTGACGATGCCCTCCAACGAGAGCGTCCGCACGGCTGTCGAGGCGGGTGCCGGCGTCGCCGTCCTGTCGGCGCTGGTGGTGGGACCGGCCGTCGCGGCAGGTGCGCTGCACGTCGCCCCGATCGCGTTCGAGCCTCGCCCCTTCTTCGGATTACGACACAAGGAGCGCTACCGCACGAAAGCTGCGGACGCTTTGCTGAACGTGATCGCCTCGCGATAGGTGTTCTCGATTTTGAGGCGTCTGACGGGTTTTGGGAAAGATATCTGTTTCCCGATATTCGATCCCAAACGGGAAGGCGAGACGTTGTGTCGGTAATATGCTACGACGATCCGTGAAGGAGCCGGTTTATGGGTATGCTGGTCGTTTCGGCAGTCTTTGTCGTGATACTTTCTGCCTTAGCTTACCGCGCGAACATACGCTTTCGCAACGAGAGCCGACTTCCAATGCAGTGGGGGATCACAGGGGCAGTGAATTGGTCCGCGCCCCGATCCGTTGCGCTTGCCTTCATACCGATCTTGGCAATCGGCGTTCTTGGCTTTCAGGTATTCATGGCGTTGAATGTTCCTGCCCGAGCCGGGCAGGAGTCACTTGTATTCCCCGTGCTGGTCGGAACCGGTGTCACACTTGTCGCGGTGCAGCTTCTGCACCTTTGGCTGATCGAGAGGACTTTGCGCCGCAACGCCGAGTAGGCCCTGCTCGCTGGTCAGGTCGCTTTTCCCGACATTCAATCGATTTCGAGAACGCCCGCGCCGGCTCGCTGGCTGTTCCCAATCGAGATACCCCTGCCGGGTAGGTGCGCTCACATTGCCGCCACGTTTTTGTGAAGCATGGAGCTATGACGATTATCAGATGGGCTAATTTCCCGGCCGACCTTCACACAGTGCTGGATATCTGGCGGGAGTATATCGCCAGTCCAAGCGTTAGCCTCGACTATCAAGCTAACGATGCTGAGTTCGCGACGTTGCCCGGTAAGTACGCACCGCCGAAGGGATGTGTGTTGGTAGCGGACAACGATGGCGAGATAGATGGTTGCATCGCCTATCGCCAAGTCCGCCCTGGCCTTTGCGAGATGAAGCGCCTGTATGTCCGCCCACGGGCACGGGGAACGCAGCTAGGTCGAGACTTGGTAGGCCAGTTGATTTTAGAGGCCCGCAAGGCTGGCTACGTCGAAATGAGACTGGATGTGTTAGAGGAGTTCACGTCCGCTCGGAAGCTATACGAAGCGTTCGGCTTTGTGCCGGCGGAACCCGTATCCTACAATCCGATCCCCGGTACAGCTTTTCTAGGTCTACCCCTTTAATCGTCGCATATTCCCGTTTCTCGATCCTTGTGGGAAAGCGCTGGCCGTCTCGCTACCCGTTCGTTTGGGGGAAAGTCGCTCAGGCATCCATGTGCGGAATGCCCATCTCAGACGGCAGCATCACCGTGGCGACCGGGACGCTGAGGCAACAGCAAGACCAGCAGGACGACGGCTGCGATCAGGACACCCGATGCCACTGGCCGACTGAAGTCCAAACCGCCCTTTGCGACCGGCTTATCGAGAAAGTCCCCCACCGCCGCGCCGAGCGGCCGGGTCAGGATGAACGCTGCCCAAAACAAGATGACGCGGTCGACCGATGTGCGCAGGTAGAGCAGCGTCAGCACCGCCAGACCGCCCGCGAACACCAGCGCAGCACCGAGATAACCCAGCCCGCCGGTATCGGCGAGCCAGTCGCCGAGCGCGGTTCCGAGCGTCTGCGAGAAGGTAATCGTCAGCCAGTAAAACAGTTCGGCGCGACGGTCCTGAATATCGTCGGCATCGATCCGCCCCATCACCGCACGCCAGGTTGCGAGGGACGCCAGCACCAGTGCCAGCAATAAAAGCGACCCGCCAGTGTAGCCGATCCCGAGCGAGCGCGTCGCGAAGTCGGCCATCGTCGTGCCGGCCGTCGTGGAGGCGATGATCGTCGCCCAATAGAGCAGCGGGTGGAACCGACGGGCGGCGACCTGCGCCGTCACCAGCGTGATCAGCAGGACAGCGAAAATGCCCGTCGCCGCCAGATAACCGAGGTTCATCGTCATGCTGAGCGTATCGCCCCCCGTTTCGCCGAGCGTCGTCGCCAGAATCTTGACGATCCAGAAGCCGAGCGTGACGGCAGGCACCTTGCCGTATTGTCGCAGAGTTTCGCTTTGCATGGTCGCACGTCCTTTGACGCCAGCTCATTGATTATCGGCGCCCCGACTTAGCGGTCTGAGGCCGCCATCGCATGACAGCACGGCTATTCAGGTCGTGGATTGCACGGGCAAATTCAAATCAAAACCTGCCCATGACGGCATACATTGGGACTTTGTATAGTCGGCTCCAGCGGCGCCCATTCTTGGGCCGCTAGGTCGCCGGGATGCGTCAAACCCTTTTCCTGATCCCGATCCTGCTCGCCGGCTGTGGCGAGAAGGCTACGAAGCCGCCCGCGCCGCCCGCCCATGCGGAGACGATCGCGCATGAGAGCGAGCTGTTGAAGCTGACCCTCACCCCCCAGGCCCAGCAGCGTCTTGGCATAGCAATGGCGCGGGTGGGTGGAGGATCGGCCTCCGCCACGCGCGAGGTTGCCGGCGAGATCGTCGTGCCGCCGATCAGCGCCAATGGCGTGCCGGTCAACTCGACCACCAACCTCCAGCAGATCGGCAGCCAGCAGGCGGCGGCCGACGCCGAACTGGCCCGCGCCACGGCGCAGGCGCGGCTGGCGAGGATCGCGCTCGACCGGGCGGAAAGCCTGGTGCGCGAGGAGGCCGGTAGCGTGCGCGCCCGCGACGAAGCCGCAGCGGCGATGGCAGCGGCGCAGGCGGCGCTCGGCGCTGCCCGTCAGCAGCGACGGTTGCTCGGACCGGCAGTCGCCGCGCTCGGCTCGCAGCCCGTCCTATGGGTTCGCGCATCGGTGTTCGGCAGCGACATGGGCGATGTGCGCCGCGCGGCCAGCGCGACGGTGCGCACGCTCGGCGATGGCGGCGCTCCCCGCGCCGCGCGCCCGGTTCAGGCGCCGCCTTCGGCCAACACCGTCGCGGGCACGGTCGACCTGTATTACGCCATCGACAATCGCGATCGCGCCTTCCGCGTCGGCCAGCGGGTCGCGGTGGACCTGCCGCTCGCCGGGCAGACCGAGGGACTGTCGGTGCCGTCCGCGGCGATCCTGCGCGATATCCACGGTGGCGAGTGGGTCTATCAGCGGACCGCGCCCGACACCTTCGTGCGCCAGCGCGTCGAGGTGGCGTCGGAAAGCGGCGGACGGGCGCTGCTGGCGCGCGGGCTGACGGCCGGCGCGCATGTCGTCACCGATGGCGCGGCCGAGCTGTTCGGCACCGAGTTCGGGGCGGCGCACTGATGCTCGGCCGGCTCGTCCACTTCGCGCTGGCACAGCGTGTCCTCGTCCTCGCGCTGGCCGCCTTGCTGGTCGTGCTCGGCGTTCGCGCCGGTCGCGACGTGCCGCTCGACGTGTTCCCCGAATTCGCACCGCCGATGGTGGAAATCCAGACCGAGGCGCCGGGGCTGTCGACCGAGGAGGTCGAAAGCCTGGTGACGGTGCCGATCGAGACGGCGGTCAACGGCGTGCCCGGCCTGATGACGCTGCGATCGAAGTCGGTGCTGGGCCTGTCGTCGGTGCAAATCCTGTTCGAGCGCGGGTC
>Ga0206130_10002538_pt1 | contig 25186 bp, 20 predicted proteins | sample Helgoland_Spring_9_FD_148637 | JGI IMG/M metagenome (GOLD analysis project Ga0206130, IMG submission 148637) | Pelagic subsurface seawater microbial communities from Kabeltonne, Helgoland, North Sea - Helgoland_Spring_Bloom_20160512_1 | ecosystem: Environmental > Aquatic > Marine > Epipelagic ...
AATCAATTGGTCGGATTGAAGATTGGGCAAGAATCCGTTAAGCCATTGCACCTGGTCGGGTGTGAAGGGTGCTGTGTTTGGTAGGAAAGCGTCAGAGTTGCTCATGATAGTTCGCGGTTTGGAAAGTGTAGGAATGAAAGCATTGTATGGCTGAAATGCTAGCACGAATTCGGGCTTTTGATCCTTTTCTTAGGTTTATGAGTGACAAACTAAAGAAAGGAGCTAGTATCAGTGCAAGTTTTATCTGCGCATCCAGTAATCTTCGATATTTACAAGGGTCCGCTTAATCCATTTATTCCGACTTCTATTATGATTTCCGACAGTCAAACACCGCAGAAACTGCACAAAAACGAAGGCATCAAAGATAGCAGCGACTATCTCCGTGGCACAATCCTGGAAGGGCTGGCCGATGTCTCCACCGGTTCGATCGCAGCCGATGACCAGCAGTTGACCAAGTTTCACGGTCTCTACCAACAAGACGACCGCGATGTGCGCAGCGCACGGCGTAAGCACAAGCTCGACAAGGCATACTCATTCTTGTCCCGTATCTGCTTGCCAGGTGGTATTTGCACGACTGAGCAGTGGATCCTGATGGATGAGCTCGCCAACTATTGCGCGTTCAACACGTTGAAACTGACTACACGTCAGGCGTTTCAGTTGCATGGCATCCTCAAGGGCAACCTCAAGGAAGTCATCAGTCGTTGTAATGACGTGGCGATGACGACGCTTGCCGCCTGTGGTGATGTGAATCGCAATGTGATGTGCAATCCGAACCCCTTTGCTTCCGAAGTGCATGCACAGGTGCAACAAATCACTGACGAGATCGACGCGCACCTCAAGCCGCAGACACCCTCTTTTTCTGAAATGTGGCTGGATGGCAAGCCGCTCAAACTGACTGTTCCGCAAGCCGCGGAACGCTCTCTGGATTGTGGCGGCACGGATGTGGAGCCACTTTACGGTAAAACCTACCTGCCGCGTAAATTTAAGATCGCTGTGGCGGTTCCGCCTTACAACGACGTTGATATTTTCGCGAACTGCCTCGGCTTCATCGCAATTCTAGAAGACGGCAATTTAGCTGGTTTCAATGTCACCGTCGGTGGTGGTATGGGCATGACCCATGGCAATGAAAAGACCTTCCCGCGCTTGGCTGATGTTATGGCATTCTGCACGCCTGAGCAGGCGGTCGCAGTGGCGGAAAAGATCGTCACGATCCAGCGTGACCATGGCAATCGTGTCGAACGCGCCAACGCGCGTTTCAAATACACTGTCGAACGTCTCGGGGTGGACTGGATCCGCAACGAGCTCGAGACACGGCTCGGTACCAAGCTCGAAGATGCGCGCGATTATACATTCACCAGTACGGGCGACCGCTACGGCTGGTGTGAAGGCACCAACGGCAAGTGGAATCTTGGTCTATTCATCGAAGGTGGCCGGATCGTCGATATCGAAGGTAGCCCGCTGAAGACCGGTATGCTCGAAATCGCCAAGGTGCACACCGGCGACTTCCGGCTCACTGGTAATCAGAATGTGTTGATCGGTAATGTCGATGCCGCCGACAAGGGCAAGATCGACGCCCTGGTTGAGCAATACAAGCTCGATGGCTACAAGACCGCATCCGGCATGCGCCGCAGCCAGATCGCTTGCGTGGCGCTGCCAACTTGCGGACTCGCACTGGCTGAGTCTGAGCGCTATCTGCCGACTCTAGTCACCGATCTCGAGGTGATTCTCGAAGAAGCCGGACTCCGTGATGACGAGATCGTGATTCGCTCAACAGGTTGCCCGAATGGCTGTGGCCGTCCGTATCTCGGTGAGATCGGCCTGGTTGGTAAAGTTCCCGGGAAGTATAACCTATATCTAGGTGCTGGCTTCGACGGCGAACGCTTGAACAAGCTCTACCGCACCTCGATCACCCACGAGCAAATTATCGAAGAACTACGTCCGCTGCTTCTGGCTTACGCCAAAGAGCGCAACGAGGGCGAACGCTTCGGTGACTTCGTGATTCGCAAGGACTACGTGAAAGCAACCACTGCTGGCAATAACTTCCACGCGAACGTAGCAGGGTAGTTCGAGCCGAACTCGCACTAAATTCCATCAGCCAATGTCCACATGGGCATTGGCTGATTTTGTATACTCTGTTTGAGATTGATCGCTAATTCAGTGGAAACGACGGAGCGTTTCCCTCCAAAAATCCTTTTAATGTCCTACTCCAACATCGCGCGATTCTATAAACTGATCGAATCCGTGACGATCGGTCGTCCGCTCTTGGATGCACGCCTGGCGCATCTCAAGCGCCTTGCTGAAGGGCCAGCGATTCAACATGCGCTCTTAGTCGGGGAGGGCAATGGTTCGTTTCTGCTGCCGTTCGCTCAACAGTTTCCCAATACACTGATTACTGTGCTAGATGAAAGCCCTGCGATGTTGCGGGTGGCACAAACTAGGCTCGAAGCCGCAGGCATCGACACTGCTCGTATGACCTTTCGGCAGGCGGACATGACCACAGAGCAGTTACCCGAAGGTCGCTACGATTTGATCGTCACTTTGTTTTTTTTCGATAACTTCGATGCCGCCACTGTTCAGCAAATCGTGCCAGCGCTAGAGCACGCCAGCTCACCGTCCGCTCAATGGATCCTCTCGGACTTTCAGATTCCCGCCAGTGGTTGGCGACGACTGCGCGCCCGTATCTGGCTCACCATTTTGTATGCCTTCTTTCGCTGCGTAGCAAAGATCCCCGCCCGCACTGTGCCACCCGCTGAGGCCATCCTAGCCACAACCAGTTTCAAACAGGTCGCGCGTAAAACCTATAGCGCCGAAATGCTCTACAGCACGCTGTATGAGCGGGTGTGATCCAGATTCTGGCATTGGCATAAAGCCAGTCGCTACGGATATTTGCCGTGCTTCGGGATTGTCCCAATTCCATTGTATGATTCGATTCCTCCGCTTTGGTGCTGGGTTTTGCAATGGAGTGAGGGCGACCCGCCCTCGTTGGTGGACGTGGGCGAGTCGCCCACACTCCTTTAACTGTTCATTAGTAGCGAAGTGGGTCGTTTTTATCCGCATAGATCACTGGTTTTCCAGTAATTGACGAAGTGTCTAAAAAAACTCCATTTTTCGGGAACTTCTTCTCCGGCGTAGGCATTACATAAAGCGTCATGCAATGCATGGCTTTTTCATATGTTAGTTAGGGGTAACTAGTCAGGTAAAAAACAAACTCCCCACTTCTTTTTAAGGGGTGGGGTTTAATGTGTCTGGGCTTCATAGCTTTTGTCGATGGCATGGGAGACTGATGCTCCATACGGCCGAATTAACTAATTATTGGCCCTTCTTCTTTAGGCGTTTAGCCTCTTTTTTTTCCTTAGCTGTTTTTTGTGGAGCCTTCTTGGTCTTACTTTTTGCATCGAGTGATTTTGCCATAATAGTTTGTCGGTTGTTTTTGGATTTAGGAAGAGGTGTGAAAGTTAGTCGATTCGTATTGCCAGAGCAACCCCAGGCTTTTGGAGAATGAGCAATCCAGAATGAGCTGAGACTTTAGGCTGAGGCTAGGCGAAAAGCAAAAAAAGGCGCTCTATAAAAGAGCGCCTTTTGTATTGAATCCGATTGGATTCCTTAGTCTGTGATGCTTTTGACTGCGTCAGCAGCTTTGTCGCCTGCTTCTTCAACCGCATCCGCTGCTTTGTCTGCATCACTTTTTTCGCCGCAACCAGTGAGGAAGCTAGCACTTGCAAGTGCGATGACAGAGAAGAGAAGTGTGATTTTTTTGAGTTCCATGATAATATATATATACGTCGTTGATTGATGATTTCGACCAGGATTGATCTAAATCTTAGATTTTTAATATGTAGTTAGGATGCCGAAATGTCAATGGTAGTCGTTAGGATCTATCAGTTTTGAAATGAGAGTTAATTCGATGCATGAGAGTGACTTCTGTATGTTTTGGGTTTTACGGAGTTGACGCGGATACGATCTGCATCCACGCAATGACGGTATGAATTTTTCGTTGGAAGGTCTGCGCTATGAGGCGCTAGAAGCGCAGCTTGCAAAATCAGGAGTCAACCCGGTGCATGCGAAGCCCCTGTTTAGGGCTGTGCAACGTCGCCTGCTTCGAAATGATTTAGGGTCAGCGGAAGGCATTCTACCACCGCTTCAGCGTTGGTTGGCGAGTGAGCAGGCGGTCAAGCCCTGTGCAATGAAACTAGTTGATGATACGGCCAGTTCGGACGGATTTACGCGGAAGTATCTTCTGCGTCTGCACGATGGCACCGAAGTGGAGTCCGTGCAGATGGGCTTCCCAGGGCGCTATACCGCATGTCTGAGTAGTCAGGTCGGTTGTGCGATGGGCTGTGTCTTTTGTGCCACCGGGCAGATGGGCTTTTCGCGGCATTTAACTGCTGGCGAGATCGTGGCACAGGCGCATCACGTCGAACGTGAACTGCGCCGCACTCAGGGGAGTAGCTTGCGTAATATCGTGATGATGGGGATGGGCGAGCCGTTGCATAACTTTGAGCCAACCATGGAAGCGCTGGATATCATCACCGATGATCGCGGTCTGAATATTGGCCCCGCACGTGTGGCGATCAGCACAGTGGGTTATATTCCAGGTATTCAGAAACTGACGCGCCACCCGAAACGCTATTCACTGGCGGTGAGCTTGCATGGCGCCAGTGACGAAGAACGAGGGCAGTTAATACCAATTAACAAGCGTTGGCCGTTGGCTGAGTTACTCGAAACGTGCCGCGAGTATTCAGCGATCAAGCGTGCCCGAGTGTTCTTTGCGTGGACTCTCATCGGTGGCGTGAACGATAGCGACGATCATGCGCAGCGGTTGGCAAAGTTGTTAAAAGGAATGGATGCGCATGTAAATTTAATCCCGCTTAATCCGACCGAAGGTTTCGATGGCACGATGCCGACAGAGGAACGTTCACAAGCGTTCCAGAAAATCATCCAAGACGCGGGCATCCCGAGCACCATTCGTCAACGCCGTGGGATTGATGTCGCAGCCGGCTGTGGTCAGTTGAAAGCGAAGCGCGTGAAACGCACAGGTCGTAAGCCTGGTATCAATGTTCCGATTAGCGGATCGTTATAAAGGCTAGGCATGCACATATAGCAGTCCGTCTTGGCTCGGCTTTAAGTCTTGTCGGACTGTCATCGTTGTGCCGATGATGTCTTTAGTAATTGCCGTGGTGAAGCCGAATGTGGCGACTAAAGTAGTCTACGCTTTACGTCGTGCTTGCACCGCCTTGGCGAGTTCTTCGAGAATTGCAGCAGTGGCTGGTATGTCGATGCACTCGTCGGTTATGCTTTGGCCATAGACATTGTCACCATTTACGTCGTAGTTCTGGCGACCGCCGACGAGGTGACTTTCGAGCATGACTCCGGCGATGCCTTGTTGGCCTGCTGAGATTTGTTCGGCGAGTGTTTTGGCGACTGCGGTTTGGCGGGTGTAGTCCTTGTTGCTGTTGCCGTGGCTGCAATCGACAATCAGCTTTTGCGGTAAGTCGACGGCGGCGAGTTGCTCTAAGATCGGTTCGACATCCTTGGCCTCGTAGTTCGGGCCTGTACGGTTGCCGCCACGTAGAATTAGGTGTGCCGATGGGTTGCCTGTTGTTTGGAAAATTGCGGTCACGCCTTGCTTGGTGACGGACGGAAACCAGTGTGGCTGGGCCGCAGAGCGCACCGCATCAATCGCGATTTGTACGTTGCCACTGGTGCCGTTTTTAAAACCGACTGGCATGGAGAGGCCAGAGGCGAGTTCGCGGTGGACTTGGCTCTCGGTGGTGCGTGCGCCGATCGCGGACCATGCGATAGCATCTGCGATGAATTGTGGAATGATGGTATCGAGGAATTCAGCGCCGGTCGGCAGGCCGAGTTCGCAAATGTCGACCAGTAGTTTGCGGCCGATGCGTAGGCCGGAGTTGATCTCGAAGCTGCCGTCGATGTTGGGGTCGTTAATGAGCCCCTTCCAGCCCACCACCGTGCGTGGCTTTTCGAAATACACGCGCATGATCACTTGTAGATCGGCTTTATACTTCTCCGCGAGAGGCAGCAGTTGCTCGGCGTATTCGATTGCCGCTTTGGTATCGTGAATCGAACACGGGCCGACGACGACGATCAGGCGATCATCGTTGCCATTGAGAATGGCTTCGCTCTCGGCGCGTCCGTTCTCGACCACGGTTGTCGCTCTTTCAGTGAGCGGAATTTCTTCGATCAGAATTGCTGGCGGCAAGAGTGGGCGGTTGCCGGCAATACGGCGGTTGTCGTGTGTTGTGGACATGAGTCAGTGAGAGAGCTGAGGGCTGAGACTTGAAAAGTAACAGGCGAAGTGTGTTACTAAAGATTAAATACTGTGATGTTCGGGTTTCAGGACACCAATACAAGGGAGTTGGCGGTAGCGCTCGGCGAAGTCGAGACCGTAGCCGACGACAAACTCGTCGGGAATTTCGAAACCCACGAAATCTGCTTCGAATTCAACTGCGCGGCGGGCCTTCTTATCGAGCAGCACACAGGTCTTGAGGCTAGCTGGATTCATGCTCTGTAACACTTTGGAGACTGCGGCGAGTGTGTTGCCGGTGTCGAGAATGTCGTCCATCAGTAGCACATCGACACCTTCAATGTTGAGGCGGATGCGGTCGATGATTTCTGGCGCTTGCTGAGGCGATGCACTATTGTGATAGCTTGAGACGCGGATGCAATCAAGTCGCAGTGGGATGTTCAGCTGTCGAATGATGTCGGCAACAAAGATTACCGCACCATTAATAATTGCGATGACGGCGATCTCACGACCGGCATAGACGGCATTGATCTCGGCACCTAGCTCTTTTAGGCGCGTGTTGATTTGCTCCTCAGACAGCAAAACACTTGCGAGATCGTTGAGTTGAGAGTGAGGGGGGGTGTCTATTGACATGGCGTGTTTGGCTTGGTGCTAAAACCCTTGATTACATTCCAGGAAGGCCGGGCATGCCGCCACCTTCTCCCATTTGCGCCTTCATGGCTTTCATCATCTTACGGCCTTTGCCGCCGTTCATCATTTTCATCATCTTTTGCATCTGCCCGAATTGCTTGAGCAGTGCATTGACGTCGCGCACTTGAACACCGGAGCCATCGGCGATGCGCTTGAGGCGATTGCCACGAAGGATGCGTGGCTGGCGGCGCTCTTTCAAAGTCATAGAGAGAATGATGGCTTCGGTGCGGGCCATTTTCTTTTCCTCTTCGTCGCCGACTTGGATGCCGCTGGCGCCGGGAAGCATGCCGACGATGGAGCCGAGTGAACCCATTTTTTTAACCTGCTGCATTTGCGAGAGGAAGTCTTCTAGGTTGAAGTCGGCCTTGCGCATTTTCTCTGCAAGTCGCTCAGCTTCTTTCTCGTCGATGTTCTCCTGTGCCCGCTCGACGAGGGAAACGACGTCACCCATACCTAAAATACGAGAGGCGAGGCGATCTGGATGGAAGACTTCGAATTCGTCTGGCTTTTCGCCAAGCCCCATGAATTTGATCGGCACTTCAGTGATGGACTTCATCGAGAGTGCCGCGCCGCCGCGGGCATCACCATCGAGCTTTGTCAGGATAATACCTGTGCAGCCGACAGCTTCGTGGAAGTGCTTAGCGACATTGACCGCCTCTTGACCGAGTGCCGAGTCGGCAACGAGTAGAATTTCGTCGGGTTGGACGGCTTTCTTTAGTTGCTTGATCTCCTCGATTAGATCGGTGTCGATTTGGAGACGACCAGCGGTATCAAAAATAATGAGGTTGGCGTCAGCCGATTTCGCAGCCTCGAGGCCGCGCTTGCCGATTTTGATGACGTCTTTCTCTTCGCGATCGCCGTAGAAGGTGCAGCCTTCGTTCTTGGCCAGCATCTCGAGTTGATCGATCGCGGCGGGTCGATACACATCGCAGGCGATGAGGGCGGGACGGTATGCACGTTTTTTGGCGAGGTAGCGGGCGAGCTTACCACTGCTGGTGGTTTTACCAGAGCCATGCAGGCCGACCATCATGATGCGCAGCGGTTTTTTATCTTCGAGGTCAGTAGCCCCTTCGCCGAGGAGCTTCGCCAGCTCGTCGTGGATAATTTTAATGACTTGTTGGCCAGGAGTGACTGATTTCAGTACTTCCTGACCGACACACTGCGCCTGAACATTGGCGACAAACTCGCGTGCCACTTTGAAATGAACATCGGCCGAGAGTAGGGCTTTACGCACTTCTTTGAGTGCCTCGGCCATGTTGTCTTCGCTGAGTTTGCCAACGCCGCGAAGGTTTCGGAGGGCTGAGCCCAATTTGTCTGTAAGATTTTCGAGCATTTTCGTGGTAAAATTAAGGTGTCGGAGCTAATAGGCACCTGCGGGAGAGGCAAAGTAATTTTTCAGTAGATCGGCTTCTGCGGGGCGAATTGTCTCAGATAACCACCAGTCTCAGTACTCCGGTGATTAAAATGGGCTAAAGTCAGGTTAAAACCCATGCTTTACATATAGCCCGCTTCTCGTAGTTTAATCCGCTTTGGCTCGCTCGACCGCCTCTCTGTCACAGAGCCGTATATTTATAAATAGTATGAAGCAACGCACCATTCTCAGAGAAGTTTCGATCAGTGGGAAGTCCTTGCACACGGGTGAAGAAGTTCAACTGACTTTGAAACCAGCAGCGGTGAATCACGGTATCGTCTTTCAGCGCATGGATCTTTTCGGCAAACCAGAGCTGAAGCCATTGGTCGAATTCGTGACCGATCTAGTGCGCAGCACCACGATTGCTGACGGGCATGCGAAGGTAAATACCGTGGAGCACGTATTGAGTGCGCTGAGCGGTTGTGGCGTGGATAATGTCCTCGTGGAGATGGATGCCAGTGAGCCGCCGATCTTGGACGGTTCTGCCAAGCACTTCGTGAATTTGATCCAGCAGGCTGAACCAGTTGAGCAGGATGCCGAGCGTGAGTATTTCGTACTGGATGAGCCGATTTCCGTAACTCGTGGGGCTAGCTCGATCATTGCGCTGCCACACGATGGTTTCCGGGTGACGTGTACATCCACAGATGACCGTGGCATTCACACACAGCACTTGAGCCTCGATATTGATCCTGAGTCGTATGTGGCACAGGTCGCGCCAGCTCGCACCTTTACTATTTACGAAGATATCGAAGAGCTATTAAAGCTTGGTAAGATTAAAGGAGGCAGTCTCGACAGTGCGATCGTGATTAAGGGGGACAAGATTCTCTCTAAGGAACCGCTTCGCTTTAAGGAAGAATTCGTTCGTCACAAGATTCTCGATATCGTCGGTGACATCGTGTTGGTCGGCATGCCGATTAAGGCACACTTCATTGCGGTGCGACCGGGTCATGCGCTGAATGCGGAACTCTCGAAGGTGCTTCGCCAGAAAATGCTGGAGAAGCTCAAGGGAGCAAAGAAAGCAGCTGAGCCAAAGAAGGCAGCAGCAGTCATGGCAGCACCTGAGACGGTGATGGATATTCGTCGCGTGATGGATCTGTTGCCGCATCGCTATCCTTTCATCATGATCGATCGCGTGATTGAAGTGGTGAGCGAAGACGAATTGGTGGCATTGAAGAATGTCACGATTAACGAACCGTATTTCCAAGGTCATTACCCAGGCCGTCCAGTGATGCCTGGTGTGTTGCAAGTCGAAGCCATGGCGCAGGCTGCCGGTGTTTTGCTGCTGCGTAAGTTGCCCGTTGAGGAGAACAAAATCGCCTTCTTCATGAGTGTGGACAAGGTCAAGTTCCGTCAGGCGGTGGAGCCAGGCGACTCGGTCGAGATCCGTGTGAAGCTTGTCAAGATTCGAGGTAACAAGATCGCGACTGCGACTGGTGTTTGCACCGTCGGCGGTAAAGTCGTTTCCAGTGCTGAGCTTATGTTCATGCTGGCAGATGTTTCGGAATAAGGGAAACAAATCAAATGGCTACAGACGTTCATCCTTCTGCAATTATAGAGCAGGGTGCCGAACTTGACGAAGGTGTCAGTGTCGGCGCCTATGCGTATATCGGTGCGCAAGTCAAAATCGGCAAAGGCACCGTGGTGATGCACCACGCGACAGTCGATGGTGTGACCACGATGGGGCAAAGTAATGAGGTGCACCCGTATGCCTATGTCGGCGGCAAGACTCATGATTTGAAATATCGGGGTGGCGTGCATCGTTTACAGATTGGCGCGCACAATGTCTTTCGCGAGTTTACCACAGTGCACTGTGCCACATCGGCCGAGCAACTGACGGTGGTCGGCAATCATAATAACATTTTATCCTACAGTCATATTGCCCACGAATGCGTGGTCGGTGATCATTTGGTGATGAGTAGCCATGCCGCACTGGGTGGACACGTGATCGTTGATGACTACGCCAATATTGGCTGGGGCGCTGGTATTCATCAATTCTGTCGAATCGGCACACGTGCAATGGTTGGTGCGACTTCGAAGGTGGTGCAAGACGTACCACCGTATGTGATCAGCGATGGTAACCCAGCTGTCGCGCGCACCATTAATAAGGTCGGACTCGAACGTGCTGGTTACAGTAAGGAAGATATTTCTTTAGCGCGCCGCATGTTTAAAGCGTTTTTTAAAGACGGCCTGAACCGCAGTCAGGCAGTCGAGTGGTTGCGCGCCAATGAAGATATTGAGCATCGTGTGGTGAAGACCTTCTTGGACTTTACTGCAGATAGTCAGCGCGGGTTGGGTTGAGAATTTTCCAAGCAGACTAGTCTCGATTCTAGCTAGTATTCTATATCGTTCCTAATCCTCGCACGATTTAATGCGCTCAGCGCCTAGTACTATATTCGATGAGGTAGTCTTTTGAGAGCTGAGTGCTGAGGGCTGGGAGTCGGGTACAAAAAAGCTTCGTCCGGTTAAGGACGAAGCTGATTTAAAAAGGGTGCCAGTTTGGCTTACTGCTCGTCGAGTACTTCGGCTGCTGCATCTTCGCTGATACCGCGAGCGACTAACTCGCTGACGAGTGCATTGGAGCTGACATAGGATGCGTAGCGTTGCAAGAAGCTGCGTGCTTCCACTAAGTTTTCGTCCTCCGATGTAATTTCTGGAACGCTTTTCTCTTCGACATAGACGAAGGTGCCGATGGCCCCGCTGGTTAACATTGGCGAGATTTCTCCGACGCTCATACTTTGTGCTTTTTGTAGGGCAGCTTGATTAAATGTGCGTGGTGCCTCGCCAATTTTGAAGGTTTCGTTCTGGGTGACTTTGAGGTCAAGTGCTTCCGCAGCTTCGGCGAAGGTACTGCCGTCGGCGATTTTGGTTTTGAGCGCTGCTTCCAAGCGCTCGCCATTTTCGTTAAACAGACGGCGTTTTTCTTCGGTAATATAATTGGCAGTGACAACTGCTTCGACTGTTTCGAAGGCTGGGATCTCTGGCGCGATACGACCTGTGTAGATCAGCACACCGAAGCCTCCGTCAATCGCATAGGCGTCTGAGAAGTAGCGACTCTTGGAAAGTGCGAAGGCGGATTCGAGCATCTCGGTTGATAGCGCACGGTTAGCAGCACCTACAGCGGTGTAAGGCGCAATCTTTGTGAGTGTCAGGTCAGACTGGTTGAGCAGCTTGTTGAAGGCAGCGGAGTCTTGTTCTATATTATCACGGTAAAGCGCATAGGCGAAGCTCTGTGCGGCTTCGTTGGCCAAGCGCTGAGCTGCTTCAGTTGCGAGGTCGGCCGCAACCGCATCGCGTACATTATCAAAAGTGACTGCAGGTGTCTCTGCAGCAGGGTCTTCAGCTTTTGGCTTAGCGGCCTCGTAGGCTGCGATGAAGCGAGCGCGGTTAGCGATAAAGTGTGGGCGTAGATCAGACTCTTCAGCTGCGATGACTTGGTCGGCATACTTGGCTGCGGAAAAGATGATGTAACTGGCTTGGATCCGCTCGGCAATTTCGTAGCGACTGTTGTTGGCGGTGTAGTATGCCTTCAGCGCTTCCTCAGTGGGTGTGACTTCTGGAGTGAATGCAGCATAGCTGATCTCGGCAGTCGCCAGTTTAAGGGATGTTTCATTGCGCTGTGTTTGTGCCAGTGCTTCGGAAGGTAGAAGGTAGCCTGGGCCGGAAAGGGCACTGCCGATTTGATCGATACGATAGTCTTCTTCGAGAACGACAGCGAAAAGACCTTGCGGCATGCGCGGGTTGGATTCGAGGTTGTCGACGAAGCTGGTGTAGGCATCGCGGCTAAATTGATCATCGGCGCCCCTGAAGGCAGCTTTGGTCATAATGTAGCTTTCAAGTGTCTTCTGGTCGGGTGCAGGCACGCCGATCTCTTCGGCTAAGTACAGCAGAGCGATACGGCTAGTCAGTTGCGACTGGAATTGTTGTTCGTTCTGGATCGGACGACCTGTGTTGAGAATCGCACTCAGCGAAACTTTTTCACTGATAATGCCCATTTCGTGAGGTGAATTGAGGTCGTAACCATAGAAGTTTTGCTCGCGGTAAGCGCTTTGGTCGGATGTGCAGCCCGGCGTATTACCAATCGTGAAAACGAAGGCGACGATGATGACCGACAAAAGAGTGAGGAATATCCAGCGGCCGTGGCGGATGAGGTGGTTTTGGATCCAAGAAATCATGACAAAGGAAGTAAGAAAACGGGGAGGTTAGATGCAGTTTATGACCTGTCAATCCCTTGCTTACATGTATGTCAACGGATTCGTGACAGATTGGATTTGTATGGCTAGCGATTAATTAGATCGCGAATCGTGAGTGTGGCCTTGGGGCAGTCCTTTAAACTGATGATTTCCTCTAAATAAGTGTGTAGTTCGGGTGTGTGCTGCACGACCAGTTCGGCACCGTCATTGTTACCGTAAGATTGGAATGTCTGCTTAAATGCGCCGAGGGTAATCGATTCAAGCGGATGCCCTGGTTGGTAGGCATGGTCGCGTTCGTCTTCGATTGATTTGATGGCGACTGCGGTGAGGTAGCCGAGTTCGCACAGACGGTTGATACTTGAATTTAATATGTGGTTGGGCACACGAAGCTGTTTGTGGAGTTCGCTAGCGCGCGAGGGGGAAGCACCGGCCTGAAAGCGCTTGCCGACCAGAATCAGTACAGCCAGTGAAATGATTTCTTGAGTGTGTTCACTGGTTTTCTGCCAGGCATTCTCATTTGTCAGATAATCGGCGTTTTGCACTGCGTAGGTTATCTGACCTCCAAATAGAATGAGTAACCAAAAGACGTAGAGCCCAAGCATGAGCACGACGATGATGCCGACTGAGCCGTAGAGGCTGCGGGTATCGACCACACGCTGCACATATAAAAATGAGAGCATATTATAAAGCTGGAGCAATATGACGACTAGAGTTGCTCCGGTGAAGGCTGCCTTCCAATTGACTTGTGTATTGGGGATAAAACGGAAGAAGACCGCCAGCAGTGTAGTGATTAGAATAAAAGCAATGATCGGGCTCAAAAAGAGGGCAAGGGATAGAAATTCGCCGCCGAAGGGCAGATACTCCATTAATTGTGCGATCTTTGTGACCGTGACCAAGGTGAGCGCTGCCGCGCCCATGACTGCTCCGAGGCTGATAAAAGTCCAATACACCACGATGCGCTCACCGATTTTTCGGCCTTGATCGACACCCCAGAGTGAGTTGAACGAGGCTTCAATCGAGGAGAGTACTTGAATGCCGATCACGAACAACATGAGCGAACCGACGACGCCGACGGTGCCGGACTGTGCCGCCGCGATGAAGCTATTGATCATCTCGGTAATTTCAGGAGCTAACTCAGCGTTATCGATATCATCATCGTTGGTATCGATTGAGAGTTGAGGTGCAGCGTAGGTGATCGCAGTTTCAATCCATGCCACTGCACGGTTTTCGGCGGGTGACTCGCCATTACTCGGATTCGCAGGAGATTGGTCGATCACGAAGCTGGAGACCATAATGCCCAGTGCGATGAGCGGGCCAATGCCGATTAGTGAATAGAAGGTTAACGCAGCCGATTGAACTGGTAGTTTATTTCGGCGGAGCCCTTGAAATGTGAGCGTGAGGATGCGCAGTAAAAGATAGAAGCGAGCGCGAGCTGTTTGACGGCCGAGGTGCTCTAGCTCCCAAATATCTTTGTCCATCAGGTCGCGGGTGCGTGACAATTGCTTGCGAATGCGCACTGACCAGTTGACCTCTGTTTGCTGAGACGCGGCGTGTTCTTGGTTTGTCAAAATAATTAGCTACTAATTTTATTTAGACGGTATTAGCTCGAAATACATGCTATCGAAAAATCCTGCGAAGTGGCCGATAATGGCTAAGTAGGCAAGGGCTGCGTTACCGCCGATGCCAAGTGCCACGGCCACGAGCATGGTCGAGAAGCTTTGCGCGATGGTTGCGTAGAAAATTCCAAAACCAGCCGCAGCGGATGCGATTAGGATGATCGGGTCGCCGAGCGCCCAGCCGACATAAATGCCGAAGCCAAGGGTGAGCACGGCGCGGCCACGTAGCAGCGGATAGACCTCAGTGACGGCGAGGAACAACATCGCCGCCATGATGAAATCAAAAAGTCCAACAATCATGAATGGGTAGTTGAAGATCGTGCTGACTTCTCCTGCTGTGATCGCTTCGTTGATGGCCGAAAAATGCGGTGCGAGCAGGGCGACTGCCGAGAGCATCATCATCAGGCCGAGACTGCTGGTTGAGAGTGCTGCGGCTTTATGAAAGCTTTCTTCTCTCTTTTTTAAGTGGCGTGTCTCTTCCGAGTCGCGTTCGGCTGCCGCGAGCATGTCGGTGACTTTGATGCCGCCCTGCTCAGCTGAATCATTTTCAGCTTGGGTTGATGCTTCTTCTGGCGGATTAATTTTAAGCGAGAGTTTTTCGTTTTCAGGGAAAACCTCTGCTTTGAGTTGCTGGTTTAGGCCAATGGGGGTCCACTCTTCTTTGTTTTCGTCGTAGTGGAGGGTATTCTCTGTAATTTGACCCGCTTCAGCTAAGGTCAAAAGTTGTGAAGCTTCGAAGGGGCCACGAGATTCCTCGCGGTCGGGTGTACGGATGTAGTAGTCTGCCATGATTAGGAGTGTGCGACTTTACTGCTGAGCCTGGCTCGGCAATCTTGGAATGATATATAAATAGTCATTCAAACGCCCCTCCAGCAAGCGAAAATAAATGATTCTGGTATGCGTGCGGATTACGGATGACGTGAAACAAAAAAAGCTTTTCGTCATTTCGCGTCGAAGGCATCCTTATGGTGGTCTACCTGAGCGATTAAAATAGGAGTGTGGGCGACTCGCCCACGTTGATCCTGTGTTGCTGCGAAGGAGGGCGAGTCGCCCTCTCTTCTTTAGGCTTTCCCGGTTCTCGACGATAAACCAAAAAAAGCCCTTCGGCGAACCGAAGGGCTTTTGAACTTAAATGTGACTGATTCGATCCAGACTACTGCTTCGCCTTAAGTGCTGCTTGTGCAGCGGATAGGCGAGCAACTGGCACGCGAGGGGGCGAGCAGCTAACATAGTCGAGGCCGACATTGTGGAAGAACTCGATGGAAGCTGGATCGCCACCATGCTCGCCGCAAACGCCGAGTTTCAAGTTCTTCTTAGTCTTGCGACCCTTTTGAGCGCCGATTTCAACGAGCTGGCCAACCCCCGCAGCATCGATGGATGCGAATGGGTTTTGTGGAAGAATGTCGAGATCCTTATAATTGCCGAGGAATGTGCCTGCATCATCACGGCTCATGCCGAGACCAGTCTGAGTCAGGTCATTGGTTCCGAAACTGAAGAATTCTGCAGTTTCAGCAATCTCATCAGCGGTCAAAGCGCCACGAGGGACTTCGATCATTGTACCGACGAGATATTTGAACTTGATGCCCTTCTTCTCCATGACTTCAGCGGCGACGCGGTGAACCACTGCGACTTGATTCTTGAGCTCATCAGCGAAGCCGACGAGAGGAATCATGACTTCAGGAATCACCTTGATTGGCTTCTTGAGCTTGTAGCAAGCTGCAGCGGCTTCGAAGATCGCACGTGCCTGCATCTCGGTGATTTCCGGATAGGAAATGCCGAGACGGCAACCACGGTGGCCAAGCATTGGGTTGGATTCGTGGAGTGCGTGCACGCGGTTTGAGATCACGTCAACATTTACGCCGAGGGAGTTCGCAAGCTCACGCTTGGAGGATTCATCGTGAGGGAGGAACTCGTGCAGAGGTGGGTCGAGCAAACGCACGGTTACAGGAAGACCGCCCATTGCCTTGAAGAGACCTGTGAAGTCCTTGCGTTGGAATGGAAGAAGCTTCTTGAGTGCTGCGCGGCGCTCTTTTTCGTCAGTTGCAAGAATCATCTGACGCATGAATGTGATGCGATCACCTTCGAAGAACATGTGCTCTGTGCGGCAAAGTCCGATACCTTGAGCGCCGTAAGCGATCGCGGAAATGGCTTGCTCAGGAGAGTCAGCATTTGTGCGAACGCCCATCTTGCGATGTTTGTCAGCCCACTTCATCACTTGGTCATACATTTGGAATGTATAGCTGTCCTTGGCTTTCAACTTACCGTTGAGCACTTGGTCAACTTCAGAGGGAGCGGTTGCAACTGCACCAGCGAAGATTTCACCAGTTGTGCCATCGATAGAAATATCGTCGCCGTTCTTGAAGGTTTTGTTGCCGATTTTGAGTGTTTCAGCACCGTAGCTAATGATGACTGCAGACGCGCCACAGACGCAGACCTTGTTCATCTGACGAGCAACCAGTGCAGCGTGAGAAGAAACACCGCCACGAGAGGTGAGAATACCATCCGCTGCGATCATGCCGCGAAGGTCTTCAGGAGTTGTTTCAACACGGCAAAGGATTGCGCGACCACCTTGAGCAGCAACTGCTTCAGCTTCAGGAGCGGTGAAGCAGATTTTACCAGAGGCAGCACCTGGACCAGCTGGAAGACCAGTTGTCAGGACCTTCGCCTTCTTCACTGCAACTGGGTCGAAGACCGCCACTAGCAGGGAAGAGATCGAGTCCGCAGGGATCTTAAGAAGTGCAGTCTTTTGATCGATCAGCCTTTCTTTAACCAGCTCAACTGCGATACGAACCGCCGCGAGGCCAGTGCGCTTGCCGTTACGAGTCTGCAACATCCATAGTTTACCGTCTTCAACGGTAAACTCGAAGTCTTGCATGTCCTTGAAGTGCTTTTCGAGTTTTTTACGAACGGCTTCGAGGTCAGCGTGCGCGTGTGGCATTTCGTCCTTGAGCTGTGCGATCGGATTTGGAGTTCGGATACCTGCCACAACGTCTTCGCCTTGAGCATTGATGAGATATTCGCCGTAGAAGACTTTCTCACCATTTGCAGGGTCACGTGTGAAAGCAACACCTGTTGCGCAAGTGTCACCCATGTTACCGAAGACCATAGCCTGAACGTTAACAGCGGTACCCCAAGCTGCTGGGATGCCGTATTTCTGGCGGTAAAGTGTCGCGCGCTCATTTTGCCATGAGTTAAACACGGCGCTGACGGAACCCCAGAGTTGCTCGTAAGCATCTTGTGGGAACGCGGTGCCAGTGCGTTGTTTGATGACTGCCTTGTAGCGCTTAATCAGCTCTTTGAGGTCAGCAGCTGTAAGCTCATTGTCGAGTTCAACGCCAGCTTCGCTACGGATTTTTTCGAGGATCGCTTCGAATGGGCAGTGGTCGTTTTCGTTGACCGCTTGAACGCCCATGACGACATCGCCATACATTTGGATGAAGCGACGATAGCAATCGTATGCAAATGCTGGGTTGCCGGATTCTTTAGCGAGTGCCTTAACTGTCTTGTCGTTGAGACCCAGGTTAAGAATGGTGTCCATCATGCCAGGCATGGACTCGCGAGCGCCGGAGCGAACGGAGAGCAGGAGTGGGTTCTTTTCAGCACCGAGCTTTTTGCCAACTTCCTTTTCGATCACAGCAACCGAAGCTTTAACTTCAGCAGCGAGTGTCTTTGGATATTTGCGACCGTTGTCGTAAAAGTAAGAGCAGACGTCAGTGGTGATCGTGAAGCCTGGTGGCACTGGCAGGCCAATACGGGCCATCTCAGCGAGATTGGCACCCTTACCACCGAGAAGTTCTCGGAGTTTGGAGCTACCATCAGTTTTTTGACCGAAGTCGTAGCTGTATTTAATTGCCTTCGCGACTGTGCGCTTGGCTGCTTTTTTTGTGACTTTTTTTGCTTTTTTAGCTGGCATAAGAAACGACCTAGATTGGATCGAGTTGATTGCTGAGGTAATCTGTTTTTGAATTCTCTCAGCAGGCGGAAATCGTGTAGCAAATGAATTTCGCCATGCCTGTCAATGGATTAGAAGCCGAGTAATCGGCCAGATTGGATAATTTATTTATTCGGCGCATTTTCAGTGTTGCGGTTACACTGCGGTCTTATTCAAAAGTATGTTATAGCTATGACGGAATATCCAAACAGTGACGAAGACGATTTTTCAAACAGTGGAGAAGATGAGTTCTCAAACAGTGGAGAAGGTGAGTTCTCAAACAGTGACGAAGGTGAGTTTAATTGGGACGATGGGTTAGAGCCAGATCCGGAAGAGAGCGGAATGTCCTTCTTGGAGCATCTGGAGGATTTTCGTTGGACGGTCGGCCGTAGTATTTTAGCGTTTCTCCTCGGCGTGGTGATCGTTGGTTGCTTGATGCCATATGTTGGTGCATTTCTGCAGATGCCTTTGATTGAGGCTTATGGGTCGGCAGAATTGGTCGGAGAGAAATTGATTACGTATAAGCCGATGGGTGTCTTTTCGGTTTTTATTCAGATCGCGTTGTTGGGGGGCTTAGTACTGTCGATGCCTTTTGTTCTGTATTTTATGGCGTGCTTCATTGCTCCGGGGTTAACGGATCGAGAGCGTAAAGTGGTGCGTCCTGCTTGTTTCGCTGCATTTGTCTTATTCCTGTCAGGAGTGGCGGTCGCATTTTATGGGATTCTGCCGCTTACGCTGGCTTTCTCAGTTAAGTTCAACCAAGTGATGGGCTTTCAGGTGCTGTTGGCCGCGTCGGAATATTATAGCATGGTCGTCTGGTTTTCCTTGGCGACGGGCGCGATCTTTCAGTTTCCACTAATTATAGTGATCTTGATCTTCATACAAGTGTTAGCGGTTGAGAAGCTGAAAGCGATTCGTCGGGCGGTTTTTGTCGGGACGATGATCTTTGCGGCGCTGCTAACTCCTGGAGGTGACTTTTTATCTTTGCCGTTGACGACAGGGATTCTATACGGGCTCTACGAGCTGGCTATCTTGGTCGGTTCGCATATCGAGAAGAAACGCCGTGCTGCTGAATTAGCAGAGCTTGACGCCAAGGAATAATCGTTGTCCTGCATTGTCGAAGAGTTGCTCACTCAGTGGGTATCGTGCCACTTTTGTGCTGAGATGGGCAAGGCCCGCCGCAGTGTTGACCGCAAGGGGTAAGTTTAAAGGCAATGCGGACGACGTGGAAGTCGTCCCTCTAGGTTTTCGATTCCCAATGCTCACCACTAGGTCTGCTGACTGCCACCTCTACCGAGTCTTAACAAGTGTTTCTCAGTGATCGCGGAAGGGCAGGCACATGAAAAAGGCCGCATCCTGAATGCAGGATGCGGCCTTGTCTGGAAATTATCTAGAGCTTAATCTACTTACCTGCTTTGTTGCGCTTACGCTGATCGACTAGGACGAGCATGAACATGTGGCACGCAAACCAAAAGGTTGCACTGATCGGGATCGCGGTGAAGCAAGCCTGTAGCTGTGCAACTGTCGGGTCAGTTGAGAAAGTAAATGGGCGCAATAAAAACGACATTAGGATGAAGACTCCAAGTGTGAGGATCGCTCCAAGAGCAATGTGGCCTTTAGTGAGTAGTTTCTGGTAAGGTGCGTTTTCCATTTGTGCGCAACAGAAAATGCAGTCAGGGGTGACTGTCAAAGCGAAATTTATCAATTATATAAGGAGACGCGATCAGATCCAGTGGCTTTTTCTGGCTCTAGAGCCGTTTCTGTTGAATTTATCGCTTGAACTCGGGTGCTCACTGCGCAATTTAGCAAGCTTTTCTAATTCCCATCCGCGATATTTTATGAGCGCATTATTCATCAGCCTTCTCACTCTAGTTCTTATTCTTATTTCTGCTTTCGTCATCTTGCTGGTCTTGATGCAACGCACTAGCCAGAGCGGAGGTATGGGAGCAGCGCTTGGAGGCGGTGCGGCTGAGTCGGCATTTGGTTCGGATACCAGCAGTATACTGACTAAGGGTACTATTTATGGTATCATTGCTTTCTTCTTAGTGGCATTGGGCTTGTTCCTTATGTATCAATCTGAGGCGTCCAATCGTACACAGATCGTCAGTGCGGGTGAATTAATTAGCGCTGAAGAGGTGGCACCGACTGCTGAGACTGCTGTTGCTGAGGTTGAAGAGTCTGCTGTTGCAGGTACGGGCGTTGTTGAGGTTGAAGATGTTATTGCTGTCGTCGAAGACGCAGGGGGAACAATTGAAGCGATAGTCGAGTCTGTTGAAGTGGTTGCTCCAGTTGTTGACGCAGAAGCGTCGACGACTGAGACTGTACCAACTTCAAATTAATGCATCCCATAAAGACACCTAAATTTTTCTTTAGACTAAGGTCAGCTGTTCTCGGTTTTACCGCAGCTGGCCTTTTCTATGCCTGGTTACCTAGTGTCTCTCATGCCCAGCGAGCTGGAGATAGTGCTCCGCGACCTTCGATTATGGAGAAGATTGATGCAGAGGAGGGAGCCAAGCGCATCGCGTCTTTTCGAGCGCAACGCTTGAATGGTGATTTCTGTTTCAAGTTTCAGTTAGAGCATAAACCGAAAAAGAGCAGTAGAACTATCCGATATAATGGTGTCATGTTTGGTTCTTGGAATGAGCGTGGACCTGTTAGCCGGTTTCAACTATATCCTGAGCCGGTAAAGCGCGGTCAACTCGTTGAGGTTTCTCCGATTGATTTAATCGTGCAAAACGGAATCTCGCCTGAAGTATGGATGCGTCATGGCCCTGCCGAACCATTTGCGCGCATTGAAGATGGGGCGTTGTTTGAGCCTATCTTTGATGGTGTGATTTACACCCCCTTTGATTTGCAAATGCCATTCATTTATTGGGATGACAATATATATAAGGGGCCCGCGAATATCTTGAGTCGTATTGGCCAGCGTTTTCTCATGAAGCCACCTGAAGGCTCATTGTCTGCTCGACATGGAATCTCGGGCGTGCAGATCGCTTTAGACGATATGTATTATGGGTTACTTGGAGTTAAAGTGTTTGGTGTAGATGGTGAGCCGCGTTCGGAGTTCACGCTAAGAAGCTTTCAGAAAGTGCAGGGGCAGTATATCGTAAAGGAAATCGTATTGTCAGAAATTGACGCTGGTAAAGTCCAAGGTTCCACTGGTTTTAAAGTTAAGGAAGCAAGCGTTGGTTTAATTTTCGATGCCGCGGTTTTTAATCCCGAATGTGACATGGATGTTCCAGAGATTTCTGCGGCACTTTTTGATGTGTTGTAAGTTTAATGTGGCTGATTTTTTTGCGGGAATATTTGCGTAAATCTATTGTATTGACATTGTTGCTACACTTTGCATTTTCGCTCGTGTCGCATGCGACGTAATTATGAGTAGCGAAACTACTAGTCCCTTAACTTTCGACCTCCAACAAGAACTGCTTGATAAGCTCAAGCAGTTACAAAAGAAAGTCGGAGCACGCTCACTAAGCGAAGTTGTTCGCTATGCCGTGAGTGTTTTTGATTCTTCAGATGTTAATCTGAAAATATCCTCTCACCGCCAGATCTCCGTGCGTTTATCTTCAGAGCTTCGTCAGCGACTTACCCGCTTGAGTAAGCAGAAGAAGGTAAGCGTGGGTGAACTGTTGCGAGCAGCGCTCGAGTCTCTACCAGCCGAATTATCGGATTTTAACCCCCAACAAACTATGCCTAAGAAAAAAACAACTACTAAGAAAGCGACCAAGAAAATCGCTAAAAAAGCTCCAGCCAAAAAGGCTGTTAAGAAGAAGGTAGCTCCTAAAAAAGCTACAAAGAAGACAGTCGCCAAAAAAGCAGCGCCAAAGAAAAAGGCTGTAAAGAAGGCGGTTAAAAAAGTTGCTAAGAAGGTAGTGAAAAAAGCAGCCCCAAAGAATAAAGCTGTTAAAAAGAAGACAGTCAAAAAAGCAGCGCCTAAAAAGGCTGTTAAAAAAGCAGCACCTAAAAAGGCTGTGAAGAAAAAGGCTGTTAAAAAAGCAGCACCTAAAAAGGCTGTGAAGAAAAAGGCTGTTAAAAAAGCAGCACCTAAAAAGGCTGTGAAGAAAAAGGCTGTTAAAAAAGCAGCACCTAAAAAGGCTGTGAAAAAAAAGGCAGTTAAAAAAGCAGCACCTAAAAAGGCTGTGAAGAAAAAGGCTGTTAAAAAAGCAGCACCTAAAAAGGCTGTGAAGAAAAAGGCTGTGAAAAAAGCAGCGCCTAAAAAGGCTGTGAAGAAAAAGGCTGTTAAAAAAGCAGCGCCTAAAAAGGCTGTGAAAAAAGCGGCTCCTAAGAAGAAAGCTGCCAAGAAAAAAGCGAAGAAGAAGTAATCGCGTTTTTCCTAGAATATTAGGCTAGGCTTGCTTTTGCTTAGGCAGAGGTTTTGATTCTGCGCTCTCGATACGTTGCTACCCGTGCAAACGTGCCGAGAGCGCATTTTTTTTGTCATGACTAACCAAGCAAAACTATCCTCCTGGGCCAGCAACATCGCTCCGTCACCAACGCTGGCGGTTGATTCTAAAGCAAAAGAGCTCAAAGCTGCTGGCGAAGACGTCTGCGGCTTTGGTGCCGGTGAACCGGATTTCGATACTCCGGAGTTCATTAAAGAAGCCTGTATTCAGGCGATTCGCGAAGGGAAGACCAAATATGCACCCGCACCGGGCATTCCAGCGCTACGCGAGGCATTGGCGGCGCATTATCGTAATAACAACGGTGTCGAAGGTGTGACTGCCGCTCAAATTGTGGTCAGCCCCGGCGGTAAGTATTCCTGTTACCTGGCGATTCTGGCTGTGGTGAGCCCTGGCGACGAAGTCATCATCCCTGCACCGTATTGGGTGAGCTATCCTGAAATGGTCAAGCTCGCTGGTGGTGTGCCGAAGACGGTGTTTGCTGGTATTGATAGTGGTTTTAAGATCACGCCAGAGCAATTGCGCGGTGCCATTACGCCGAAGACTCGTATGGTGATCATTAACAGCCCGTCCAACCCGACTGGTGCGATCTATTCACCAGAAGAGCTTAAAGCGCTCACAGAGGTAGCGGTTGAAGCGGGCATCTACATCATGTCCGACGAGATCTACGAGTACCTCCTCTATGATGGTGTAAAGCATGTCAGCCCCGCATCCTTCTCTAAGGAAGCTGCGGACCTAGTGATCACAGTCGCTGGCTTTAGTAAGACTTTTTCAATGACAGGCTGGCGTCTCGGCACATTGATGGCTCCCTTGCACATTGCGAAGGCGGTCGCGAACCTGCAGAGCCAGACCAGCTCGAATGCCACCACGTTTGCACAATACGGTGCATTGGCTGCGATGCAGAACTGGGACCAGTCGATGCAAGCGGTCAATGGCATGCTGGAAGTCTTTGATGCACGCCGTTTACGCCTTCTCGAAGGTTTGCGTGCGATTCCTGGTGTCGAGTGCGCGCGTGCTCAAGGTGCGTTCTATCTCTTCCCCAATATTTCGAAGCTCGGTTTAACTGACAGCGAATTTGCGGCACGTATTCTCGAAGAGGAGAAGGTGGCAGTGGTTCCTGGTAGTGCATTTGGAGCCGACGGCTACATCCGCCTCAGTTATGCGACTTCAGACGATGTCATCGATAAGGGGCTCGAGCGTCTTGCCCGTTTCTGTGCGAAACTGGGCTAAACGAAAGGCGGACGCGACTGTCCGCCTTTTTGTTGCCTGTCTTTGAGGCACATCTGTTAATTTTTCAAAAAACTAGAAGAACATCTCATTATGAGCGATAAAGCTAAAATCATTTACACCATCACTGACGAAGCGCCGGCTCTTGCCACGCATTCGCTGCTGCCGATTATTGAAGCCTATACCAGTGCCGCTGGTGTGGCTGTTGAAACTCGTGATATTTCTCTGTCGGGTCGTATCCTCGCAAACTTCCCAGACGCATTGACTGCAGAGCAACGCGTCACCGATGCCTTGGCTGAACTGGGTGACCTCGCGAAGGCGTCCGATGCGAATATCATTAAGCTGCCAAACATTTCAGCTTCGGTGCCGCAAATGAATGCGGCGATTGCTGAGCTACAGGCAAAAGGCTACGCACTTCCAGAATATCCAGAAGTGGCAACGACCGACGAAGAGAAGGCTGTTAAAGCGACCTACGACAAGATCAAGGGGAGTGCGGTGAATCCAGTTCTGCGTGAAGGGAACTCCGACCGCCGCGCCGCTGGTGCCGTGAAGCAATACGCTAAGGATAACCCACACCGTATGGGTGCATGGAGCGCGGATTCCAAGTCCACTGTCGCGAGCATGACTGCCGGCGATTTCTTCGATAACGAAAAGTCGATCACCATTCCTGCTGCGACCACTGCCAAGATCGAATTGATCGCAGCGGATGGCAGTGCAACCGTGCTCAAGGACGGCCTCGCTCTCCTTGAAGGTGAAGTGCTCGATTCGACTTTTATGAGTGCTCAGGCACTGCGTGACTTCCTCGCTGGCGAGATCGCTGCTTCGAAGGCTGCGGGCATCTTGTTCTCGCTGCACATGAAGGCGACCATGATGAAAGTCTCGGACCCGATCATTTTCGGCCACGCCGTCACTGTGTTCTTTCAGGATGTATTCGACAAACATGCAGCTCTCATCGCCGAACTCGGTGTGGATGTGAAAAATGGTTTCGGCGATTTGTATGCGAAGATCGAATCACTACCGGCTGACAAGAAGGCCGAAATCGAAGCGGATATCGCTGCGGTGTACGCCTCGGCTCCTGACATGGCGATGGTCGATTCCGACAAGGGCATCACCAATCTTCACGTTCCGAGTGACGTGATCATCGACGCGTCGATGCCAGCAGCGATTCGCACCTCAGGTCAGATGTGGAACCTCGCCGGATCATTGCAAGACACCAACTTCGTCATCCCTGATCGCTGCTATGCCGGCGTCTACGCGGCCACGGTTGAGTTCTGCAAGAAGAACGGCGCGTTCGACCCAACCACAATGGGCACCGTGCCAAATGTTGGACTCATGGCTCAAAAGGCCGAGGAGTATGGCTCGCACGATAAGACATTCGAAATCCCAGCAGCTGGCACCGTTCGTATCTCAGATGCAGCAGGCAAGGTGTTGCTTGAGCACACTGTGGAGCAGG
>Ga0206130_10002539_pt1 | contig 25176 bp, 20 predicted proteins | sample Helgoland_Spring_9_FD_148637 | JGI IMG/M metagenome (GOLD analysis project Ga0206130, IMG submission 148637) | Pelagic subsurface seawater microbial communities from Kabeltonne, Helgoland, North Sea - Helgoland_Spring_Bloom_20160512_1 | ecosystem: Environmental > Aquatic > Marine > Epipelagic ...
ACACTACCCCCGCCGCTCTAAACGATGACGCATGATGCATGGGGCTTACAGCGTGGGCCTTTTTCAACGTCCATTAGATACTGACGAGTACCCACCGAGGGAGCCTGTTAATATCTCTCCAATTGAACCAAGGTGGTTGACCCCCGGAAAATACCATTTAGACGGAAAGCCGGCGATGTCTTTCCCCGGTTGGCAACAGTATTGACAGAATCAATTGCGGCCATCGTTTAATCATCGCAGGCTTTACCCTTTTGCGTAAAGCCTGCACACTCACGATAAATTATCGTAAGAGTCGCCGCGAAGATTTATTTGAATAATCATTTATACTCCGTAGGCTTACTGATAACCGGGCGCTAGCGAAGACGTCATTCGGCGCCATCAATTCACCGAAGCCGTTCTATCTGGCTCGAGTGTTAACGGTTCTATTAAGGGCAATACAGCAGTATCAGGCTACGTTACTTTGTCACCAATACCGTTTTTGTAGCATCGATATTTGCTAAAAAACCGCAGGAATGTTCCTTCGATTCGATATCGGCTATTTTTTTCATTCTTTAACCGCGAGGGCTAACGTGCCACGATTTAGCGCAAACTTATCCATGTTGTTCAAAGAACATCATTTTTTGGATCGCTTTAATGACGCCCGCAAAGCGGGGTTTGAAGGCGTAGAGTATGTCTCGCCGTACGAATTTTCAGTGCCAGATATTAAACAACGTTTAGATGACAACGATTTAAAACAGGTGCTCTTCAATCTCCCCCTCGGTAATTGGGCCAACGGCGAACGCGGTATCGGTTGCCACCCCGGCCGGATTAGCGAATATAGAGACGGCGTTGATAAAGCCATTGAGTACGCCCTCGCGCTTGACTGCAAACAGTGCAACGCATTAGCCGGTATTGTCCCCGATGACGTCAGTTATCAACAAGCGCACGAAACGCTCATTGCCAACCTTTCTTATGCCGCAGAAAAATTTGCAGCAGCTAAACTCAACCTGCTAACAGAGGCCATAAATACGTATGACATGCCCGGGTTTTTTCTCAATACAACAGCACAGGCGCTGTCGATCATTGACGAGGTCAACAAGCCCAATCTCTACTATCAGTATGACATCTATCATATGCAACGTATGGAGGGAGAACTCGCTTCGACTATTAAAATGAACCTACCACGAATTGGGCACTTTCAATTGGCAGACAACCCGGGCCGTCATGAACCCGGCAGTGGCGAAATCAATTATCACTTCTTACTCAATTTTATTGAAAAAAACGGCTATAAGGGCTGGATTGGTGCTGAATATAATCCGCTAACAACCACGCTTGAAGGACTAAGCTGGATGTCAAAATACTGAGCGAATACTCGCGGTGACATTATCTTTAGCCACTTTCGGCCCGCGCAGTTAATGGTGGTGATTTTCATTCATCACGCTATCGGTAAGCAAGTTCCCGGCATCAATAAGCCTACAGCACTGCCATCAACACCTCTGTTTGATCTTTTTTTGACTTAGATCGTCAATTGACTCACTTTTTTTTGTGTCGATTGATAAACAATTATCCGAAAGATACACTCGAGAAAATTGGATATTGAGCCGACTAAAAAAGGGAGAGTAAGGTATGTCTATACTGGTGGTGGTTGCTGATGCGAGTAGAGCACGTTTTTTTTCGGCCGCTAATAAAACTGCGTCACTCAGCGAAACAAATGATCTAATTAACACCGCCAGTCGTCTTCGAGATCAACAACTCATTGCTGATAGCCATGGATCAGGCGTTGATTCAGTCGGCCACGGCAAACATACTATGGGTCATGAGACCGACGCCCATCAACACCAAGCTTCTCAGTTTTCCCGCGATCTAACGAATGAAATTGAAAGACTAAAAAGCGCGGGAACACTCGGCCGAATTTATATCATTGCTCCTCCAGCATTTCTCGGTCTTATGCGGGCTGACTTATCGCCAGCCTCTGCCGAATTAGTCGCGGGCACTATTAACAAAGACCTAGTTAATCATAGCGCTGTCGATATTCGCCATCACTTACCACAACTTTTATAAAGCTGCTCAATGAAAGATACCTTAACGCCAAGTGCGCTTTATCAACATTGTGATTTAACTCAGTTAGTTTTTGAGACAACGGATGACTTGAAGCCGCTCAATGTGCCATTAGGTCAACAACGTGCCCTTGAAGCGATTGAGTTCGGAATTGATATTGAGCATGAAGGTTACAATCTATTTGTATTCGGAGGCTCAGGCCTGGGCAAACACCAACTTGTTCAGCAGATTGTTGCTGAACGAGCCGCCTCTGAGGCAACGCGTTCAGACTGGTGTTATATCAACAACTTTGACGACGCGCAAAAACCTAAAGTATTACAACTACCGGTGGGTATGGGACAAAAGTTTCGCAAGGATATGGAGGCGCTGACGGAGGATCTATTGACCTCACTACCATCGTCTTTTCAGAGTGAGGAATACCGTAATCGCCGCCAGGAGATCGAGGGAGATTTCCAGGAGCGTCAGGAACAAGCCTTTAAACAGTTAGACAAGGATGCTGAGGAACGGGGAATCGCTATCAAACGAACTCCGACAGGGTATACCCTTGGCCCCGTCATTGATGGACAACTATTTGGCCCAGAAGAATTCAAAAAGCTACCGACTGAAGAACAGGAGCGGTTGGAAAAACTCATCGCTGATATCCAAATAGAACTGCAGGACATCATCCGCGACATGCCATTACTGCAGCGAGAACATCATCAGCGCATAAAGGCACTTAACCAAGAAATCACCCAACATACGGTTGAACAATTAATTGCCTGGATCGAAAATGCCTACCGCGATAACACTGAGATCAGTAATTATCTCGCGGCTGCCAAAAAGCACGCCATCGAAAATGTTGATTTTTTTCTCCCCAACCCAACTACTCCTGACGTTGAAGACGCCGGCAATCGGGTGGCCGAGTTTCACGAATATCGGGTCAATGTCATTGTCGATAATACCGACACAGTGGGTGCGCCAGTTATTTATGAAGATAATCCGACCTATCAGAATCTGATTGGTCGAGTAGAATATGTGTCGCAGATGGGAACCTTACTGACCGACTTCACGCTGATCAAATCTGGTGCTTTATTGCGCGCTAACGGTGGCTATCTCATTCTAGACGCGGAGAAAGTATTAACTCATGCGTTTGCGTGGGAGGGTTTAAAACGTGTCCTAAAAGCGCAACAGATAAAAATCGAATCACTGGAGGAAATGCTAAGTCTTGCCAGTACACTGTCTTTAGAACCAGAATCGATACCGATCAATATCAAGGTGATTCTTACAGGGGAGCCGACGCTTTATTATTTATTGAAAGAGTACGATCGAGAGTTTAGTCAATTATTTAAAGTGGCGGCTGACTTTTCACAAGTTACCGATAGAAATACTGATAGCGTAAGACTGTATGCGCGCCTGATAGCGGCTTTACAAAGGCGCAACGCTACCCGGGCATTGGACAGAGAGAGCGTTGGTCGAATTATTGAACATGCGTCACGCGCAGCAGACGACCGGGAAAAACTGTCGCTGCATGTAGAGAGTTTAACAGATCTACTCCATGAAGCGGATTACTGGGCAGGGAAAAGTAACCGCGGTATTATTCGCTTGGAGGATGTTGAAAAATCGATAGAAAAACGACGCTATCGGCAAGATAAATACCGGGAGCTAATGCAAGAACAAATTGTTCGTGATATCAAGTTCATAGACACCGATGGTGAGACGATAGCACAAGTAAATGCTCTCTCTGTCATGCAGGTTGGTGATTATTCTTTTGGTCAACCCTCTCGTATTACTGCCACCGCCAGATTGGGCCAAAGTGGCGTTGTTGATATCGAACGTGAGGTCAAACTTGGCGGTCACCTTCATTCTAAAGGTGTGATGATTTTATCATCGTATTTGGCTAGCTGCTTCGCACCTGACCAACCCCTACCGCTTTCTGCCAGCCTAGTATTCGAGCAATCTTACGGGATGGTAGATGGCGATAGTGCGTCAGCGGCAGAACTGTGCGTGCTACTGTCTGCATTGGGCCATATACCGCTAAAGCAATCACTGGCAGTCACCGGCTCGATCAATCAGCGGGGAGAAATCCAAGCCATTGGGGGCGTTAATGAAAAGATAGAGGGGTTTTTCGATATTTGTCATGCCCGGGGCCTCAATGGACAGCAAGGCGTCATCATCCCAACCGCCAACAAAGTGCACCTAATGCTCAACAAGGATGTTCGGCAGGCGGTAACGGAGCATCGTTTTTCTATTTACACCGCAGATCACGTCAATGATGTTATTGAATTACTAACAGGGCAGTCCATCGGCGTCGCCGAGCCCACCGGCGACTTCCCTGAAAACTCGATTAATCGGCGAGTCTGTGACCGTATTAATCAATTACAAACGTTGCATCAGCAGTATGGCAATCACACTGATGACAAAAAATCCGGTACTGATGGAACTCAAGCGATATGATCTCCGATGCGCCCACCACCCTATCTGAATTGGTGGTGTTAACAGTTGACTCGGAGAGCTACACCCCAACTACCGTCGATCTGGCCATTGATATGGCAGCTTCTTTGAAAACCCGACTACAGGCATTATTCATTGAAGATGAAGAGCTTCTTCGGGCTGCAGACCTACCCTTCACTCGAGAGATAGCGTTCCCATCAGCAATGGCTCGAGTAACAGACGCAAATATTATGCAGCGATCAGTACAAACGATCGCCACTCAGTTTAAACAGTACCTCGGAACGCGTGCGCAGGCATCAAAAGTACCTTGGAGCTATGACTATATTCGCGGTTGCAGTCGGGACGTTGGTCTGGTCGGCAAACCCGACGTAGTTTATACCATCGTAAGCCAGGCTATCTATCATAGACCCAGATATCAATATCGCCGTCACTCACGAAAACTTTTGATGATAGAGAATCATTCTCCACATTTATATAAAGCGCTAGAGCTTATCGTTCGTAGCTTTAGAAATGATGCAATAGAAGTCCTGTGGATAAAAAATGACAGTGCAACTACCGAAACCGATGTGGTTAAACAGTATCCAGCGCTGTCGGGAAAAAATAATTTGACTACGGTGCAACTGGAACACTCCCAACTACAGCAAGTAGTCGCTGATCGAAACATGACATTTGACTATGCAATTATGTCCCGCAATGAATCAGCGGATAGTTTGAATGAGATTTTCAAACAATTACGCTGCCCTATAATTTTGGTTTCCTGAAGTCCTATCGATTGTCCTACGCGGCTTTGCATGCCGATACGAGAACAGGAACTGAAAAAATCGGCTACAACTGGCGAGATTTTTAGCCCAAAAAGCGTTAAAATACAGCTCTATAGGACGCATCATACCTTTACCTCTTTCACAGAACACTCTCTGGTCTTTTTATGAAAATTGTTGTTATCTATTCCGGTGGCATAGACTCCTTCACCATCCTCAACAAAGCACTGCAGGAAGGTCACGATGTATTGGCCATTTCCTTCAACTATGGCCAGCGGCACAATAAGGAATTGGACTATGCCGCGCGGGCCTGTAAAGAGCTTGGCATTGTTCATAAGTTGGTTGATATCAGCGCCATGCAAACTTTAATGTCAAATTCCTCTCTAATGGCTAAAAGTGACGTCATTATTCCGGAAGGTCACTACGAAGCTGAAAACATGAAGTCAACGGTTGTTCCGAACCGTAATATGATTCTGATTTCCCTCGCTATCGGTTATGCCGTTAACGAAGGTGCTTCAGAGGTCTGGTATGGTGCCCACGCTGGTGACCACACTATTTATCCTGACTGCCGGCCGGAATTTGTTAAGGCAATGTCCAAGGCATCACTGCTCGCTAACTTTGAACCTATAGCCGTGGTCGCTCCCTATTTGAACACTGATAAGATAACTATCGTCAAAGAAGGCTTAGCGATGGGCCTAGACTATAAAAAGACCTGGACTTGCTATAACGGCCGCGAGAAGGCCTGTGGGAAGTGTGGCTCCTGCGTCGAGCGGCTGGAGGCGTTTGCAGAAAATGGTGTGACGGACACACTGTCTTATGAATAAATTGTCTGCTATCCGCTCCGACGTGCAACTCCGCATAAGAGCATCTAAACGACATTTTTTCTAAGAGTAATTTTTTTGTCGATAGCTCGCGAAAATTTTGGTGCGTTTTTTGGCATATAGTCCACACCTGAGGCTCACTAACTATAAAAAATTCCGAGGTTTTTCCCGCCTAGAATGGTATCCATTAAATAAATAAGAGAACTCATTAGTAGCGAAATTTTTATTAAGAATTCTGCTGATACCCATTAACAACGCTCTACGAAAACGAACTGGTTTGCTTAGAGCCGCTCTTCTAAATTGACGGCTGCCCCTCACTAGGTTGATATTCGCTCTATCTATCGCGTCGGCCACCAACCCATCTCAACCCGCTCATCTCTTATCGTGCTCGTCTGACTGAATTTTTTATCACCCAGCTAATAACTAACCGTGGACCTTTGGCTTGAGAAGACAGGGACTGTAATACTGCTACTAAAAAGAATTAAATCCAAGAACAGGTCACCGGCCACCGCCGAGAAAAAATTTATAGACGGTTGTTTGTTTATAAAGATCGCCAGGTTGCAGTATAGTGTTAGGGAACGATGGCTGGTTCGGCGAGTCTGGATAGTGTTGAGCTTCTAAACAAAAACCACTGTATTTGCCATAGACGTTACCGTCGGCGCCCCGAACGTTATCCAGGAAGTTACCCGTGTAGAATTGAATGCCAGGCTCTGTTGTTTCGACCGTCATGACCCGCCCACTAATCGGGTCCTCGACCCGTGCAATCTTTCTTGGTTCGCGAGAGGCATGGTCAGAGATAACAAAACAGTGGTCATAGCCGCCTAAAACGGCGCCAATTCTACTGCCTATCGCTTCCGCTGTTCGGAAGTCGAAGGGTGTATTGCCGACTGATGCAACTTCACCCGTTGGCAAAAGCTCTTCCGTTACCGGTAAGTAATCGGGACATTCAAGAGTCAGGCGGTGATCCAAAATATCGCCGGTACCCGACAGGTTCCAATAGCTGTGGTTAGTGAGGTTTATCGGGGTCGCGGCATCCGTCTGTGCCGTGTAGTCAATAATCAATTCATTGGTCGCTGTGAGCCGATAGGAGAGGCTTACTGAAAGATTGCCGGGATAACCCTCCTCACCCGCAGGACTACTAAGACGGAAGGTGATGCTGTCGCTATTAACGGTAACAATATCCCAACGTCTTTTGTTGAATCCAACGGCACCACCGTGCAAATGATTACCCGCCTCATTCTGAGTTAGTTGAAACGATTTACCGTGTAATTCAAATTGTCCATTGGCGATGCGATTACCGTATCGCCCGATTGTCGCGCCAAAATAATTTGAATCAGCGAGGAGGTTTTCAAAACCATCGTAACCGAGCACCAAATTGTGCTCTTGGCCGTTTTTGTCGGGGAAATAGAGGCGGCAAAGTGTAGCGCCAAAATCAGTCACCGATATAGTCAGCCCCTTATCATTATTAAGGCTGAACAGCGAAATATCAGATCCTTCTGGGGTCCTACCAAATTGTGTCTGCGGTATTTTCACAAAATTATCCTGATGTTGGCCATTTTCTGGGCATCCTCGTTATGAAAATTGTGGTCTCGCCTCGCGGCCACAGGATACAAAGTAAATGTCTAAGATGGTTGCACCTATCGATAAACCCCGCTTGGTCGCCGAAACACCTTTCCCTTCAAAGACTCAACTCAATCGCGATAGCACACGCTATCGCAACTAGGTCTAATGAAAAAAACTGCGCAACCGCTTAAACATTACAGTGTCGCAGGTGCAGGGGGGCCTTGGGCTTAGTTCCGTCTGGCGTCATAACCTGTTGTGATCACCCGGACTTGATCAGACCTCACACCTTCTTCAAGCGTAATTTCTGCCCCCAATACCGCCGTCGTTGGCTTATCTTTGGCATAGGCGGGCCAGTCAATGATGCCCTCGCTGCTAGGATCTCCGTTTTTCGCAAAATTACTCCAGATCGTCATCATCGTTTCCGAAAAAGCTGTTTCGCGCGCGTTAGCCTCTATGTTAAACATCGCCAGATCGCCAAAAACATAGGGGATTTCCGCCGCATGAAACGCGCCATACTGGTCGCTGCCATCAATCACCGGCCGCCAATCCCACCAATACAGATAAGCGGGACTTGAAACATTGCCCATGTAGTCAGCCCACAACCGCATAGGCTGGGTAAAATTGGCATCAGTATTAAACCGGATATACGAATCTCTCGCCTGTTCTAGCGAATCAGGATACAGGGCAAAAATGCCGGCCTGATCCCCCCCTAGCGTGGCGCCAACAAATTGTTTGTGCAATTTAACATAGTCAATAGGTCCAACCATCGATAAGGCCGGATCAAAGGTCGTTGCTTCATCGGCATTTGAGCCAATCATTACCGGAACGTCGGCTTGCCTGCCTTCGGCAAAAATTGTGTTAACCTCGTCGGGCAATACTTCGCCGTCAACAATGGTTAGCCAGTCAAAATTTAAAAGTATTGCGGGATCTGTCGTATAACCCTCAAGAATCGACGACGCAGGCAATTCTCGCAGCGCCTCCAAATCTGGCGCATCTACACCAGCAAACAAACGCGCCAAAGTCTCACCCCGATCTTCCGCTGAAGGAATACCCCATCGCCCGACCTTCAGATCGGGTGCCGGAATAAACCGTGCACCACTTTGACCAATGACTTTGCTAAACAATCCTCTAGCCATTGGCGACGCCTGCATCACGGACATACTCCAGGAACCCGCAGACTCACCGAAGATGGTCACATTGTCGGGATCACCACCAAATTGCTCGATGTTTTCCCGTACCCAAGTGAGCGCCGCAATCTGATCTCTAAAACCTTGATTGCCCGAACTTCCACCACCCTCTGTACTAAGTTCGGGATGAGCATAAAATCCAAACGGTCCAAGCCGATAATTAATGGTCACGAGCACAACGCCCTTAGCCGTTAACGGCGCACCGTCGTAATCTATTCCGGACCCCATTACTAATGCGCCGCCATGGATCCAAACCATTACCGGCAATGCATCAGACGTTTTTTCAGCTCGCGTCCACACATTGAGGGTCAAGCAATCCTCACTCATTTCTTCATAAGAACGATCGTAAAAAGCACTTAGGGAGCCCGGCTGATAACAGGGCAGCCCAAATTGCGCACCATCATGTTCGTCCTCCCATGCAGTCAATGGTGCTGGAGGCTGCCATCGAAGGTCACCAACAGGGGGAGCCGCATAGGGGATACCTAAGAATTCTTGCAAACCCTCACTGCGTACCCTGCCACGAACTAACCCCCCCGTAACTGCAACAACGTCAGCCACGAGCTTACTCTCTGGCAATTTATCCGCGGCGGCGCTTTCGTTTCCTTGATATGCGGTCTGATCTGCGCAGGCCGCCAACAACAATGGCACCAGTGCAGCCACGACTTTTTTTAAGATGTTGTCTTTCATGAACGCCTCCCTTAACGGTCAATGTTTGATTGAAAACTGAATAATCGTCTAAAAAAATTAACCTAGCAAATTTATACGACGGCAGCACTTTCCTACTAGATTATTAACTGAACACCTTTGGTTTTACCGATCAGTGGCATACACACCCGGCTCTTATTTACTCGAATCTACAGGTTCGCACTACGGCGGCCGCTCTCTCGGGAACCCAGTCATAGCTTTTGAAGCCTGACTGCCGGAAGCAGCCCCTCAGTAAACAGACCGGGATTTTATCGTTTGGCTTGTTATTAAAGCAGCCACTAGCACCACCTAACGATAGGGCTGTAGCGCATGAGACTAGCGCTATCCTAGATCGAGCCCTTCCATGGTGCCCTCGTCTCGCCACCGCTTAATTTTGGCGAAAAACGCATCCGGGCCCGCTCCATAACTACCATTTTGAATGCTCTTGGGATTGGGCTCACCTTCGTTATTATAATAACCTGGCGTACAAGATTCGAGAAACTCCTGGTTGAAGCGCGACATTCCAATAATTTCTTCAACCCATGCATTTTCTGCCGCTGCGGTCGCCTCTACCGTATTGATATTGCCTGCTGCACACTCCTTGACGATATAACAAATATGTTGGGCTTGCTCGTCCATGGCGTGAGGGAAGTTAACGGTAAAACCCGATTGCGCATTACTTATGACAAACAAATTGGGAAAACCCTGAGTGTGTAATCCGTGCAAAGTTTTAATACCTTCAGACCATTTTTCACTCAGTTTTAGCCCCCCTTTACCAATCAGATCGTAGCCTGCACGGCGGGTATATTCTGTACCCACTTCAAAGCCAGTTGCAAAAATAATGCAGTCCAGTTCCTGTTCGACGCCGTTCGCTATAACGCCCTTTGCAGTGATAGCCTCAACGCCCCGGCCTTGAGTATCCACCAAATGCACGCTGTCGCGATTAAAAGTCGGCAAATAGTCATCGTGAAAACAGGGCCGCTTACAAAACTGACGATAATACGGTTTTAAAGATTCTGCCGTGGAGGGGTCATCAACAACTTGCTGTGCTCTAGCTCTTATTTGCTCCATTTTCTGAAAGTCGGCAATCTCCATTAACTTAGGGACTTCAGCCCAGTCGACATTGTCGGTCTTGAAATTAACCATTGAGGCCAGGTTGCGAATAATTTCGGTCCAGCCGTCGTTGACCATATCTTCATTTGCAATACCGCCAGAGGTCAGGGTATTGAAGTTTTCCATCCGCTCTTTCTGCCAACCGGGCTTTAAGTTTTTAGCCCACTCCGGGTCGGTCTGCCGATTATCGCGAACGTCAATAGATGATGGTGTTCGCTGAAAAACAAACAGTTCTTTTGCGGCTGCGCCCAGATGGGGAACGCACTGTACAGCTGTTGCGCCGGTGCCGATAATACCGACACGTTTGTTCGCCAAGTTGATTAAGTCGCCCTCAGGTCCGCCGCCCGTATAGTTATAGTCCCAGCGGCTAGTATGAAAAGTATGGCCTTGGTAGTCATCTATACCCGTTATGCCGGGAAGCTTCGGCCTATTGAGGGGACCGTTAGACATGACGACAAACTTAGCCTTCATACAGTCACCGCGGTTTGTACTTACCTGCCATTGTGCTGCGCTCTCGTCCCACTGCATACCGGTGACTTCAGTTTGAAAACAAGCATTGCCATAAAGGTCATATTTCTCACCGATATTGCGGCTGTGCTGCAATATTTCTGGAGCATGGGTGTATTTTTCTTTGGGTACAAAACCTAGTTCTTCACAGAGTGGCAAATAGATATAGGATTCTACGTCGCAGGCTGCTCCCGGGTAGCGATTCCAATACCAAGTGCCACCAAAGTCGCCGCCTTTTTCAATTATACGAATATTTTTAACGCCAGCTTCGCGAAGACGAGCGCCGGTGATCAACCCGCCGAAACCTCCACCGACAATAATAACGTCGACTTCGTCTTCGAGAGGATCTCGAATAATAATCTTGTCAATATAGGGGTCATCGACATAGTGGGTAAAATCTCCAGCTACCTGCTGATACTGGGCATTGCCGTCATCACGGCGACGTTTATCCCGCTCGCTGCGGTATTTTTCACGGAGTGTTTCCGGGTTGAAATCAAGCTTCAATTCCTCTGCTGACATGGTCACGCCCTACTGTTTTATTAATTTTTCACCGCGGCCTAAAACTGGCAGCACGTTGCATTAACTTTTTGTTATTCAGTATGTTCGAATGTATGTTAAACATGCGATTCTATCTGTTCTACTCTAACCTAAACATTCGCAGCACGGCAACCGTCCTCTCGGGCGCTAATGGCCCTATAAGAAGGTTAGAAGAAAGGTAATCAGGTTAGTATTTTTCCCATTAGAACTATTTGATACGGTTGGCGACAAATCAAATAGGTAACCTTCACAGCGCGCTGATCAACGCTAATTAAATAGATTTGTGCCGCCAATCACTGTTTTTTTTTGTAGGCCAGTATGTTTATATAACGGCCCTATCAAATTCTACTCGGTAATAAAGTAAGAACCAACAACCAGTCCTCTACGGACCAAAGACTAAGGAGAACATAAGTATGTCGGAGCAGACGTCAAAAGAAATTATATCCACGGTAACCAGCACAGGCGATATTACCATCTCTATCGCTACTGTACCCATGCCAACACCTTCAGAAAATGAAGTACTAATAAAGGTCGAGGCAGCGCCCATTAATCCATCAGACCTTGCCCTGCTGACCACCTTCGCAGCGGATTTAGACAGTCTGACTGTGACTGGTTCTGGTGACGACACTGTGGCGTCAATGAAGGTGCCTCCGGCACTGATGGAAGCCATGACGCCAAGACTAGATCAACCCATGCAGGCGGGCAACGAGGGTTCTGGAGTGATCGTTGATGCTGGTGCCAATGCTAAAGAAATGATCGGTAAGACAGTAGGTGTTGCTGCTGGAGCCATGTACTCACAGTATCGCTGTGTGCCCGCGAATAGCTGTTTGGTGATGGATGACAGCACAACATCTGCTGAAGCGGCCTCGTCTTTTGTAAATCCGTTAACAGCATTAGCTTTTATTGAAACCATGAAAATGGAAAATCATACGGCTATCGTCAACACCGCTGCGGCTTCCAATCTGGGACAGATGCTAGTTAAGATCTGTAAGGACGACGGAGTGCCATTAGTCAATATCGTTCGTAAAGCAGAACAGGTCGAGGTACTTAAGAGCTTGGGTGCGGAATATGTGGTTAACACCAGCGATGCGAATTTTAGTGAGAACTTAGTTGCGGCGTTAATTGCTACTGGTGCTACGCTGGCATTCGATGCGACGGGTGGCGGCAATGAAGGAAAACTGCCGGGACAGATTCTTGCTGCGATGGAAGTAGCGGCTACTAGCACCGCTAAAGAATACAGTCGCTATGGTTCAGATACTTATAAACAGGTCTATATATACGGGGGCCTAGACCAGTCACCAACCATTTTGAATCGATCATTTGGTATGCAGTGGGGGTTGGGCGGTTGGTTGTTAACGCCAATGATTGGCAGAATCGGCATGGAGCGATTTGGCAAGATGCGGGAGCGTGTAGCGAAAGAAATCAAAACCACTTTCGCCAGCCAGTATACGCAGGAGATTTCGTTTGAAGAGATGCTGCAGCCTGAAAACATTAAGTCTTATGTGAAACAAGCCACTGGTGAGAAGTTTTTGGTTGTGCCGCACAAATAAAGCGAACAACGCTGGCAAAGAGAGTTACATCACTGTACCCCGATGTAACTCTTTTTTGGCGGTAGGTAGCTCGGTAACACCTTTCTTTTCGACTGACTACACTCTTACTCATGTGATAAGCGAAACCACTTATTTTACTCGCCTCGTTAATATCGCGGTTATTATCCCACAGTAAAATCACCGCACGATGATCATTTTATAGCCCTGTTGTAACTAAACTATCATTCCGCCTGTAATAAAGTGTCACTGCGACTGCCAGTTTGTATCAATCTATCCTCAGGTTGCTGTTTTCGTCAACTCGCACTAACCGACACTGCAACTGCAACTGGAATTCGATTATCAAGCCTTATTTCGTAATTCCGTCGGCTGTATTTGGCGCATTACCTGAACATGCCAAAAAATCTCATCATCAATTGTTTTAATAGGCGGCCTAGTAATAGTAGAAATCAATGATAAGAAGAAACTAACGTTTAGCGACTAATTCACATCAAAAAAAACTCATCTGCGACCATCGATCATGTACACTCAACAAGTCTAAACGCCTATTTATTCGTCACTGAGAAACTACGATGAAATTGAAAAAGAATCTATTTTTATTAGCAGCCATTTTTGTTACAGCAACGGGTTGTTCGTCGACTGACGTGGGAACAAAGTTAGCATCATTAGGTGAAGGGGGACTTGCGTCAGAGCAGGTTGTATCCGGGAAAACCATTTTGATGGCGCCCAATCTTGAAGATGTTACTCCGGAAAGTTTCAACATTCGCTACATAGAAATGTCGTTTGGCTATGGCACTCCCTCGAATGTAAGGGACATGGCAATTGCTCAATGCGAGTCATTGGGAAAAGTTGCTATCTATAAAACGACGACAAGAGGTCTAATTCAAGGTAATACAGTAAAAGCTTACTATGAGTGCAAGGCTCAAGGATCATAGGCCGATAAACCCTCTAACGGCGTGTTATTTTTAGCACAACCCGACATCGACTTCGCTCCTTGTCACTCAGGGTATAGATGCCTCGAAACAGATGTCTAACTAGTTACAACAATAACTGTGATCGTACCAATGCTCTGGGGTAGTGGCAAAAAATGCTATGTCCTCAGAGCGGTCGCATCCATTGAAGAATCGGCCTGTCGGCTTGGTTTATCCCGCTAAAAACGCTGATTAAGTCCTCAGCGACCATAGGCGAGCAGCTAACACCAAGCATGAGACTGCCATTTTTATTGCAAGATTATCGGTGCTTCGCACAGCTGTTGACGATGAGGACGGTGTTAGGGCCTGACCCAAATCAGGATCAGGCAATCGATAAGGCCGGTTAAAATACAGTTCTTCAAGCGCGGTATTAATCTCTCGAGAGTCACTGCGAAGCCATAATAAAAAAAGTGCTATGGGCAACGTTGAGTTATCATCGGCAAAACGCCGGCACGATCATCCAGTGAAAACTAATCGTGTGTTGAGCTCCTTGAGAGTTTGGTGCATCAATAACGCCATTGATATTTTGTGCAGGAGAGCAGCAGTAAGATGTGGAATGGTTGTATAGTCAGGTCTCTCAATGAACTCCCTACTCTGCTAAGCCGATGAATCTTAACGACATAGGCCATAGTATTCTGGATGAGACCAGTACGCCTGAGGCACTGCATGCAGCCCTGGACGCATTCGTTGAACTGTGCGTTGGAGTAACGGGTATCCAGCCGGACGTCAGTTTCGACGCCTGGGCCGATGACTCAATGCTTCCCAGCGGCGTCGCCATAAACCCAAAGGCCGCTGCTCACTGCGTCGTCGATTACCAGCGCAGCGTCGTTTTCATTCGCAGTGTTTATGCCGCCATCACAACGATGGAAGCCGATTACCCTGACACAAATTTACAGGTGCTGTACGCAGGCTGCGGCCCATACGCTACCCTTTTGCTGCCATTGCTCGACAGATTTACTGGCAGGGGGCTCAACATAACCCTGCTGGATATCCATCAGCGATCATTAGACAGCGTGGCGCTTTTACTTGAGCGGTTCGAGTGTTCCCACCATAGTATTCAACTGATCAACTGTGATGCATGTAACTACCGACCGACACAGCAGTTTCACTTAATCCTTTCTGAAACAATGCAAAAGTCGCTAGAGCAGGAGCCACAGTTTGCAATTACCGCAAATCTGGCCCCATACCTCATGACGGGAGGCGTTTTCATACCTCAATGTATTGAGGTAGAGCTCTGCCTTGCCAATTTGGCAAATGAAAAAGTATTAATTGACCGGTTGCCAAAGCTTGCTCACATCGGCTTGAAAGCGACGAAACAGCGCCACCACCTAGCGACGGTATTGACACTGTCTCCTGAGCGCGCCGCCTATCAATTATTGACGGCACAATATCAGGCCCGCACTGATAAAATCGAACTAGCACCGACGATAGTAGACATTCCAATCCTGCCTAATGTGGCTGCAATGGATCTGGTTTTTTTCACTCGTATTTGTGTCTTTAAGCAATATAAACTAGAGGACTATGAATGCGAAATCACCTTGCCACTCAAATACTATGGCCTGCCGACCCTAAGCGGAGGCGAACGCTTTGACGTTAGCTATCAACTGGGAAGTTACCCAAAATTCAATATCGAACACCATTAATAGCAAAGGCTATAGCACGTTTGTTAAACAACATAACTGATACGCGCCCACGAACTACTTCACTGAAGATTTCTCGGATGACGACCGTTCCTGCACCGACCTTGTGCCGGCCCGAAATTATGATTGAGTGACAAAAAAGTCGTGCTTTTGATCATCTTTACCCATCGCTAGAACGACAGCATTTACTGAGACAGTCATTGATACCTCCGCCAGATTAAAGAATGTATGTTCCATACCATTCATAGTGCCTTCCAAACATAAGCTACCAAGATCGAACACTCAAGTATCAAAATTTATAGCCTTGCCCACAAGTATAGCGATCTAGTGAGAGTCAGATCGATGCTAAATGGGTATAATCAACGCCCGCTCGGAATGCAACACCTGGTGACTGAGGATAAAACCCAAATGCACCCAAAGTTGCGTTCGCGCCGCTGCCATTCGTGGCATTTGAATTTAGGCTCATCATTTCTATGTTTCGGATAACATTAATTGCAATAACTGTTAAGAAGGGTTGCACACCGTGACAAGTGCAACACTCACTCACGGCTCAGTTCACACCGGTCTGATGAGTCTTACAATACCTATGATTTTGGGTATCTCATCGAGCTTGTTTGCTGCCGTATTTGAAACTTGGTTATTGGGCAGAATAAGCACTGAAACTCTCGCTGCCTACAGTTTTACTTTTCCCGTGGTCGGCGCGCTGACCTCTTTATCGCTTGGGCTTTCAATTGGCCTCTCGGCAGTGCTCGCCAGAACTGTCGGTGCCGGCGACCAAACCGCTATAAAACGCCTTGCAACTGACGGCGTTTTGCTCATGGCTGTAGTCATGACGGTGGTGACGATACTGGGTATTTTAACGATCAAGCCGCTGTTTACATTGATGGGCGCTCAGCCTGAAACCCTCAAGTTGATTAATGCCTACATGATCATTTGGTATTTCGGTTTGCTTTTTCTTGCATTGCCCTCAATCGGCGCAAACGCTTTAAGAGCAGCAGGAGACTCCCGTATATCAGGACTTCTAATGGTAGGAGGCGCCGTCTTACAGATGATCCTTGACCCCATTTTGATTTTAGGTTTGATGGGCGCACCTAAACTGGGTATCGAAGGCGCGGCCTACGCGATGGTGATATCTAGATTTGTCTTATGTATCGTCACTTTTTACGTCTTAGTAAACTGGAAAAAAATTGTCGAATTTAAGAAGCCCAAGCTACCAGAACTAATTGCCTCCTGGAAAGCGATACTACATGTTGGCTTACCCGCGACTGCCACCAATCTGATTGGACCCGTATCAACGGCAATTATTGTGAGTATGCTTGCATCTTACGGCTCAGAGGCTGTTGCCGGCTTTGGTATTGCATCTCGAATTGAAGCCCTATCGGTCATACCCCTTTTTGCCCTGTCCGCCAGCATCGGGCCTTTTGTCGGTCAAAACTGGGGGGCAAACAAAATTGACCGAGCGAACCAAGCCATGATGCTTGCCTTTACTTGGTCATTGTTGTGGGGATTATTCATTGCCGTGCTCTTTTTCTTGTTCAAAGAGCCACTGGTACTTTTTTTCGAAGATGACAAGGACGTCGCCGCCTACGCAGCCCTGTACTTGCTCATTGTTCCCTTCAGCTATGGCACATGGGGCGTATTGATGATGGCAAGTGCAACCTTCAATTCATTAGGGAAACCCCTCGTTTCGACGTCTATGTCAATCGTTCGGATGTTTTTCCTGTATGTGCCGCTTGCCTTTGTTGGTGAATATTTTGGGGGTATAGCCGGCATCTTTGGCGCTGCCTGTGTTTCCAACATCCTCATGGGGGTTGTTGGGTTTACTTTGAATCGTCGGGCCTATGGGCCCAAAGGTTCACAAATTAATCCGTAGGCAAACGTTAGCGCTTCTCCCCTTTTTCAATTTGTTCGAGTCTCGAGCGTCTGTTCTCAATGCCCGCTAGTCGCAACGCTTCTCGATTGGCATCAGTGATCGCCATGTAATTGGCTCGCCAAGCCTCTCCTTCATTCCACTTCACTTTGCCAAAACGAATTGTTGGCACTAAGGCCTGTTCGATAAGCTCAAGGGCACTCGCGACTGATTCGTACTGTTCAGTTGCTGAGTAAGGATGGCCCAGCGGATTTCCTAACGGGATATCGTTATGTAAATAACGAGGAACACCGCATTTTTCAACAATATCGAACCCGCTGCCGATAATGACCGTAGCAATGCCATGTGACTCTAGCTCTCTGGCTGTCAAACTGACAGTCTGATGACAAACAGGTCACAACGGCACCAGTATCGCGATGTCGACTTCGTCAGTGATGCAAGCGTCGCGAATCGCGGGCGCGTCACTGTTAAGCGTATTGCTCTGGCTGTATTCAGTTGGAACAAAATGATAGCGCGCCGAAACAGAACCGATAATCCCAGCCGCTGCGAGCTGTTGTAGAGCAACCATGGGTATATAGCTCTCGCGATCTCGTGTATGCGTTGCTTGTTTGTCCCAAGACAACTCATCGGTTCGAAACGTTTCGGGTATCTCGTCCAAGGCAAATGAGCCCCCTTGCCGTGACAACTTTGGGATGGTGCCATCAGGGACAGCCGTGACCACAAATGTAACATTGCATTCGCTTAAAGGTTTACTCAACTGATGCCATGGAATAGCGCTATTGTCCGACCACTTGTAGGCGCGATCAAACCCTTGCGCCTCATAATAACTGCGGGTTTTTTCGATATACTTAACAGGCTCGTATTCAAGCCCTCCCTCTATTTCGTATTCGCGTGGCACTGGTAAGTCCTCCTTCAACAGATAGTTTTCCCGGTCTTTTTTAATGGCCTCACATATAACGAGATCCATTATGGCAGCAGCGATAACTCGCTAATATCAGCTCATAGCCGACGACCAAACCAGACTCAACTTGACCATGAATACTGGCACCCTTGCAGCCGCTTAAATTATTCCACGCTATACAGTTAGCAAACTGGATTGCGGCGACCTTCCGCCAACACACTTTCACGTGCAGGGTGATGCAGCCAATAAAACGCGCTATCCGAATAGCACTTCAATTGCAGCGACGGTAATACAAAAATAGTCATAGGACCAGGGGCCGCCGTCAACGGCACCCGACTATGACTCAGCAGGCCGGCTAAAATACTTTTTCAGGGGCACTCACAACCCAAGTTGATACGACATCTATATTGATTCTTAGTACGTCTATTCTGCCTGTTCGCTAACCGGTAGATTGAGTGTGTTGGCGGCCTAGCTGGGGTAGAACCCAGTTATTCGGTCGCCGAGTCTAATAGCTTTATTTGCTGGAGAGGACCGGTTATGATTAAAAAAACATGGTCACGGCTAATAGAATACTGATCTGCATTTTTTTGCGCCAACGGCACATGACTAACAAGTATGGATTCTAACTGTAGCGCGTCTTCATTGAGCACATAACGGGTGATGTTAGCAAAGTTACCCGTATCATCGAATACCATCAATCGAATCCGATCGGCCTTCTCAATACTCCCGGCACGACGATAAATGGCCTCTTTCGCTGCAAACTCTGCCTCGTTCATCCACAAACAAAGCGAAGATTCAAGTAGCGTATTTGGGCTTGGTCGACACAAGATAGTGCCAGAGATCAAAATTGTCTCTTTCCAGTAGACGATAGCTTTTCTGCCCATCGCGATTTTCTACCAGACACTTCACAAGCTGGGAAGATTCTGCAGTCATGGTGCTCGTTTTCTTTTGCGTGTATTGATGGACACTAACGTTTCGCGACAATCTACTATAGAAATAGCACGATTGGCAATCGCTAACTTATTGCCTGCTCACTGACTGTACAATTAGAATCGCTTAGCAGTAAAGTAACGGACAAGGTTTACTCGGGCCACCTTTTTTCTATGCCCACAAGCCAATCCATTTATCAACATGGGTAACATCCAGTTACCCAAAGGAGCAAATGTATGTTGCAAGATTTATCAGGCAAAGTTGCGTGGATCACCGGCGCGGGGACCGGTATTGGCCAAAGTGGCGCAATCGCATTGGCGCAGGCGGGCATGCATGTCGTATTGTCAGGCCGCCGCAAAGAAAAGCTTGAAGGCGTTGCCGCTCAGTGTGAAGGCCGTGCAACGATTGAAGAGCTCGACGTTGCGAACCGCGACAGTGTATCAGCGGTCGCGCAAAGCATTATTCAAAAGTTTGGTCGTATCGATGTCTTGGTAGCCAGTGCTGGTATTAATATAAAAGAACGTAACTGGCACAACGTCTCCTTGGATGATTGGGATTCGGTATTGCGGATTGATTTGGATGGCGCTTTCTATTGCTGCAAAGCGGTATTGCCGACGATGAAAGAACAGGGTGAGGGGCTGATAATCAATATCTCTTCCTGGGCAGGCAAGCATGTCAGCTTAGTAACTGGACCTGCCTACACAGCGGCTAAACATGGTATGAATGCCATGACAGAGAGCATCAACATGGAGGCAGGTAGCTTTGGTGTTCGGGCCTGTGCTATGTGCCCCGGTGAAGTGGCAACCCCCATTTTGGATAACAGACCGATCCCAGTATCCACCGAAGATCGCGCGAGGATGGTTCAGCCTGAAGATTGCGGTGACGTGATTCGATTCCTGGCTCAGTTACCCAATCATGTCTGCATTAATGATTTAACGATTAGCCCCACTTACAACCGTGGTTATGTGGCGCAAGCAAAAGGAACTATACCAGGACCTACTTGATAAGGGGGCACGGTAATACCGATTCAGGACCCGCCATAAGCAGCTAATGTCGGCGGGGATACTGACACCATTTTCATGACATTGGAGTCGCTTGTTACTCCACACCTTACGCTACCTTGGGCCAACGTCATCTGTATCCCGCCGCAATTGCACACGGTGTTTTCACGATGCCAATTAGCAACAAACGCGGGTTTATTCTTCCTTTATTCGCTATCCGATTGAGGTTTATTTAGCCAACTTCGTAGCGCTTCGTATCTGCAATAGGCATTACAAACCAAGCGACGTATCTAGGGTTTCAGGGTTACGATTTCAACCTCGCCTCTGCCTAGTAAATGACACTAGCTTTCGAACAAACTAGGAGGTGAAAAAGTATAGCTTTTACAACTATTTAATCCCGCGCTAAGTGCTCAGATATCGCTCTCACCGCCATAAAACCATCCTGGAATAGTGGACTCACGGACTCTGGTTGTGTTGAAAGTTTGACAATCACCACTTGGTTTTGCATGTTCATATAAATGACCTGACCATGGATGCCGATAGCCACTAGAACTCCTTTCTCAGCATCTTCAACCCAAACCTGGTTTCGATAATGACCACCAGGCATCATTGCACCATAGTCGCTCGCGGCAAAATTGATTCTAGCGTGGTCGTCAGCATAGCGAGTGTCATTGATCCATTGCCTTGGCACAATTTGCTCTCCGTTGTATTCACCCTGCTGAATCATCATTTGGCCAAACCGAGCAAGGTCGCGTGCACAAGCATTCATCCCTGCGCCAACGTAGGGAAATCCAGTAGGATCTACCACTATCGCTGCGTCCTGTTGCGGGCCCAATTTTTGCCAAATATCACGTTGTAATTGCTCCTGTAAATTACCCGTCCCCGCTCGCTCTAGTATCATACCTAAAACGTTGGTTAAGACAGTTCGGTAGTGATATTTTTCACCGTTACTTTGCTCAGTTTCAGTGAGTGTTGCCGCATAGGCAAGGAGGTTTGTTGCAGATTCTTTGGTCCTTAATGCTGGACGCCAACCTACAACTGCAGCCTCTACCCAGAAGTCCGCAGATGGGTCTGCATAATCCTCGCCATATTTTGGCGCGGCGGTCATATCCAGTAAATGCCGAATAGTGGATTCTGAAAAGGCAGTGCCTACCAGTTCAGCAATATGCTTGGTGACTAAATCAGTTTCCCGAATCAACCCTTTTGCTATGTGAATACCCGCCAACATGCCAACGAATGACTTGGTAACAGAGTTGAGCAAATGAAAACTATCCGCTGCCATGCCGTTCGCATAGTGCTCACATAATATTGCATTATCTTTCATGACAATAAATGCGTCTGTATAACCGTCTTCTAACATCTGATTTACAGTCCTCGGCGAACCGCCCGCGCCTTCGTAAGTCAGACCGAATATATCTTTTTTGTTAGCCTCAAATGTAGTGCTCGGCCCGGGTCCGCGACGAAGCCGAGCGGTTGCGAAGAGCGATTGAACGTGTTGGAATGATTGACGGTTCTGTGGAGGGTAACCCCAATTATCAACCGTGAATTGTCGACTCATGTGCTCCGTCATTAGAACCTCACAATAGTGATTGTTGAGTAAGCAATTATGGCTTAAGGAAACACTATCCAACCGTTAGCTGTCAAGTTAACGATTAGAATCCCAACCTAACAAGAAGCAACAGAGAAAAATTTCAAACGGTTAGATACCAAGCACGTTCCTGCTGTCACCTTATCATGACTAAAAGTTGCAAGTTAAGACTAGTTTTGTCAACCAAATGGATTTAGGTAGCGCTCTGGTTTAATTTTTTAGTTTCTTTTCCTTTTTTTCAAAGGCTAGCCCCACCAAGTCCGCGAAGCCCTGAGGGAACAACCTCACTAATAAATCAATGACGACGGCGTCCTTACCCACTAATTGGCGCTTTCGGTTTTTTCTTATGCCGCCAATTATAATCTTCGCTGCTTTCTCTGGACTAGTTCCGGCGACTCTATCAAACTCTTGCGCCAAGTCGGCTTTATCTTCACCACCCTCTGCAAAACGAGCATTACGCACGATATTGGTTTTAATACCACCAGGGTGTACAGAAGTAATTCTTACATTTGTCTTACGCAACTCTTGTATAAACGTTTGATTTAACGCTTTAACCGCATGTTTTGCAGCGTTATAAGGGCCATTATTTGGAAACGGAAAAAAACCGTTAACGCTCGAAATGTTGACAACATTAGCTTCAGGCCGCTCTTTTAAATAGGGAAGAAATGCTTTTGTTCCATATAAAACACCGTAAAAACAGATATTAAATACCCAGTTGAAGTCTTCATAAGAAATTTCATCTAAGCGTGATGTGGACGCGACACCTGCATTATTGATGACAATGTCAACATGTCCATGTTCAGCAACAACTTCATCAGCCCAAGCATAAACCTGCTCTTTATTAGCAACATCAATAATGTGTGAGCTTACCTTGTTAGCGCTTAATAACAGTTTGATCGTTTCTTGTAAGCCGTTACTATCCACATCAGCTAGCGCAAGGTGACAACCACTTTCAGCTAATTGAATAGCTAAACAGCGCCCTATTCCGGAAGCTGCGCCTGTTAAAGCGACGACCTTACCGTTTAAATTTTTCATCTCAATACTTCCTCATATTATTTTTTAACCGGTCATCGCTTCTATCTTAGGATTTTTAACATATTGAACTTTGCAAAAGTCACCCAAATGATGAACCTCTATTAGCTGCCCTCGCGAACAACTCATTTTAATGATAAAAAAATCTAAAATACATTCTAAACAGTGTTTCCCCGATTTACAGTCGCTCTCTTTAGATAAAAAATGGGTTGAGCGCAACCCAAAGAACAGCTGAGTCGGTCTCTGTATTTATGCCGCCGACGAATGTGTCGACCAAAGACCAGGCGCGAGGTTGTGGCTACTGATGTAAAACAAACTCGAGGCCCTCGCCCCGAAAAGTTCTATTGCAGAAATTGCGGTGATTTAGGCAACGTAGCAATGTCGGCGGGTTCATGCTGAATAATGACTCTAGCACCTAATTTAGTGGCTAGGGATTCAAAGGCAACCATGGACACTCTGGTTTGCGGCTCGTCGCTGTTAAATCTAGGAACCAGCTGTGATTCGCGGCTCTCGGTGCGGTGGTACAGATCACCTGTTAGCAGCAATGGGCCGCTTTGTGGCAGGTTAATTTGTAATACACTGTGGCCAGGAGTGTGGCCGGGAGATGCCAGAATGACCACAGAGCCATCTCCGAAGACGTCTTTGTCACCGCTGTAGGTGGTGGTACTCAGCGTTGCAAAGGCGGCATTTTGCAGTGAACTCTCATCCGTCGCGAACATATGTTCAAATTCAGTGTCATTGACTAGCCACTCGCTATTAGGAAATTGGTCGACTTGGCCAGTGTGGTCAAAGTGGCTATGTGAAATCGCTATAAAGTCAATATCGTCGGTTGCTATATTCAGGTCAGATAACTGGGTGGACAAAGTCTGTTCCATAGACGTGGTAAAGACCCCATTAGTCTGGGGCCCGGTGCCGACGAGCGCTGCGGCCAAGCCGAGGTCCCATATTAGATCACCTTGAGGGTGCCGTATTAGGTAACAGGTGTTGGCGAGATCTCCTTTGAGTCCGGCGTAGTCGCCGCTGGAAGCGAAGCCATCTAAGTCAGATACGGTAATGGTTCCACAATCTAAGGTGTATAGCTTTAGGAATACAGGGGCATCGAGGGCTGCAGAGTTGGTCGGCGATTCACTCTTTTGGTTTGAACAGGCTATCGTTAGTAGAACCGCTGCGGTAATTGAGCTTGCTTGGAGGAGTTGCTTGATCATCGCTATAAACTTCCGTCATTAGTTATGAAATAGTTAGTTAAGTGGATACCCAGCTTGCGCTCTGACTTTGCTGTAAGGCTTCTTTCATTGAGTATACCCCTAAGACTGATTGGACCGAACTGTGTGAATAACCGTTTTTTATGACTTCCCTCACATCCACAAACTGAGCTACTAACTCAATAAACTTCTGACTATTTAATCAAGTAGATGCGATGGGATACTATTTTCGCTTCGCTCTTTCCCTATCTACCGGACCGCGTTTCTTTGCCAGCGCGTCTATTTTTTTCTGTTGCGGCTCTGTCGGTAATTGCCCCTCGCTAAGCACTCGACTCACCTCTGTTTCTAACTCATTATAAAAATCGACAATCTTATCGAGCTGAGCGTCCGAACACTTCTTAACAGGTGGTCTAACTTTATTAAAATCATCTAGATTAACAAGAACACCGTGGAGCTCTTGACATCTTTTTACATTGCCTAAACTCTCTTCCATTATTTTTATCCGCTTTGCAATCGTCAGTTCGGAAACCGGATTTTTTTTATTTGTAGGGTCATGAATAACATCGCGCGAAGCGAAAAACGCGACGACCAAAGATAAAATAAATAATATCCCGAAAATACTGCTGCCGACCAACAGTGCAATTTCATAGGAGTTAGCATAATCATACGCTCCTATTTCCATACACCTCTGCGATACATCGGTCACCAAGAAATCGTAACTACTGGTGTTAGTAAAGATATCTTCCAACGATTGCGGACCAAACTCTATTCGTTGAGTTTCTGTCTGAAGTGCACAGTAACCTTTGCTATCCCAAAACCAGGATGAAGTTGCTATCATAAAAAAGACGGATATAGCT
>Ga0206130_10002540_pt1 | contig 25169 bp, 16 predicted proteins | sample Helgoland_Spring_9_FD_148637 | JGI IMG/M metagenome (GOLD analysis project Ga0206130, IMG submission 148637) | Pelagic subsurface seawater microbial communities from Kabeltonne, Helgoland, North Sea - Helgoland_Spring_Bloom_20160512_1 | ecosystem: Environmental > Aquatic > Marine > Epipelagic ...
ATCCTCCCATAGAGTGACCTATGACAATGATCTTGCGCTGTTGATTTTGTTCATAATACAGGTCGATCTTTTCTTTGAGGTGTTCTACAAAGACCAAAACATCATCTTTGAGTATGGGATTGTTGATCGCCCAAATATTGTGATATCCACATCGATAAAGATAATATTGCAATGGAGCAAGTGACCATCGGTTCATTTGATAGCCTGGAACCAAGATAATTGGAGTTTGACACGGTGAAGATGCTTGATGTTTTGGTGCTGCAAAAGAAAAGTGCATCAGTTGAGACAAGAAGGTGAAAAAGATTCCGACCAGTTCAAGTGTTTGAGCAGAAATATTTTCCCAACTTCGGTCGACAGGTTGGTCGTTTACGATGGCATGCATCAATACGCCTGCAATCGTCGAAGCAATACTGCCAATGATGGTGATGGCCAATATGGCTGGACCAATGACTAAAATCCCCATCCATATCCATTCTAGAGTTGTGCTCAGCAAAATAGTCTCCTTGATCATCCTTAGCCCATTGAGCCTTAGGATTCAATGCTCTTACATGCACCCATATCCGATCTTCCGATTGTATTTCGTTGTTCGATTGGGCTTTTCTACGTTACAGAGCAGTGATTGAGGTGTGTGTGATTCGATTTGTGGATGAAAAGCGTCAGTTGAAACTGTCCGTACATGATGTCATCGATTCAGGTCCTCCAAATGGTGATTTGTACTTAACGGTTGCTTGGAGTGCCACCACTCGAATGCGAATCGGAACCGAGATTCATACACAATATCAACAGCAAGCCCTTGTGGATGACCCTAATTTTCAAAAGGAGGTCACGGTTCGACATGTGGTTTCTCTTGATGGCTGGGAGGTTGAAATTACAGGTCGCATCGACGGTGTGATCATTGACAATGGATATCATCGAGTAGAAGAGATAAAAACGTCTACCCTTCCAGGTTCTGCTCTTGTACAAAAAGATTTATCTGATATGCCACATTGGCGAACTCAAGTGGAACTGTACTTGTATTTTCTTGCTGGACAAGGCATCGTTTCTACAGGTGAACTGGTTGTAATATCAGTGGTTGATGGGTATCAACATCGGCTGAAAGTGCCCTCCAATCCTGACCAGAAATCCTATGTCGAACGTCAACTTCGGTGGTTGATTCAAGAGAGGGAAAAACAAATCGCGTGGTATGCAACACGTGCGACTGCAGTTGCAAAAGGGATCCCGTTTGCCCACGCACAGTGGAGGGCTGGTCAAGAAGAGATGAGTCAGTTTTTAGAGCGAGATTTATCAGAAAACAAAGTTCTTTTGGTCAGTGCCCCTACGGGGTATGGCAAAACAGCAGCGTCATTGTATTCTGTTTTACAGATTGCTTATCGCACACATCGAAAAATATTCTTTGCCACAGCGCGCAATACCCAACAAGCGATGGTCGAAGACACATTGCGAAAAATGCATGATCGTGGTGTTCCTGTTCGAGCCGTCTCACTACGGGCTAAGGAAAAGTCTTGTTTGAACGATGTGGTGTCCTGTCGTCCGGACAGATGCCCCTATGCAGATCAATATTACGACAAACTGTATGACACAAAATTGTTTGAAACAATTTGGGATGAAGGGGTTATTCTCGCTGATAAACTGGCGGAAGTTGGAGGTAAGCATACGGTATGCCCATATGAATTGTCGAAAAACCTAGTGGCTTCGGCAGATGTGGTGATTGGAGATTACAATTACCTGTTTGATCCATCGGTTCGGTTGAATTCCATTGCTCAAAATCCACAAGGATGGATGGTCATTGTCGACGAAGCGCACAACCTTCCAAATCGAGCACAAGGATATGGCTCACCAACAATTCGCATTCAAACAATTTGGAATGGTGTGGATTCTGTCAGGCAAGATGTGAATTTTTATCGATTTGCAGAACCATTACAGAAACTATTGGACTGGTTGTTGTTTGAAGTCCAAAGAGACGGTGAAAGTACGGATGGTTATGGTCAACGTTCTACGAGTTTGGAAGAAGGTATTCACGTTGAGTTGCTGAATGAAGTGGTGAACGACATTCAACAAATGGCATTGGAATATGCTGTGCAACGCTATGAAAAACCATTGTCTCCCGATGTAGATGGTGATCCATGGTATGAGGCGGCATGGTCTGTGTTGTCTTTTCATACGGCTTTAGAGCGTGCAGGAGATGAAACTGTTGTGATTTGGCAACGTGTAGGGCGTGATAGAAATCGTGCCCTGCAGATCTCATTATTGGATTTTGAATCTCCAGCACAGCATCCGGATACAGGAGTGGAGTTGTTGTGTCGAGACCCATCGATTTTACTGGGCGCATTTTTTGATAAGATAGGTGCGGCGATTTGTATGTCTGCCACTCTTGAACCATTTGATTTTTACACAAATCTTTTGGGGTTGGACGTAGATCGATTGTGTCTTCACAAGTTTGAGTCACCCTTTCCTGTTGAAAACCGAGCCTCTTTTGTCTTGCCTTTCGTATCGACATTGTATCGGAATCGTGAACGTGAACACCCAAGGATTGCCCGTTTACTACAGAAAATTGTAGAATCGATAACCGGTAATATTGCAGTGTTCTTTTCTAGCTTTGTCGTATTGGAAGATATTCGGACGCAGATGATATTGGGGGACCGAAAAGCTCTTGTTCAGACACGTCGTATGAAAGAAACTGGTCGACGCCGATTGCTCAAGAAAATGGGTAAGGGTGAAGGCCACGTTTTATTTGCCGTAATGGGTGGGATTTTCTCAGAAGGGATTGATCTTCCTGGGAATGCTCTAGAGGCAGCAGTGATTATCGGTCCATCTCTTCCACAGGCCAGTTTATCTAGGAAGTTGATGCAACGATGGTATGAAGAAAGATATGGTGAAGGGTTTCGATATGCTTGGGTGATTCCTGGAATGGCCAGAGTGAGTCAAGCAGCCGGCCGAGTAATTCGTACTGAAAGAGATAGAGGAATGGTCATACTGGTCGGCAATCGCTTTGCAAAGCCATTGTACAAAGATCTTTTTCCAACAGAGTGGCATTTGAGACAAACCAATCAGCTGGGAGATGAAATCGCCTCGTTTTTTGGTTACACTGATGATGTTGAGTCCTTTTCTTCGGATGACTCTTAAAATGGGAAGGCCATGCTATCTCGAGAAATTACCCAAGAAATAGAATATCCACCGACGCTTCCCCCAATGTTGGACACGGTGGATTTGGATTCTCTACAACAACGACGGTTACCGTTTGTTCATCTAGAAGCTCAAATTGTTCGCGCCGTAATGGCAGAACCAAACGTACTGAGTCCAGAAGAGATTGGTTGGTTGCGGTATATTGTTTCCTTGGCAAGGTGTGTTTGGATACGGTCTGCAAATGGTCAAGACATTCATGTTGAACCATTGCTTTCTAGATTTCGTTGGTTTGTAAAACACCAGTTTGCTCCCATCTTGGAACGACGATTTCCAGTGGTTGGGTTGCGTCAAATCTTGCCCATGGTTCTTCAGGAAACAAAACGGATGCGAGAAGTGTTGTTGGAACGAACTGAACTCGATGCACTGTCTTTGCAAGAAGAGGTTTGCAATCGTCAGTTGTTGTTGGCTCTTGGTGGTGGTGGTGGTTCTGGATTTGGATATGCCGGAGTGATGCGTGCTTTACACCATGCAGGAATCCCGATTCAAATGATTGCGGGAACCTCGATAGGATCATTGATTGCGATGTTTCGAGCGCGCACAAGAATCTTTGATCAGTTGCCTATGTTGGAGGCAGTGCGGAGTCTGAATTGGTCTTCTGTTCTTCGTGTGTTGGATATTGAAAATAGATATGGTGTACCAGCTACGTTGCGTCTATATCTACGAAGTTCATTGGATGAATTATTGCAGAGTAAAAACGGACGTTCAATGCGATTTTCGGATTGTGAGATCCCATTGTTGATAGTCGCCACAGGGCTTACCGTGGACGCTTTTAAGCACGACTTGTCATTTTATGAGCATCTGATGGATGATGCTTTTGTTGATTCACCTCGTTTGTTTCGTCAATCGTCTGTTCGTAGAATTGTAAAAATGACAAGTACGTTGTATGAGTTTTTATCGAATCCCAATGCCCTTCGAGAAGTTGTTTTTGGTGCGGATGAACTGACGGCAAATGCAGATGTGATCGATGCCGCAGGATTTTCTTCTGCTGTGACAGGCTTGCTTCATTATGATGTGTTGAGAGATGATCCAAGAATGACACAGATTCTTGACAAAATGTATGGAAAGTTTGGTATCACCCGATTGACAGAGGGTGGATTGGTGAACAATGTACCTGTGAAGCCCTTGTTGCATGAGGTCTTTCGAGGGCGGATCAAGAGGCGAAATCCCTTCGTACTTGCCTTGGACTGTTTTTCACCGCAATTAACAAGTATGTGGTATCCTGTACAAAAGATGATTGTCCCCAATGTTCAAGCCAATATTAAACACGCAGATCAATACTTTTCGTTGCGTCGTCGTTTGTCACCGATCAATGTTGTTCCCACAGTAGATCAGGCTCTAAAAGCTATTGATTGGACTGCACAAGAGCTTCAGCCACATTTGCCTTTCATTATCCGAATGTGTGCTCAGCATGGAGACATTCCTTATGAACGGGTTTCCATATGACCGATTCTATCCCAAAACATTTGGTGTTCTTTGATGGTACTTGTGGATTTTGTGACCACACAGTACAGTGGCTGTTGGCCAGAGATTCCAAAGAACAATTGTACTTTGCACCATTGGAAGGAGACATGGCAGAACGTGTATTGTCACAATTTGTTCTTCCTGATGGGTTGGACAGTATAATTTATGTTCGGACATCGAACGATATGTCAGAGATCTTTATTTACTCGGATGCTATCGGACAGATACTCAAAGAATTGCCTTGGTATTGGTCTTGGCTAAGAGTAGGATGGCTAACACCACGTTGGGTTCGAGATCAAATCTACAAAGCATTTGCGGCGAGAAGGATACAATGGTTTGGAACCGTTGATGCTTGTCAATTACCCGATGAACGACAAGCCCGTCGATTGTTGTCCTAAACTCACCGAAAAGAGCAAACATCTTTATCTACAAATTCTTAAATCGTTTAATGAAATGGAAGTAACACAGTGCCTCAGGTAGAATCCAACATAGAGAGTGATGTACCCATTCAGGTAATATCATCTGAAGTTGAGCCCGGTCATGCAACGGCCGGTTTGGGTGTACTGTGGTCTCATAGGTCTTTATTGTGGGACTTTGTACAATTTGATCTGAAACAACGATATACCGGTGGGTCACTTGGGTTCTTCTGGACAGTGGTGACACCGTTGTTGGAATTGATAACGTATACGTTTGTGTTTCATGGATTGCTGGGGATCCAGTTTGAAGAACAATCAGGGTGGACGCATTACGCATTGTATTTATTTTGTGGAATGGTGACTTGGCTTTCTTTTTCGGATGGTCTTTCGCAATCTGCAGTGTCGTTAACGAACAACGGTCATCTCATAAAAAAAATCCGATTTCCCACATTGTTACTCCCGACCCATTTGGTCTTGTCTGCAACGGTAAATCAAGTGATTCGATGTTTGGTGTTGATGGTTGCGATTGTTGGATTCACACACAATCTTTCATGGACAGTGGCATTGGTACCATTTGTCATGATTCTTCAGTTTGTTTTTACACTGGGTGTAGGGCTATTATTGTCAGTTGGTACCGTTTATTTTCGAGATATGACCCATTGGGTAAATGCAATACTGCTTCTGTTGATGTTTTTGACACCGGTTGTGTATCCCGCAGCAATTTATCCTAGACAATATTCACTTCTACTCCAACTCAATCCCTTAGCACATCTTGTTGGACTGTATCGGGAATTGCTTCTCAATGGAGTATTTCCACATTTTCATTCAATCATTATTGTTTCGGTTACCAGTGCGTTGTCGTTGTTAATTGGGTATTCAGTTTTTCACCACCACCAACGACAATTGGCGGATGTTGTATAAGACACCATGTATGTTGTGGATTCACTGAGAAATGTGTTAAAATACACTTGCGCAAGTTGCGCAATTATAATTGCGCATTCTTTTTACAGAAACAGTAATTCATTGGTTATTATAAAAACATAGAGTTTGGTGTTCGGTTCAAAGTTGAGTGAAGTTGAAGTTGAGCCAGATTATTACACCTGTACTCTTGTTGAAGTCCCTTGTTTTGAAGTTTGGTTCAAGAAGTCTGCGTAGGTAGGCTTCTTTTACTTTTTTAGATGCCAGTATTCCTTAGGAGACGTGGTATGAACATATGGACGAGAGCGCAGCAGCAACGTTGGAAGAGTCAACTTAAAAAATGGATAAAGTCCTCGGGGCAAACTCAAGCTGAAGTTGCTAAAAATATGGCTCATCTGGTTGGGATACAAGAAGGTGCACAGATCTCTGAAAATGCATTTGTGACACCACTTTCTCGTTTTGTAAACGCAAAAGGCAGTGAGATTCATCGATGGTTTGAATTGGAACAAGATCGATTACAGCCGTTGGTTCAAGCTCTTCGAATGGAATCTGTGTTGCAGATTCAGACTCTTAGATCTGAAGTGTTGTTGGGAAAGGTAGATGCTCCAATACATGCCTCTTTTCCGATTGTTGAATGGAAGGTGGATTGGGTTGTCGATGGTGTTTTCGTATCACAGATACTAGAAGGAACGGATGCTCAATTGACTGTAGAAGGATGCTGTGTATTTACAAAATCATTGATACAACGAGCATTTCCATCTGTGAATTGGATCGATAATTCGATGTACACAACAGTAGAGTTGCCCAGTTGGAATGATGTGAAGTCTCATATAAGGTCATCGTTGTCTTTGATTGAACAACATCGTTTAGATGCTTTACCAAGTGGGGTCTGGAAAGGTTGGGGATTTGATTTTGGAGATGGACTGACCGCATTGCATATTTTGTTGCAATCAGACGAGTGTTGGACACTTGATGGTCTACATCCACAATGGACAACTGCTTGGATTCCTCTGTGGTTTGAGTTCCACTTGAAGACTGAACATTCAAGGTTATCACTCCGGATGTTGTTCTCTGAGTCGAGATGGAATGATGTGTGGAATGAACTTGGCATTGTTTCTTCACAAGGTATAGCAATCGAAACTCTATCACAAAAGTTCGAGGAATATTTGAACCTGGATGGTCATCATTCTAGATTTAATCCTGACTGGTTAATGATGTTAAAGGGGAATCCGAACAATATTCAGAAAGCTTTACGAGCGATTGAAGAGTGGCATCATTCAGATCTGGGCATCGATGTCATCCATGAATTGGTGGCACAAAATATATTTAGACTAGATGACGGTATTGTTTATTTGAAGTATCCAAAACGATGGGTATTCTTAGGTCTTCAATCTTCAGAAATATCTTTTCATGTTTCTAATCTACATAATTCTTTGTGGTGGTCGACTATTTGGTGGAGTATTCAACAAAATCAATGGGGTGTACTGAGCCGATGTATTGCTTCATTTCCTCTATGGGAAAGATCGATTGTGTTGTTTTATATTTGGACAGAGCCAACATTTTCAGACTTGTCTGTTTCTCAGGATGGACTTGTTGTATCAGGGATACATTGGAAAAAGAACTTGGTTCAAGATGTTTGGGATCATGTTTTGTTGACTGTGTACTCTGGTCTTAATATTCCTTCCGCTGGGATTGCCGGTGATCAAATTGTTGTGCGACTGCATCTCTTTTCAAAATTATGTATGCCCTGTTTGGATACTGTATATTCTTGGGATGGTATATTGAAACGTATTTCTTGGCCCTTTCCAAAGCGTACTCTTGCAGGCTATCCTTTGGTCTATTGGGCTCCGTATCAGTGTCCGCCACAGTCGATTGTTGATTGGGAACGGTTGCAATTTCAATCAGCCGTACCATTGTGGAGGGTCTTAGAACAATATGCTTTGATGGGGCATACATCCTCTGCGTTGTTATTGGCTCAAGGCGAAGGGCAATTTTCCTCTATTTGGGAACAGGTGCCTGTAGAGGTTCGGTTGTCATGGTTGGCGAAAACACCTTCCACATCTACAACGTTGTATTTGTTTCAACACATGTTGATTGAGTATTGGCAAGTTGGTGAGCCGGATTTGAGTTTTGTGTTGGAGATAGCACAACGTATTGGATTTGATACCGTTGTAAATTGGATGCAAGGATGGTTAAATCCTTTGTTTCTAGCACAGCATACAGAGGGACAGATCCTTGGTGATGTAGCCTTTAAATTTGCGGAACATTTTAAGCGCATTGATTTAATAGAACAATGGACTCGAATGTTGTGGAATTGGATTCGATCAAGTGATGCGATTCAACATGGGTTTGTACAGTGGAATTCGAGACGTGTTCCAATTGCAGAGGCGGAAACATCCTTGTTGTTTGAGAGGGCCTATGAACTCCTAATGATTGGGAATGCATTGTCACAACAAGTAGATATCATGCGAGATGCTGTTCAGGATTCTAAAATGATAAAACAGGGAGAATATCTCGTTGAAATACAAAAGCAGGTACTTAACCGTATAATTGTAGATTGGAAGCGTATACTGTTGTGTGATTCTGACACAATATTGTTGCAACGATGGATTGATACAGCGCCTAAAACAGACTTGGATGTTGATAGGGCTGTGTTGGATAAACCGCTTGTGTTAACCCACCTGTGGAGATTGGATAAAGAGGGACTGCGTCGTTCTGAGATATTGCAGTTGTCTGGATTGATTCGACCCATCCCACATTGGGCAATTGCCTATGCCCAACGTCATATTGTGCAAACGGCGTATTGGCCGACATGGTTGTCTCCATACACGAGTGATGTTTCGAGTTTGATTTCGTATATGTTGGAGAACTCTGAAGGGGGTGACCGATTGTGGTGGTTGAAAATATACACTAGCCACATGGGGGTGACCTTAGATGTTTGGGAGTCTCTAACAGACTGGTTTGATGCTGGATTCTGGAAAGAAGATGCTGTAAGAACCGTTCATTTTTTAGGTCCCAATCAAACTCCAAAGGTTAATTTAGGGGATGTTCTTAGTTGGTTGCGTTCAATGCAAAAAGCATATCCTCAAGAAATGGAAACCAATACTGCATCACGATTCTTTCAAATATTACGAGATTTGTGGCAATGTCATCTTTCTGACTTCTCTATGGCTCAAGTGGTTGCATTGCGCAGTATTTTACTTCAACAAGGTTTTTCTACCACATTGTGGTCGCTAAAAGTGTTGGATGAGCACTGGTACAAGTTAACAACAGAAGTTCAACAGGTTGTTCGACGTTCGTGGTTGAGTTCACCACGAGATGATTTTTCTCTCGCAGAATTGAGACACTCAATCGCTGGGGCATGGTCGTTACAACATTTGGTTATGACCGATTTTGATGTGGCAAAAAACTTGTTGAAGCAAAGACTTGCTGAAGGCTCTCTTGAAGGCCTTTCTGCCATTTGTTTGCATACTGAATTTTCATCACATTTGATTGAATTGTTGGAGTACTTTCTCCAGTCGTCTTCTTTGTCCCATTCAGTAGAGGGCTATTCTTTGGTGATGGACTGGTTGTGGGACAATGAGTTTTTATTGCGACACAAACAACATCTATGGCAAGTGTGGCTTACGGAATGGTTGTCTATGGGCTTACATAAAGTGTAAGTCAAGAATAATTCGTTGCTGTGGCTTATGACGTTGGAATTAGGGGTTGCTCTTTTATACTTGGCCAAAAACCAAACTTGGCATCTTCCAATCGTTGCTGGATATCCTGCATACGTTGAATCTTTCGAACCATATTTTGACGTTCGTGTGTTCTCTGTTCTTCCAACTTCTTTTGTAAAATATCTTGGATCTGTCTTGAACATTCTTGTTCTAGTGTTCCGGTAAAAGAAAGTAGTTGTGTGTTCATGTGGGTAAAAGACATTTCAACACTTTCAGAAATTGCATGGGCCGCCTTTTCTTTACCTTCTGCCAATGGAGATAACAAAATTGTGGTAATTCCACCTGTACCTAAGGCTAAGAGTAATGTTCCTGTGAGAGAGCCACTCAGTAGCAATCCTGTTGTCGCCCCTACAAGTCCACCGGCGGCTCCCCATAAGGCGCTAGAGGATTGAAGAGAAGCAGGAGATTGGCTTCGATGTAGCTGGGCAGATACTGTTGACATCAACTGTTGAAATTGCGTTGGATGACCATGAATGAGTTGGTGTGCGATTTGTTCGACTCCCTTTAACAAAGCTTGTTCTACATCCTTTGAAAGAGAAGTTGTCTCTACTTCCATGGTCTTTTGGACGGTGTCTAATGTTAGTTTGATATCAGATTTCGTTTTTCCATGTCGAATCTTTGTGAGCCATTGTTGCTCTAATTCCTCCAAGCGAGTGTGGAGTTTTCCTGATATCGTAGAAACCAAATCTTGCACCAGAGTCGTTGATTTTTTCGTATGAAGTTCGACTTGCTCAAAGGTTTGTTGGACTGCTTTCAATGCATCGGTGTCAAAAGTTCGAAGATCATCTTGAGCCAGTAAAATGTGAATATCTAAAATATCAATAAATTCTGCAATTGCATGAATGCTTAGTTTTTTCGATTTTAACTCGTGGGCCTTCGTGGGTAAGGATTCCCAAAACTGTGTAAATATTTTTTGAGACTGTTGTTTTTGTTCACCTTGGGCTGATACGACCCAAATATTCATCTCGCCATCCCAATAAGGCTCAACACGACGTTGTGCAACTTGCTTCGCTTCAAGGATCTCTGTTGCAGGATCATCTTGTAAAATAGAGGCCTCTTCTAGAGCAAGATCCGATTTTGTTAACGCCAGGTGCATAAATGGACAGAAGGGGGTAATTCTTCGAAGCATTTTGAGTGCGGTTTCCGGCATGGGCTGACGAATATCTGAAACCAGTACACAAATATCTGCACGTTCTTCAATGGCTTCCCAAGCACGTCTTCGATGTTCAGGGCGCTCGGTATTGAACCCTGGGGTATCCATCAACACAACATCAACAGGGATATTTGCATTGGGAGTGAGGATTTCTACCTGTGCAGCTGCTTCTGCTTCCACATCGATTAGATTGTGTAATTCGGTATGGAATTTATCTTTGTTGGCTCGAGCAATTTCTTGGAGGCCCTGTTTTGCATCTCGAACTTGTTCTTTGCTAATAGAGGCTGCTTCTTTGGCTTCTTTCCATCTTTCAGGAATCACAGAAGCCAGTGCATCGGTTTCTATACGTTGTGCCAGTAGTCGTTGTTCTTCTTTTTCGAGATCTATTTCAGCCTGTACAATCTGTTCAGCTGTTTTATCCAGATTTTCTTGGATTGAACGTACTTTTGGTGCTATCCAGCCAAAGTTTTTGACAATATCCCACATGAAGGGGAGGTTCTCTTGTTGAGTTTGCAAAGAAGTTTGGTACGCCACAAGTTGTTGTGCATGCTGTTCTGCTTTGGTTTCTTGTGATTGTAACTGTTGTTTGGCTTGACGGTGAGCTTGTTCAGCTGCCTCAATTTGGGTAATCGCTTCTTCAGCGGCCGCTTTGTCTTTCCGTCGAGCAAGTCGGAGAACGCGTCGTTCCTGGCTGTCATCAAGCGCTTCGAAATTTCGTTTTTCTCCACTGTCCAATTCTGCCAGATGATGCCAATCCAATCCCATTTGAATCAGACAGACAGCTGCAGTGCACTCTCGAACTGCTGTGGGTAATGGAACGCCGGTGATGGCCTTGAGAAGCGATGATTTTCCTGCTTTCTTTTCACCAACAAATGCAATGAAGGTACGTGGATCATCATCTCTTCGCTGTAATTGTTGAATCCGACGCAGCACCTGACTTCTTTCTTCTTGTTCTAAGAAATCAGCGAGGATTAATGCTCCTTGGAGAATCTCAATGGCGTCGGTGGCAGTAGACATTGGCAATCGTCAAATCAAAGGTTCAAAGGTTATTGAGCATACTACGTAATTGAGAGTGCATGGTGTGTACACTTAGACGTAGTGTCTCAAGTTGCAACTTGTGCTGCTCCAAATGTGTATCCTGTTTATCTGTCTTGTGCAGTTTCAATACGGTGTCAATTTGTTGAGCAACATCGACGCGCGTCAGTTGAATGTCCCGTTCCAGAGATTGTTGCAGATTCTTCATTGTAGAAGACAAGTGTTCGCGTTGTGCTGTCATCATTCCTTCTTGTTCAGAGGACAGTGTCCGCTGCAATTGTTCTGATAATTTTTGCATGTCTCTATCGCTTAAATGACTTCCCATAAGCCATCCTCGTAGAGCACGGACTTTCAGAAGATCTTTTTCAATGTGGTCTCGGTCTATCTTTAGCAGCATTAATGACAAAGCCGTTGTAATTAAGATACTGGTTTCTTCGACCCATCTACCAGAGAATAGTTGAATCTCATCCGTATCATAGTGTATTGCTTCTTCTACAGACCGAATATGTTCCATACGCAATTCGTCTAGACGAAGCTTGAGAGATTCAATCTCTTGTTCCATTTCATTCCGCAGAGAATTTTGACTGAATGTATGTAAGGCTTGTTGTAGCCATTGATTGAACCAGTCGATGATAATATCTTCTCTTTCTTGTCGAGCAATTCGAGGTGCGAATTTTAGTTTATGGGCATCCTTTTGAATCTGTTCCGGTATATTTGCAATGAATTGATCCCAGAGTTTTTCCATGGCACTCAGAATATTTGTACTGGCTGACTGCACTGCTTCCGAAAGGTTAAAGAGTCGTTTTGTTTCAACAGATTCTAATGTTTCAATGGCTTGTTGATATTCCTGAACGGAGTCTGTCGAGCTCTCTAAGAGGTGCTCCATTCTCGGAATGACCTGAAACAATGTGTACGTGGTCGATTGCATGGCTTGTTGCCAAAAACGCTCGAGTTTATCGTGTGCTTGCTGTTGAACGGCAAAGGATTCGATTTGTTCAAGAAGAGTTGGGATTTGGCTTGTTGTCCATCGGTCTTCATCCTGTTGAATCTTACCGAGTAGTCCTTCACGGGCTGATACAAAATAAATCTGATCAGAATGTTGACTCAGATGTTCATCACTTCTCTTCTTGAGTGCGGCCTCTTCTTCTGGCTTATCCCAAATGGCATCAGCCCGATTCCATACAAAGAACAATCGGTCCCTGTATGGTAGAAGATGACTTTGAATGAACTGTTGTTCGGACTGTGATAAAGCCATCTCGCAACTCAGAACCAATATTAAAACATCTGCCTGTGCGATTTCTCGAAGGGATGTTTGGGTGCGGCTCCAATCTTCATTGAGTCCAGGAGAGTCAATGAGAGTCAATCCCTTTTTGCACAAGGGACTTGGATAGGCGATGCGAACCTTGTGGATCGGTTTAATCTCATCAGGCAACAATCGTTGTCCTTGAATTGTGCAATAGCGAAACCGTTCTTCATAATCGATGTTTATTTCACCCGTGTGGTTTTCAATTAAGGCAGTGGGGAGTTCCCCATAATGCACTTCAGAGATGGTGGTTGTACAAGGTGCGACTTTCATAGGTAAAATAGAATCGCCAAGCATTGCATTGATCAAGCAACTTTTCCCTCGTTTGAATTCACCTGCAATAAGGACACGAAAATTGGCTTTGTGGCAATCATCTTCTAATCGGGTCAGCAACTCACAGCGTTCGTGTACACCAAGTCTTCCTAAAATCCCAGTCAATTTTGAGATTTTGAAAGCGAGATCTTCTCGTTTGAGTAGAAAATCGTCCAACGTGTGCATCCTGTAATCCTCTGTTTCAAATGAGTATTCTATAACTTCATTGGATGTTTTTGGCTGACATAAACCACAACTTCACTCAAAGATTTAGATATTCGGTTAATCATAAAAGGCTTTGTAATACGGATTTTGAAGATGCGCGCGATGAGTTTGAAAGAAAAGAGTGTGGTGTTGGGGCTGATTTTTCTTTGCTTTCCATGGTTGATCTATGGTACAGAGTATACTTCATTGTTGATTACGGAGATTGATCATTGTCCTAAACTGGCGTGTGATTTTACACGTCACTATCTTCCTCAAGCCCAGCATGTTTTACAGGGTGATGGACTGTTAAATAGTGGCTGGTTTTATCCTCCATTGTTGGCCATTATTTTGACTCCATTCTTGGTCCTAAACAATCCGGACGATGTATGGACCTTATTCAACTTGATTGCCTGTATTCTGTTGGTTGTTCAAACATCTAGATACAAGAAAGATTTTACTACAGTGATTTGGTCGATTGCATTGGTTAGTACATCTATTTCTGTATTACACGCTTTGAAATGGGGGCAGGTGAGTATCTGGATCTCGATATTGTTGCTTTCTGCATTGTCCAGTATTCATTCCATGTCGAAATGGAGGGCGATCTCTTTGGGCTTAGCTGGTGCCATTAAGATATATCCGCTGTTCTTTTTGTTGATACCACTGTTTCAGCGTCGTTTAAGTCAAGTGGTGAAGGCTGTTGGTGTCTTTGTAGTGCTAGGGATACTACTTCCATGGTGTTATCTTGGTGCGGACATTACACTGTATTGGCATGCGATTCGTCGAGGTCAACTTATGGTGTCTGAAATCGCAAGTAGTTCGGGAGGGCAAGCGTTAACTCCCACGTTAAATCGGTGGTTTGTATCCGGAGATTTTATTGGTGGTGTAACTGGAGATGCTCCTGTATTATTGTCTATGGTGTGGTTGAAGTGGTTTATTCTTTCGGTTGCAATGCTCGGTTTTGTTCGATTTCTGTGGCGAACTTGGCAACTGGAAGTGTTAACGACAAGGGTTGGTTATCAGTTGCTCATCGGTGTACATCTTTTTCTTCAGCCGGGTTGGGTACACTATTTTTCATGGCTTCCTTGTGTTCAGATGTGGTGTTGGATTAAAGGTGATCGATTCACAAAAGGGTTGGTGGTAATCAGTGTACTTTTGGAGCGCCTTCCTTTGTTGAGACTCTCTCAAGATCTGTATTTTCAGTGGTCGAGAACGGGCCTGTTGACGGTATCAATACTGATATTGTGGTTTGCACTTGAGAGGATTGGACGTTCTGTGTCTAGAGAATCCCAAGTCAATGCAATCAGTGTGTAAAGACTCTTAGGTGCGAACGGTATAGATGCTTAAAGATCCGAGTCCTTATTTATGCAGGTTCGTTAGATTCTACAGATGAAGGATCTATGTCATGTGGTTCATTCGGATTGTCTGTATCTGGATCTATCTGCAGTTTTTGAATCGTGACACTTTGATAGACTTTGCGTAATGCTTGGGGATCTTCTAGATCGGGCAATTCGTATTGCATGAACTGTTCATGTGATTCAAGGTTTGAGAATATAAAGTTGATAGAGAGGATTCCATTATTCGTACTGTGCACGGTTACATTTGAGGGGGCTCTGAGTGAGTTTAAAATAAAATGCGTTGTTGACAGTTGAGTTTCTTTATTCCAGTGTAAGACTTTGATTGCCTTTTCTGGGATGGTCAAAGAAAGGTTGTGCACAAAAATTTGTTGATTCTCAATCGCTTGGCCTTGAAATAAATAGGAAATCATCATCCGATTGGAAGGGGTTTGTTGAACAATAGAAGTCGTACCTTCGGTACTCATCTCTACTTTGATTGTTCGTAGAGTTGAGTATAGTTCAATTAAGGCGTCATCATGTAGCAAAGGAGACGATGGACGATTCCGTTGAATCCAGATCCATGTTCCATATACCAATAAGCCAATCCCAAGAATTAGAAGCCAGTCCATGAACATCCTCAATTGTTCTTTTACGTTGTATTTATAGTTCTATACACGTTGAGTGATTTTAACAAATTCTCCACCTTCTTCGTCTACTTTTTTTGAATTTTTCTACGATTTGCTGGTCATGAAATTTCCGAAAGAGCTTACAAAATGTGTTATACAAGTGTTCAAGCGTCTATTTTATCGCTACTTGAGATGGTCTGCACAGTATGAACTGGTTTCAAAAATTACTTGACATTGGGGTATATCCAGGGTTGCCCAAGAACTTTCAGTTGCCCGTTCGGACATTAATTCTTTTGGCGTATATTGGTAGTTTAGGTACGTTGTGTGCAATTCTTATTTCGATTTATCATGCGGATCCTTGGGGTTTGTACTTGGTTCCATTACTCGGTTTTGGATTTGTCTTGGGGTTGAATGCAAAGCGCAAGTATTACATTGCAGCCGTAACAGAAGTCCTGGTTTCAATTGGTTCCGTGTTGATCTTTGGAGCTGCATCCAACAATCCTGCGTGGTATCTATGTTTACTTCCACCGATTGTCTTTCCATTTTTCATCTTTTCTGTAGAAGATAAAAAAACTGCGTTGAACATGTCGTTGGGATCACTCCTGGTATATGTGGCTATGGAACTGAATAGTAGTGAATGGGTGATGCCTTGGATTGAGTTGGGTGTTGGTGGCGGTATGCTCGCTTTTGCTCATCTGTCCAAAAGATCGAATGAACTCGTGGAACTCGCTCTTCTGGAAGAACGTGCGACATCTGAGCGCTTACTCAATAACTTCCTGCCTGAGAAGATTGCGAAGATCTTACGGGAGAATGGCAACAAACCTCCCATGATTGCCGAGAGATTTGATCATGTCACCGTTATCTTTTGTGACATTGTTAATTTTACACCAATGAGTGAAAAGTTGTCCCCAGAAAAATTGGTTGCCGTTTTGAATCAATTGTTTACTGAGTTTGACAATCTGATCGAGAAATATGGCTTAGAAAAGATCAAAACAATTGGGGATGCCTATATGGTAGCAGGTGGTGTCCCAAATCAAATGGACAATGCCGAAGAGGCTTCTGCGGATTTTGCATTGGAGATGTTGGAAGTCGTCAAGCAGTTTGATCGCAAGTTTCAACATGGCTTAGATATGCGCATTGGCATGCATTGTGGTCCCGTTGTAGCCGGTGTAATTGGGAAACAGAAATTCACATATGATATGTGGGGTGACACCGTAAATGTAGCTGCTCGAATGGAAAGTCATGGTCTGCCAGGAGAGATTCACATTTCAGAAGCGCTGGCAGATATCTTGAAGGACAAGTATTTACTTGCCCAACGTGGATGGGTCGAGGTTAAGGGGAAGGGCTTGCTTCAAACCTTTTGGATTAAACAAAAGGAAGGCGGTTCTAGTATTGCGTCTAAACATGCGTCTAAGCAACCGATAGCATCCCCAAATATAGATGCAAAGTATACCGCGACGAAAATTGATCGAGATAAAGATTCAGTGAAAAAAGACGCTCACAGGAGTTCGAAAACTTCCCAAAAGAGTACATCTTCACCATCTCCTTCTTCAAAACAGTCAAGAACCAAAGATTCTACGATACAATCAAAGAAGTCTGGTAAAAAAGAAGCTCGTTGGGCAAAGCGTTCTGTGGATGGATCGAAAAAACGAAGGTCCTCGCGTTCCCAAGGTTCAAGTTCAGATACAATCACTTCTGATGGTGGAAGAACAACTCCAAGGTCAGTCAACACAAAAGCAGAGTCTTCTTCTCTGACAGATGTCAGTGCAAAGAAAAAATTCTGGGAAAAGTAACCTCGTATCTTGATAAAAAATCGACCCACGTTAAGTCTGACTTAGAATCACTTCTAAGTTGATTCGATAACATTTTTAGGAGGTCATTATGACAATGTTAGTTGGAAAAAAAGCACCAGACTTTACAACACAAGCTGTACTCGCCAATGGTGAGATTGTAGATTCATTTACTCTTTCTTCAGCAATCGATGGAAAGTATGCCATTGTATTCTTTTATCCTCTAGACTTTACATTTGTGTGTCCCACTGAGATTATCTCGATGGACAATCGCATTGAACGCTTGAAATCGTTGGGTGTTGAAGTGGTCGGAGTTTCTATTGACTCACACTTTACGCACAATGCATGGCGAAATACCGCTGTAGAAGACGGTGGGATTGGACAAGTTAAATTCACATTGGCTGCAGATATGGATCATTCGATTTGTCGTGCATATGGTGTAGAATCTGATGGTGGTGACTCATATTACCATGCAGGTACTGCGATGCGTGGGACATTTATCATCGATCAAAAAGGGATTGTACGCTCTATGATGGTGAATGATGAGCCTGTTGGAAGAAACATGGATGAGTGTGTTCGCATTGTTCAAGCGTTTCAGCATTTTGAATCTGAAGGCCGTGTTTGTAATGCTGGTTGGATGGAAGGCGATGATGGATTTACCAAAGATAAACTCAATGAGTTTTTGGGCAATGAGTCTGGGAGTCTTTAATACATTGGCTGTTGAACGCGTTCTTTAATCTAGAAGCGCATTCGGGGGGAGGACATTTGTTCTTCCCCTTTTAAATTTTCGAGGTATGTTATTGGAACAAAGGGTGATTCAGCAGGGGCTTAACGTACAGTGTTCCTGCTCTCTAAAATAGAAAACGCCCTACGTCGGGCTATGGTACATCTACTGTTTGAACTGATCAGATATACAAAGAGTGGAGATGATGAGACTCGAACTCACGACCGCTTGACTGCCAGTCAAGTGCTCTCCCAACTGAGCTACATCCCCACAAGTATACTCGTATTTAACCTTATTGCTGTTTCTATGCAAGTCTGAGGGTATGTTTATTATTTGAAGAAAGGCTGGGTTGAGAGTGAATGAGATTCTCATTCACTCAGGGGTTTGGATATGTTTCTTTTACTTAAAACGAAGGGTGTTTGGAAGTATTGGACGAAGAGATTCACTGACAATACCAGCGGTACGAATCATCTTTCGAATCTGATTTTGTTTTCGAGTACTCAGATCGGTAAAAGATCTGTCATACACAATCGGAGCAAAGATTTGATGTAAGTGTTGTCGTTGAAGGATGGTATTGTTTTCCATGAATTCATCGATGATGGTCATAACGTTATCAATGTTGAATGATTTTCTGGCATGGGGAAGTATTTTACACGCGCCCATCAATAGCGTTTTAGTACAAGTTCTAACTTCTTCCAAAAAATTATCTTTGGCGCCAAAGTGTAACCAAGTCGCGAGGCCTAGTGTATTCATTGCAGCTGTACTGTGACCGATTGATTTCCGAAGACTTTCACGTGCAGTGATTTTTGTAAACAATTCTGCATCTGTTGCAGTTGGATTCAATGCTCGAAGCATGTGCTTCTTGATGATTAAAGGATGATTGCCAGTGGCATCACACAGTTGCTGTTTCATTGTAGATAAATTTGTTTTCCATATCAAAAGTCCATGACGTGGAAGCGTTGACTTAGACCACAGTACATCTAGAGCTGATTCTAGTTGAGTATTTGTTTGATGATATTCAGCGTAGTCCATACCGATTGTATACAGTGTAAACTTAATGAGATTGTGTTCGGATAAAGAGGGGATATTAGAACAATTGTTGATCAAATCATGATTCAATACAAGGTGGTTTTCCATCAAATTGCTAAAGAAGGTGCTTAAATCAATCAGTTCTTGCTTTTCAAAAGCCGTTTCCGGAGTGTAGTCATTGCACTGTAGTACATCTTCTAAACGTCTATTTTCACCGATATTCTGTTCTGTAGAGTGTACTCTTCTAGGTTGTCTGTATGAGCCATCAGTTGATCTCTGCAATGCACCGTTGGAATGTTTTTCATAATGAAGATCTAGACATTGATTTCGGATGATGGTGTTTAGCAACTTTCGGATCTGAGGTTTTGTTGAATTGGGGTTTACATAGAGTGTGATGCTGGGAGTTCCTCCATTTCCATGTTTTTCCCACAAGCTGTTCAAGCAGGCATAGGGCATGTCGTGTTTGGGGACAAGACTTCCAGAGTCATTGAAAAACATGTTGTTTATGATGGGGGGAATAAGGGAGTAAATCTCTACTAGTGGGATGGTGAGTGTAGATTTTTGAGAGGTTTGTGTGGTACTATTCATAGGTGTTTTGGACTCCATGGCATGTTAACGAGGTATTGAGTGGAATTTGATTTTAGCGAATGAAATGTCTATTGTCAATCGTAATCACTGATTTTTTAAAATAAGATATGTTTTATTTATTGTCTTTAAAAAAGTATGAAAAATTAAGTTGATGTCATTTATCTAATTACTTTTATTATGACATAATTTAGCAGAGGCATCCGTTTAATTTGTATATTATGGTCATATTATGTCCGTACTGGTTTTATTGTAGGATTCACAGTTCTATTTGTCTTGATGCTAAGTGCGAATAGAAGAGATCTTATGATACATTTAGAGAGTATATATTAGTACGCAATAATGGGAGGGCAGAATGTGGTGTATTTTTTTATTGTTGGCACTGTTTTGTAGTTGTACGAATGGTCTGTCTAAACAAATTGAGAATGAGGATTCGATAGATGAAGATTCTTCGGGAAATTTGGATGAAGATCAAATCATTGGTGATTCAGGTGATATGTCTATGGTGCCATGTTCTGACTTTATGATTGTGTCAGAAGGGAATTATCTGTCATTGGGTGGATTTCTGACTGATCAGATTGAAGAATGCACAGAGCGTTGGTATCCAAGTGCTGGAGCCGGAGGCTCAACTTTGGCTTTTACAATTAGTACATTGGAGATGAACGATTCCAATGTTGAGATTCGGATAGAAAACTTGAAAGGAGATTCTATTCATGAATGGTCTAACCTTTCTGAAAATGAAACCCTGACAATTGACTTAGAGGTCAGTGGTGAGTTTTTAATAGGGGTTCGCAATATGGGTTCAGAGAAGCCCGCTGAATACGAAATGGGTATTTCTTGCATACAAGGATGCGATTTGGAATACACACGCTATCCAATTGTTTTTATGCATGGATTGGCGGGGTTCGACACTTTGTTGAATGTGTTTGATTATTGGTTGGGTGTTGAAGACCTTTTGTCATCAGCGGGCTATTTTGTAGAGATTCAGGGCGTTTCGGCTTTTGACCCAACCTATGTTCGCGCGGACCAATGGAAAGAGCATTTAGATGAATTGTACACTGAAATTGGTGTTCGTAAGGTCAATATTATTGCGCATTCTCAAGGTGGGTTGGATGCTCGGTATTATACGAGTCTTTTAGATGATGCTGATCGTGTCGCTTCCATTACCACGATTGCAACACCTCACAATGGAACGGCTATTGCTGATTTGTTTACTGGAGTTGTGGGGTTGAGTCCTGCAGACGGTCAAATAGTGGATGCTTTGGTCTCGGGTGCTGCTGAACTATTTGGTTCTTCGGGAGACTCTTTGACTGAGCAACTTGAACAAATGACAACGGAAAGTATGGAGGCCTTCAATATGGAGGTTGTTGATAAACCTTCTGTACAGTATTTTTCTTGGGCAGGGAAATCTTGTCGATATTTACAGTGGGGATGTCAGTCTGATATGGATGGTGAAACGGTTTCTTCTTACTTTTTACTTTCTCATGCCTATTTAGAAGGCCAAGAAGGAGATAATGATGGGTTGGTATCTGTCATGAGTTCAGAGTGGGGAACATTTTTAGGTGTTTTGCCAGCTGATCACATGGATGAAGTCGGTCATCGATTTGATTTAAGTACTCAACCATTTGATGCTGCGGAGTTTTATTTGTCCGAAGCTCGAAGGTTGTCAGACAATGGTCTCTAGGCCGAAGTACAGTGATTTATAACTCTAGAGAGGTGTAGTATTTCAGGACTTGATAAAGCCATTAAACAACTGCAGAGCGGAGATTGGAACGGTGCGGTTTCGACGTTGAAGTCTGTTCCTCCTTCTTTTCAGGTGTGCAATTTGAGCGGTGTAGCATATCAGATGATGAAAGATTGGGATGGTGCTGTGGCATCGTGGTTGAACGCATTGACCTACAATCCCTCATCTGAAGATGTTCGACTGAATCTGGGGATCGCTTTTATTGCATTAGACAGAAAACAGGAGGCTGAGCAGCAGTGGTTGACAATTTTAGAAGCCAATCCAACTCATGTACAAAGTTTGATTAATTTGGGATTGATGCATCGAGAGCAAAATAAAAATCAATCAGCGCATGATTATTGGGAACGAGCGTTAAAGATATTACCGACGCATCCCAAAGTACTTGAATGGTTGGCTGATGTAAAAGGGGTTGTGGGGTTTGAACTGTTTGGTTCTGGACATATAGAAGAGGCGACTCCATTGTTGCATCAAGCGGTTTCGATGGATCCGACACACGGATTGTTGTGGTGGTTCTTGTCAAAACTACACATTCACAACCAAGAATATACGAGTGCTCTTACAGCCTGTCAGAAAGCAGCTGTCTTGGAACCAGGCAATGAAGAGTACAATCGTACACTGCTGAATATTGAGCAGTTGCAGAAGGTGCTAAAACGGGAAGAGCCCCATAAGGGGCTCTAAGGGTTTCCGCAGAGGATCTCACTCTCTGTACTCTATTGTGTCCAATACATGCAATTTATATGCCAATTATGAAACACTCGGCACTGCCGATATTATCGTTGTGTAGGTATTTGACGTGTCAATAAATAATGACATTAATGTCCGAGATTCGTTTTAACCACAGAGGCAATTTGATCTGCAAGACTCCATGGTCTTTCAACAGGGTGAAAATGTGCTCCCCCTTCGATCAAGTGTGTGTGTAGATCGATATTTTCGATGGCAGATAAAAACTCTAATTGTTCAACCGGAAAAAGAAGATCGTGATCTCCCCATATGGCATGAATAACCCCATCTAACTTTTTTGGAAGACTCCAAGAATTAAGTTCTCTAAGGTATGTGGAGACGTTTTTACGATAGTTCGTATTGTTCAGCAGGTCTTTACTAAGTGTCTCAATTGTTTCCCTATCCATAACGTAGGGATTGATGACCAATCGTCGAAAAGCAGCAGAAGAGGCGAGGACGGGAAGTAATATACTTGGTCGTAAAAGTTGTCGTTTCAGCGTACAAGGTATATTCAAGAGTCTTGGGAGTATCCATTGACTGAGCCCAACCTTTGTGGTCAAAAATCCATTGCTTAAAATCAGCTGCTGACATGTCGAAGCCTTAAAAGTTTCAATTGCCAGCGGCACACTAAGACCGTGAGCTACAATTGTGTCGATAGAATGCTCAGTGATGAATTGATGTAAATCATCAAGTTGCTGATTTATTTCACCATGATTTTTACAGAGAACCCAAGTGTGTGAAGAGTATCCTTGAGTCGTCAGTCTTTGCTGTACAGCGTACCAAAAAGATTCTTCGAATGGTAGTCCGGCAATCAACAGAATAGACATGTACACCTCAATACTCTAAAGAACAGTCCATTCTTAACGCATTTTGTCCGATTGTGTTTGAACTTATGGTGGTAAGAGAATCAGAGGTATATTAATTATTTTATTGACATGTCAACCTTTTGGGCATAAAAATAGTATTTAGATGGCCTTCCACACTTTCCATCTATCAATCGGAGTCTCCCATGGATAAAATTGTTGTAAAAGGCGGTGCCCGTTTAGAGGGTACAGTACACATATCTGGCGCAAAGAATGCCGCTTTGCCTATTTTAATTGCGACCTTACTGACCGATGGTGTTCATCGAATCGTTAATGTTCCAAATCTTGCTGATATCAGTAGTACCTTATCCTTATTGGGACGTATGGGCTGTCCAAGTTTAATTAATGGGGATGGTCAAGAAGCCGTTCAAGAAATCACCATAGATGCCACCAATATTGCCTTTTGTGAAGCACCGTATGACTTGGTTCGTAAAATGAGGGCTTCTGTATTGGTTTTAGGACCATTGTTGGCTCGTAAAGGCTATGCAAAGGTTTCTTTACCGGGTGGCTGTGCGATTGGGAATAGACCAGTTGATCAACACCTTAAGGGATTGGAAGCTATGGGGTGTGAATTCGAAATTAAAGCAGGGTATATAGAAGGTCGCGTTTCGCATCTCAAAGGTGCAGAGATCTATTTGGATATGCCAACCGTTGGTGGTACTGAAAATATCATGATGGCGGCAGTATTGGCTGATGGAATTACGACAATTCACAATGCTGCACGTGAACCAGAAATCGTTGATCTCGCCAATTTCTTACGTGCGATGGGTGCCCGTGTTCAAGGAGAAGGAACCTCAACACTAACAATTGATGGTGTTCCTGCATTGAGACCATCACGCCAACCGTATTCTGTAATGGGAGATCGGATTGAGGCCGCAACTTATATGCTTGCGGCGGTTATGACCCGTGGAGATGTGACCTTAACAGGTGTGCCAGTTGCCGATTTGTCATTTTTATGCAACAGTGTAAGAGAAGTCGGTGGAAATATTCAGATTCACAATGCCAGTTCTTTAACGGTCTCCCACTCCGGTCCAGTACGACCAGTTTCCGTTGTTACGGCACCTCATCCGGGCTTCGCAACCGATATGCAGGCCCAATGGATGACTTTGATGAGTATTGCGGATGGAAGTTGTACGATAACCGAAAAGATTTTTGAAAATCGTTTTATGCATGTTCCTGAGTTGACTCGTTTGGGTAGTCTGATTCAAACAGATGGTCGTGTTGCACATGTTCAAGGCGTCGAGACATTGTATGGTGCTACGGTTATGGCTACTGATTTGAGAGCTTCAGCAAGTCTTGTACTGGCAGGACTTGTGGCCGAAGGACAAACAGAGGTACTTCGCGTTTACCATCTGGATAGAGGCTATGCAAAATTGGTTGAAAAGATGCAATCATTGGGGGCACATATTGGTCGTTTCGCTTCCTCTGAGACCGTTGAATTGTAAAACAGACAACACCTTCGAAAGGGAGAGATTTATATATGGGAATTGCTGAGGGCGTTATTGAACGGGTACGTGAAGAAGTACGTATTGAGGATGTGGTGGGACGTGTTGTTTCTCTACAACCTGGTGGCCGTGCAGGCGATCTAAAAGGATTATGTCCGTTTCATAACGAAGACACTCCCAGTTTCCATGTGGACATGAATCGAAACGTATTCTTTTGTTTTGGCTGTCAAGAAGGCGGTGATGTCTTCAATTTTGTTCAAAAGACTCGCGGGATTGGGTTTATACAAGCGGTGACAGAGTTGGCAGATGAACTTGGTGTTCCGATCGTTCAGAATTCTGAGTATTCCAAAAAGCAATATCAGAAAAAACAATCGTTGTATGATGTTTGTCAAATTGCCTGTGATTTCTTTCACAAACAACTCATGGTTGCACCACAAGGGCAAGAGGCTCGAGAATATTTGACCGCACGTGGATTGGATTCCGATGCTAGAATGGATTTCTTACTTGGTTATGCTCCAGCATCCTCAGAGATATTTTTAACGGCGATGCACACTGCAAATGTAAAGTTAGAGGCGTTGGTTGAGGCTGGATTGGCACGGTAT
>Ga0206130_10002542_pt1 | contig 25162 bp, 47 predicted proteins | sample Helgoland_Spring_9_FD_148637 | JGI IMG/M metagenome (GOLD analysis project Ga0206130, IMG submission 148637) | Pelagic subsurface seawater microbial communities from Kabeltonne, Helgoland, North Sea - Helgoland_Spring_Bloom_20160512_1 | ecosystem: Environmental > Aquatic > Marine > Epipelagic ...
TTGTTATCTCTATCTTGAATAAACTCTCGTACCATTCCTTTACCGTATGGTCGTCACAGTAATCATTAAACATTCTCTCTATTATATCCCCCTTTTCAGATACACTTGGAAACATACTTAAATATGTTATCATGAGTGCCTTATCAAATCCCTCAATTTCCTGAGTAGTTCTCACAATCATCAACTCATTGATTATATGATCCATAACTTCCATATTATCTTCGTATGTGTACTCTTTGGTCATATGTCTAAAATTGTTTATATTCTTCTGTTGGTTCTTCCACCCAAATAGTTTTACTATATGCCGATAACGCTTTAAATTGATTAAATGACATTCTTCTTGTGTCCGATACAGTGTGAAATATGTTTAATACTAAATCACGAAATGACTTTTGATCTTCACTGGGTGCGTCTAAGTTTCTAAGTAAGTTAATTTTATGATTAACTATCTTTTTGTGTGTGTTTTCTAATAAGAGTTCAAACTGTTCTTTACTAAGATCATCATAAACATCTCTAATTTTCGAATTCCATTGTTCTTTATCCATCTTTCTAATTTAAAATGGTAAATCAATGTCATGTCTGTTATATTCTGACACATCTATCTCCTTACCGTTTATTTTTAATGCTGTTACTACTTTCTCCATATACTTTAATTTCTTTGCTTTTGACCACGTAATGGTTTTCTTTAAAAGATTATTCTTAACCATATCCATTATGTATGGAGGTGGTGTAGAATTTTGTTTACCCGCACATTGAATCATATTACCATTCTTTACGTCAAACTCAATTGTCCATCTTTCATTTCGACCACCTAAGGTAAACTCACTATTTTTTCTTAAAGAAACGATAATTGATTTGTCTTTATCGTAATAGGACCCCACGCAATGTTTCATATACTTACCCTCTTCTGAATAGTCGTTTTCATCTTTAAGTATGTATGGTACATATTCACCATTAAGACCCAAAGGTGTTTCTACATCCTTGACCATGAGAGGATTAAATTGATAACTTATAACAAACCCTTTCCTTATTTTACTTACTTCTTCTGAAAGTTCGATGTGTTCTCGATCAAATGTTCTAAACGTAGTTGAGTGTAAACCTATATTTGGATCATAGGGTCGTACCTTCCCAATCATACTTAGGTGATCCACAATCATATGGTAGGGTACACTATTTAATGTTTTGAAACTTGTTACATCATTTAATACCTTAACCAAGTTACCCTTTTCTTTATCAGTCAATTCGGGTAGTTCATTTAGGTCTTGACCCAACACACGTAGACTGAATTTAGTTATGTTTGGATCGTTTGTTATTGCCCCCCGATCTTTAAAATCTTTAGTATATCCTCCGAACACATTTGGATCCACATTACTTAAATATTTTGACCCACCCAATACGTGATGGATAGTTTTTAATAACCTATAGTCCAATTCAGGACGCTTATGGACTAACTTTACAGTATAACTGTCGTTCATTCCCAAGTAATCTAATACGGATTGAACTAACTTATTACTATTTTTCTTTAAGAATTTCTGTGTGGGATAGAAACGTGTAATTAGTCTATCAATACCACTATCTGGTGTTTTTATTCCTTTTTTATGTATGAAAATACGGATAAATAACCCCATAAGGTCTTGACTTAACCACGATTTTGAGTATTTCCCTACCAAAAAATCAGTGATTGGATTTTGTAAGGCCCGATTATCAAAAATTACGCTGGGGAAATTGGATTCTCTGAAAATATTTATACCCCAAAACTCTCCATTGGTAAAATCAAAGAACGATTCTAACTTATCAAAACAATTTCTTCTTATTATTAACTGTCTCTTCTTTTTAATTCCACCGAAACTGTATAGAGTTAGAAAATTGCCGGTGTCAAAGTCTATTTTTAGATACCTAACTTCTAATTTCTTTGCGAAAAACTGTTTACCTTCTCTACGACTCTTTATTAAAACACTCTTCTTAAGAACAAGGACATTATCTTTTATAGTTAACTTTCTCTCTAAGGTGTCAGTCTCTATACGGTAATCTTTATCTCCGTATAATTTTTTAATTTCATCCTGATCCGTAATTACCGTTGTTGGGATCCCAACAGTAAGGGATTCTTTAGTTACTACATTATATTTTTGTACAATTTCCATTAACCGACATTGGTTTGTTTAATTATACAAAGATATAATATATTTTATGATATACCTAATGTTTTTTAGTATTTTTACATACTCAATTCATCAACCCTACCCATAATATACTTCTTCTTTCTTTCTAATAGACGAATTTCCTTTTCATCGACACCGTTTAAATCAAATTTATTCATTTTGATTTGACCTATTTGATTCTCTAATCTGTGGTACTCCGCCAAATATAGATCGTACTGTTTTCCTCTTTCTTCTTGATTCATAATTTACTGTTTGTATTTATTTTTTATTAATTTAAATATTTTCCATATCTGTATAATAATTAGTGTCCCATTTAAAACCACTAACGATAGTTGATCCGTCGCAATTGCGTATGTGACCCATAACACAGCCCCAACTAAACTAACAACCCTTAACCATAACATGTTTTCAATTAAGAAGGAGATGATTATCATTAGGGTTGCAACCCAACTAAGCACTTCGTATATGTTACTCATCATTATAACTTATATAATTCGTAATTACTATTTCCTGTCTTAAATTTAATATAGTCCTCTCGTTGTTCTACAATCTCAGTAACTGTAGTTGTTTGCCATGTGAATGATTGATTGAACGGTGACATAAGTAAACTCCTGCCAATTGCACCTTCTTTAAATTGTTCTTTAAAAGTTCCATCTTCATTCCATTCTATCCATTTAACACCCTTAGATTGTTTTGTTAATCCATCTCGTTCTCTTACAAGTTTCCAATTGAATTCATTTTCAATTACTCCTTGTTCTACTGCAATATGTTGTAGGATTCCATCTTCATCTATTAGTAATGGAATTTTAGTTTGTTTTAATTTACTCATAATTCAAATATATTACCGTTACTACTTAATTTACCAAACTTACCATCAGTCACTACAGATCCATTTGAGAATATGGTATCTAATCCTGTTACCTTTCGAGTACCCGAATTTATGATATCTTTGTTGTTGTGGATGTGACCAAATAACATTAGTTTTGGTTTTACTCCCATAACTCTATTCATTAGTGATTTATCACCACAACGCTCCATAAGATTATTTCTATCATAGGACAAATCTAACACACCTTTTGGTGGTCCATGACATATAATAATGTGAGTACCATCCTCAATTGCACCCTGCCAAATCCTATCTAATTTATGTCTTGCCTTCATGAAAGCCCATTGACCAAATTGAGGTGTATGAGGTGAACCAAATATCTTGATACCTTCTATTTCATATGTTTCATTCTCTAAATATACAATACCATGTTTATTAAAGTCTGCTTTAGTTACTAATCTCTTCTCAATAGATGAGTCGTGATTACCAGCAACATATATCTTATGTTTTATAGGTAAACTACTAAACCAATCAATGAATCCTCTCACCTCAGGTTCATTATTGTAAGGGTCCCTTGGATTACTACAGTCCCCACTATGGATGACCATATCAATACCCTCGGGTATTTGAAGTAATTCATGGTAAGTGTGAGTATCACTAATGTGCCATATTTTCATAATTGTATTTTTTAATCCCACCACCCTCTTATGTTATGTGATATGAATTCCCACACGAGTTTCTCCGCACGTTTTTATCTAACATATGTCTAAATTTATATTATTTTCATTAAGTAATTCATGTAACGTTTCTCTACACAATTCAAAGGCTCTATAAGTATCTTCACTCATATCATCAGGTGCATGTTTTGTTTGACGTCTTAACCATTGATCCATGTCCCAAAGCACAGAGTGCATTGTTGAACCTTGAGTTGCCATAGCATACTCATGTTGATCATCCGGTAAATTAAATTTTAATATTGCTTTCATATCGATATTGTTATTTCTTTGTTAAACCACCCCAAAATAAATTCATAATTCCCATTTAAATAACGATCGTGAGTTATTTTTATGTAGGGTAAAAGATATATTTGGTATGCAACATTATATGTTTTGATCTTCATGATTATTATTATGTTATTTTACTGTAATATACATAAAATATTCATTAAAGTAAAATATTTATTGAAATGAGTTTCTCCCACGTTTGTTCTTTAGGCACTATTTGTCACACCGGTCGTTTCATGCAACGACTTAAAATTAAAAATACTTCCTACCCATTTGATTGGGTTTTTAGTGATAGTAAGGGAGTTATCGATTGTTTACAAGATGGTTTTGATAAGTTATTAGATCCCAAATATTATGTGGACATTAAAAACAAATACAGTGACAGGTCTTGCGGTCATTCATTATATCATGAAGACTTTTTTTTCCATAAGGATCCTCGTAATCAAGATGATTACCAATACTATAAAAGATGTGTTGATAGATTTAAAAAGTTGTGTGATTCACAAGAAAAGAAACTCTTTATTTTTTTCTTATCCCCCGAAAATACTAAACACCCATCAGATCTTAGTCTAATGATGGAAAGTGGGTTAAAAAAAGAGAATGTCATTGAAGTAATGAAACAACAGGGTCGTGAACTTAGTAATGAGTTAACTAAACACACATCAAACTATAGACTTGTTTTAATTATGAATTTTGGTGGTAATGAGACTCAAACCTACAACTTTGAACAGGAGGGTGAGATTGATTTTTTGACTTTAAACACAAGATTTGCATCTAAGGGTGTAACTTTCAACGAAGGTTGGGGAACCAATCGAGATCCAGATAATTATTATTTATCTGGTTTATTCTCAGAACTATATCAATTCACATAAGTGGTCCTGCTGAACCAGATTTAATTGCCGCTTTCATTCTCTGTTCCTCTAACCAAGTTAAATACTTGAAAAATCTTCTTATTTTGTTAATCATAATTCCCTTATTGATTCTATTAGATCACCACAATTGATGAGTCTTTCGTTCATATCATAATACAAATAGAACACAGGTTTGTTCCATTTCTTATTTGCACTTTCGTTGAAATCAATAACCCCTTGTCTCATGAACCTGTAGGTCAGTGGTTTAACCTGTACACCACCAACACTTTCACCTTCTTTAGTAATAACAACATCAATCCGAAGTTCCTCATCTAAAAATCCCTGAGCTTCACTGAAACCATATTCTCTAACTCGACTACTTAATTCACTAATTACACTTCTTTCAATCATACCACCCTTAAGTGATTGGATAACAAACAGATCATATTCCCATTGGATACATTCACTTAAAGTGTATTTGTACTCACCCCAATAGTTCATCTGTGATTTGTATAGATTTATACCAAAATCCTCCACAGTTCCCTGACTAACCACACCACAATCACATGTGTTCTCGGAGTGCCACTTAATTAGTTCTACCAATTCCCCCTTACTCTTAGGGTTATGTTGTTTAATGAGTTTCATTACCGCAACACTCTTATGAGGTGCTGAGATTCCCATCTTTCCATTTAATTCGTTTAAAGGTCCGCCCGTATATGCCATTATTCTTCCCTGAATGAGTTAATTATAATCCAAATTGCAAAGGATACTATAACCCATACCAATATTGTTTCAATCATATTATTTTCCAAAAACAGAAATGAGGGTGTTTATTATAAACCACCAAAGTGATATTGTTATAAGACATATGGAGACCCATGCAATTATTCTAATCCAAAACCATTTCCTCATACTATTAGTTTTTAATAATATAACGAAAAATATTTAAATAATCAAATGTATTTTAACTGAGAGATGGAATTAATCCTCTTTTAATTTCCATATTTCATCCATATTGTATATATGGGTGAAATGGTTGTACTTATCCTCAAGGTTATAAGACCTTGCGTAAAGTATTGTTTTCATCTTCTGATCTTGGACGATCATGAATAGAACATCACCAGTACTTTTAGTGAGGGGATCTTGTAAATAAAGGGTTGAGTTCCCCTTATATATTGATTTCATTATCCTTAGTCTCTCGTCAATATCTAACGATTCCATATCTAAGTCGGAATGGGATAACTCATATTCGTAAATCTTTATACCATATTCACTATCGTCTGGCATATCTACAGACTCAACGGTATTGATATTATCTAATATAATTAGTCTTTCTTGTTCGTTTAATGGATATGAACCAACGATCTCGTGTCTTAACTTACCTTGATCAGGTGTACTCATCACTATTGGATATGTAATGTCTTGTTTGAATCGTTCCTTCAATCTCGAGTCGTAGTGGTACGTTGACATTAACTCATTCAAGTCAGCATATTCTCGTAACATTTTCTTTATTTTACGTCGTAGTATATCCATTAACGATAAATATCAGAAAAGTCTTTATTATTCAAACTTATCACTATAGAATTGAGACCCTCTTGCATATGGGTGTCGTGCAGATGCTCCTTCATCATAAAAATACGACGCAAATTTCTTTTGATCAGGTTTACGTTTGATTATAAGTTCTTTCGCGGCCTCCAAAGGATAGATTGCTTGGGGGTCGTTGGTCTTCTCAATTAATTCATTGAGATCCTTTATCATTAGTTCTATAATAGTGGCTGGTTTTTTCTTCATATTTTTATCTTTCATCCTCTTCATCTTTAGGTTGTTCTTTATCTAAGTCCTTTGTCTTTACTTTGCTCTCTAATAAGTTCCGTCTAACGGCATCTTCTAACTTATAAGCCATTGATAATATATTAATCATTCTTTTGTATTATTTATTTACTATTCTTGTTACAATTTCTACAAAGTCCTCTAAGTCTCTTAGTTTATCTATCCTAACAGAATCATCTTCAAACACTTCAACATACCATTCTTCATCTTCTACTTGATCATTAGAAGGAGATATTAAACTCAAAACGTTTCTTTCACCAAAGTCTCTAATGTAGTAGTAAAACGCATTGGTACCACTTTCTTCAGCACTTACATCCACTCTTTCAAATCCTAAATCAATTAAATCTTGTTCTTTCATAATTTATTTATTAATATGCTTTAGGAGAAGGTAAATTATCAAAATCCATTTTACTACATGCGGGTGTGTAATGGTAACCATCAAATTGATAATAATATTCATCTGGTGGTCCATACTGTTTGGAGTTAATATTTCCCAAATCAACGTTTTTATCCTTAACAAACTCCCACGTTTTAAGTGTTTTTGGTGTTCTCATTTTATTTAATTTATGAAAATTTTAAGTGTTTTTCCATCATCTTGGAGACTAAACTCCATGTTTTTAAAATCCCCATGGACTTTATTTAATACAACTAATCGACCATGTTCGTGACGTGAATCAACAACGTGGTTAATAATCTCTAATCGATCGATGTTATCAACATCAAATTCAACGTCTTCTATTTTATCTGCCATTTAATATGCGTATTTTATAAGATTTAATAATTCCCCACACTTCTCATAATCCTCATAGTCTTCAAACATATCAATTAGATCGTATATATCGACCTTACTTGGTGGTTCCATCGGATCAAAGAAGAAGAAATGAGGTTTTTTTTGTTCTGATATAATCTCAGTGTAAGTTTTATTACCTAAGAATATGTTATAACTATTCTCAAGACTCTCGTAAAAAGTCTCATCAAAATTCTTATCGAATTCCTCCTCAAAATTATTTATATCATCACCAAACATATCAGTCATTGTGTGATAATAATGTACGAAAAAAAAATTGTATTGTCAACTAATTTACGAGTTCTCCGTGTTGTAAATTATAAAGTTTATCTTCCAACCTATCGATCTCCCATTGATAATAGATTTTTTTATCTTTATTCTCTGTGGCATCTAATTGTTTTCTGAAATATCTTATACCATTTTTAACTACTGCTATTTTCATTGTTTAATTTTTAACAAAACATATGGACATAAAAAAACCCCTAATCACAATGTGAAAAGGGGTCTATGTAAAAGAGGGCGTATACTAAGGTATGCTATCCTTAGAAATTATTCTGTTGTATCGTTTTACTCATACGACTGTACTAATGTTTAGATTAGTTCACTTTCGGACTGTTAATCCTACGGTGCGGGTACAACCCCTTACAATCTACCTTACCCCCAAACAGAAGGGTTATTCGGTCAATTTACAGTAAGATTTCCTTTCGGGTACTTACAATGAGTTTGAAAGTTAGCTGTTTATAGCTTGTTAATAATTACCACCTATTCTCTGTCGAGATATCCCAACATCAGTCTTGCGAACTTCAGCCAAAATAATAGAACATGTCTACGGTCGGTGTAGATTAACCCCCCTTCAAAGGGTTTATTCTCTCACACACTCAGAAAACTTTGGACGATCAATCCTGTCTCCTGCCTCTTTCAATATTTTAAAGAACGTTATTATCTTTTGATAGTACAAATATAAGAAAACTTTTTTATAATATCCACTAAAATAAAAAGTTTTTTTATTTAATTAATGAAATACTAAAAGAATCTCCTTGAGCAATAGTATCTAATACCTCTAAACCTTCAACCACCTCACCAAATGCGGTGTGAACACCATCTAAATGTTGTGTACCTTGTCGGTTATGACAAATAAAGAATTGTGAACTACCAGTGTTTGGTCCCGCATGTGCCATTGATAAGGTTCCTCTATCGTGTCGTTGTTTATCAGCACCCTTATGTTCACACATAATGTTAGTCCCTGAACCACCGGATCCAGTACCATTAGGACAACCACCTTGTACCATAAAATTTGGTATAACTCTGTGGAATTTCATTTCGTTATAAAAACCTTCACCAATTAGTTTAGTGAAGTTAGCAACAGTCTTTGGTGTTGCGTCGTTGAATAGTTCGGCAACCATGTCACCTTTACTTGTTGTAAATTTTACTTTCATTTTACTTGTTTTTGTTTGAGTGTGATCCGTCACAATGTCCATTTGGGTCTTGTGTGTTACCACATCCACATTGTGGACGGTCTTGTTTATTATTATTCATATCTTTTTTTTCTGATTGGATTAGTAACATTAGTGAATTAATTTCACCTCTATCTTGGTAACCTATAACATCGTCGTAGTGATCGGGTAGGAATTGTTTGGTTGCCCACTCCTCACCTTTAAACACCGCCACTTCAAATGATGAGTAATCTTCAGGATCGTCAAGGTTCTTTTTAGGTGTAGAATACATATGTTCTCCCGCAACAATACTAATAGAGTATCCGTTGTCGAATTCATATTTTGCTGATGTACCACCTGATATGTGTCCAAACTTTTTTGGTTTAAATTCTAAATCTTTAAATGTTACCATTGTTTTTATTTTTAAAGGTTATACTTTGATATTTTATCTGTTAAACGGTTAAATTCTTTCTGATCGATCTCTTTATGACCTGGTAACCCCACCGCAGTCATATATGAAGGTAGATTCCACTCTTCATTGTATGAAACACAGTTTCTATAGGTACTCTGATTAAGATCACTATAAACAGTTTCTAAAAACTGTATATTAATACCTACCGATCCACTCTTAGGTCTTCCAACTTTGGAGATAAAAAGATTATAAAGGTATACCGTGTCATCTTGGGGGTGAAACCATACTATACCAATGGGGTCATTTTCATTATATAAAACATAACAGAATGAACCTATTGAGAATCGTCTTTTTGATTCAGATTCATTGTACATATCATCCCAATCTATCTGATCGTTAAACTTATCAATAATTACTTGAATGTCCGATGAGAATTCGTCAAATTTTATAACCTTAATCTCATGTTTATTTGAGAAGGTCATATCATGTTTATGGTATCTCATACATAAAATTCATTATACATCACCCTCGCAATTCTTGATAGAATCCACAAGACCAACACAATGACAAACCATTTATTCCTTTTATTCTTCATTATTTAGATGTTAACCTATCCCACAGACCTGACTTTTTATCATACTCTTCTATTTCGTTAGCTAATGATTCTAACCTGATTGCTGCCATTCGAGGTGCGTCAGATTCACACAGTCCTTGGATTTGTTTTATGTTCCTAATTATTTCTCTTCTTGTCATGATACAAATATATAACAAATTTATTAATATATCCTAATAAATTTCATAAAAAAACCCCTAAAAAAGGGGTTTCTATTATTCTTAATTGATTGTAGAACCTATCCTTGCTCCTCTACAGACGCTTTTCTGTATTCTGTAACCAATTTTTTGACTTCCCCAATATGTTTACGAGCTCTTGTTTGAGATGCTTTAGTCGATCCATTGTGGTTTTCTACGAAGTCGTTGTGATGACTTACAATCTGTTCGAAAATTTCTTGTTTTTTTGACATGTTTTTTTGTTTTAAATTTTTAATGTTATGTTAAAGTATAAGTATTATTTATTGAAAAGTCAAGTGGTTGTTGTAATATCCCCAAAATTAACCCCACCTGTATTAGTTGAACACCATATTTCGGGTGGTGTTCCTGTATTAGGATGAGATGGGTAAGGATAAGGTGTTATCGGTTGTGAAGGTTGTACTCGTTCAAGACATCTAACTTCGGTTACATCCTCCAATGATGTCTTAACCTTAGTGAGTTGTTCTTTATTTAGATCTTCTCCACACGCATCAACAAAACCTTTTAACCAACTGACAAATTCATTACTATTCATACTATACTTTTTTTAAAATATAGATAAATATTTTGAATTAATCAACCCTTTATGTTATTGTGGGGTGGTTTTTACGATATATCTCCACTGTTGATGACTTACCACGATTATCTAAATGATCATAAACGTCTAATTCTTTACCTTTGAAGTAGACCTTAGATACGAAATCCCAATCACCGTCAGGTGTTCCAACATCACCACTTTGGTAACAGAAATCTTTTGCCGTTGGTACAGTATCTGATTCAAAAGGTTCAAACTCAGCCACACCACCTTTGTTTTCGTCAAAGGTCGCAAATATATTATCAATGTCTTCCCTATCACCAACACCTGGTATTGCCAAATACCCTTCATATGGTACATTATCAGCGTCATCACCCAATACTTCGTAGAAATCATTCATGTCTTCACCATTAAAAGTCAAGACCTCTTTGTTATTCTCATCACTGACAACAAACCATAAACCACCATTATCTAATGCCCTTGATACGTGCCATAGATCAGGATTATAAAGATCCTCAATTATTCCCTCATCTTCAAGATCGAAACGAACCTCCCACAAATTGTTAAGTCCTTTACTAAACATTAGGTCTTGAATCTTCTTTACTTGTTCGTCAGTAATTGAATGTCCGGTCGCTTCAACCTCCCATCCATACATCTCTAACTTATAATTCGCCATTTTTTATATATTTTTTGAGTAATATTTGATTGTCTTTTCCTCCTATATCAGTAGCTCTCGTTTCATAGAAATCTTTACGGTTGCCGTAAACCTCATTGAAGTCTTTACCTTGGGATTCAAGGTCAAGATGGTCAACATAATGAATGAATTCGTGACATAGTACATTGGTAAGTATCCCAACATCACCATCTAATTTAACAATCTCATCATAATCAATTAGGATCATCTTTGTTTGGTGAAGGTATTCACCCACCGCCTGTACATCATCATTTTTAGTAAGATTACTATATTGATATTTTGGTACTGGTACACCATACTTTAAACAAAGGTCGTTAAGAAACATATCGACGATTGGTTTTAGTTGGGTTTTGGTATATTCGGATAACATCAATTTATCGTTATTTATCAAGTAACCAAATGTATGTCTCATTCCATACACGTCGTATACAAAATAACATAATACTATTACCACAAGTAGAATTCCTATAATATTGTGTAATTCCATAATTATAAATTTAAATATAAACGTTGGTGGTTATAATTAGCAACAGGATTATGTTCCACCAACAGACCATATTGTTCCTTTACTTTTTCATGTATTTTTATTGTCTCATTGTTGATGTGTTCACCCATAAGGTCAACAAACTTAAAATTAGATTCATCAACTTCAGGTTGTTTTGTACCAGGTAACCCACAATAGTAAGCTTCACCCACTTCACTAATAAACATACCTGTGTAGAAACCTTTTAGGTCAAATCTATCGACAAATTGATCCGCGTTACACCATATGTAAACTGAATCTTTCTTGGTTGATAGGAGTTCGACAAAGGACTCATCAATAATATAACCGTTGTTACTTACAGATGGGAAATTACCAACACTGAAAAGTCCACCAGGTGATCCGTGACCCATCATCATAATACGGTCGTGATCTCTAATCATTGATTTAACTTCGTTCTTACTTACATTACCCGTTACGAGTGTAAGGTTTTCGATATTTTCATAAACACGATTTAAAAACCATGTGGATGAATCTTCGGGATGAATTACTAATGTTTTCATATTGTTTATTTATTTATACAAATATAGGTATATTTTTTAGTATATACTAATTTATTCTAATAATCTTTTACTTTGTGTATAATGATAGTCCCAATCATATATGGTATCCCACCAGTTTTTTAGGTTTAAACCGTTGTACTGTAGGTTGTTATCTTCACCAGGTATTGATTGAAACCAATATATCATCCACCCACCCTGAGGGTCATTACCAATCACATCTCTACTGGTTTCTGACTTATAATATGATGTGGGGAGATTATAAGGTACGTTAATTTCTCTTACCCAATTACTACTGTTAACTAAAGTTCGTTCACCACTACCGTCGGGTTCCCAATCCTCAATATCGGATAAGACATGGTGGTCATTGTTATATTGATAGTCACTTGTTGCGTTGACGGGTTTATGTACCGTTCCACAACCACGTTCTCTACCGTCGGGTCCAACACTGAATCCTTTAAATTTACCCCATAAAAAATCACCACCCTCCAATACATCTAACTGTCTTTCTATTTGGTGTCCTCTAACGTGGAGTGTATAATCATGTGAATTGTGTAACCAATGTGAATACACCACATAAGTTTTTCCATAGACTGGTAGGTCATTATTTTCATACTCAGAATTCCAAGTGTAACCCTGTTCGTAGTAACCGTTGGAAATATCTCCCGAGTAAGGACTCGACATATTTGACTCAGGCACAGACAAAGACTTTCTGTTAAACCATATTTCTTTTACGTCATGGTTGTTCACCAAATCTTCCATGTCTAAATCCTGAAATAGTTTATGGTAATCGGGATAATATGCTTCGGTACTATCAACCGCAAATCTTGATTGACTGAGCTGCCTTTCAATTTTAGGTATTTCGTATATGTTTATGTATCTAATGACCTTTATTCCGATATAAGGTTTAGTGGAAGGATTATTGTATCCTCTGAACTTACTACCTTCTTCAATTCCTGCCTTAACTCTTATGGTTTCACCTAAAATCCACTTTTTATATTCACCTATTGGTAAATTCGGATCGTATGATCCATCATCGGATCTAAATGGAAAAGTATATTGGTCTAAGGTTTCCCCTTTGTCTTTAGTAGGTATATAATTAATGACCACAACGTTTATCTGTTTCTCAGAACCCTGAGCTGGTGTAGATAGTGCGGGGTCAACATCAACAAATTGGATTGGTGACCATTGGATTTCTTCAAGGTCGTCTTTTTCACATGATAAAAATGAAAGAATTAAAATAAGGTAAAAATAACGTATCATAATGTTTATTTAGAATTATTGTACAAATATAATATATTAGTATTGATATTCCAAATTTAAATTAATATATTTTTTGTGATATTTATATATAAATCAACTACAACATGAAAGTAACATTAACAGAATCACAAGTAAATAGACTAATTGGTGGGTATAAACAACTCAACGAACAAGGTGATGGGTTTAATCAACAGACAGTAACCAAATCCATTGATTTAGGTGCTACATTTGAGTCTGGAAAATATCTATTAAGTAGTTCGGTACAGTCTAACGTAAAAAAACGTCTTAAACCCTTAGTTGATTTTCTTATAGCTAACCCTTCAAGCGATGTTAAAATCACAATAGTTGCTGGTGAATCACGAGTAACTAACTACGATAGAGAAAAATGTGGTCCTGGTATCTATACTGCAGAATGTAAATTAAAACCAAAACAACTTTCATTATTAAGGGCACAACAAATCGAAGTATACCTTAATAAATTGTTCGTTAATTTAAAATCTAATGGTACGATTCCTAAATTACCACCAAAACCAACGATATCGACTGTTTTGGGTTCTACTAAATATGTACAAGGTGAAGACGATCCTAACGATCCAAAATATAAAGAAGAACAGAAAATTGAATTACTTATTGACGCGGAAGCATCGTATGAATGTTTAGTTGGGATGAAAATATCAATCTCATACGAAGGTCCAACAGGTCACACATGTGATGAAGCATTATTTGACGTACAGTTAAATAATGTGAGTTTGGGTGTTGCCAATCTAAACAACGGAAACAGAGATATGAAAAAAGTAATGTCACGAAAAATCATTGGGGAAAAAGTAAAACGATATAACAACATCATAATTCAGAAACATAAGTCTCAGATTGCCGCAATGAAAATAGCAATAAAACCTTATGGTCCAAAGAAAAGTCCCACATCTAAGAAAAACGGTTTGATGTTAAAGGATTATAAAGTATTTGATCAAACTCTTGAGTCTTTAGGTTTCCCACAAAAAAGTTGGTATCAAGCTTACCAAGAAAAAAAATTACCGGCAATTTATCGGGCATTTAGAGACCAAGTAGCATACCACTATGGTGGTATTAAGTACTCAGACGAAACTATTGTTGATGAATTGATAGTGAAAAAAATGGGTACACTTTATAGGTTTAAACCAGATGATATTGGAAAACCTATTACAGATGTTATAATAAAAGGTACCCCAATTCAAAATAAGTTATGGAAGATAGAGGGAAGAGAAACGGATAATAAATTAGGTGGTATAAGAAGACAAGTCTTTACACTTGACCAATCTAAAGCAAAGTCAATTGTAGATGGTGGAGAGATTAAAGATAGGTTAATTTTATCTATAACACCTTTAGTTAGTAAAAGTGGACCTTATAAAGAATTCTTCAAGGATGGATCACATAGTGATGTGCCAACAGTAAAAATTACTAATGGTGATGGAGAAACACTTTATTCGGGTAACCCTACTGTTAAAATGACAAGAGGTTCATTGAAAAAAACCAGACTTTTACAGACTGATTTATGTGGTAAACCATTAAAACGTTAATTTTTTAAAGGTAACTTGATACTATCAAACGCGTCATTAATTAGTTTATCATTCTCTGACTTAGTGATCCACTTACACTCTTTGTAATTCCAAAAGTAAGTTTCGTTTGGGTTTTCATGTCTAAGATTTTCCACTTCTTGATGACCAGCAAGTGTTGGTATACACAAACCATCTTCACTGTACTCAACAAGTTTGTTTGATACACATGAACTTAATAATAAGGTTCCTACGGCAATTAAAAATAACTTTTTCATATCTATTTGTTTTATATTCTAATACAAATGTAAGTATTTTTTATGATATACCAACTATTTCAGTTCTTTTTTTTTAATGATTTGATTAAATAGACCACGAGTAGTAGAAAACTCATGCCCAAACCAAGGTTAAAAAGATATTCAAACATATGTTTATTTTTTGGGGACGTAGTAACCAATACCACCTTGAACACCTGGTATCTTACCGATCTTTTTTTCTAATTCAGACCTGTCCATTAATTCCGAGTCTTTGTGATATATTGCCCACTCCCAATCTTTTTCAGGTCTATAACCTGGTGGTGTGTATGCTTTGTGTGTGTTGAGATCCCAATTACGAAGGGTGACAAACTTACCCATCAAAACTTTATCGTCTGATGTTTCAATTATAGTCATCCCACTATATATCTTTTGTAGTGATGGTTTATTATAGGTCACACTATAACCACACTTTAATGAAATTTCAAGATCTTCATTACTTCTTTTACTAATGATCAAACACTGATTCTTATTAAACTCGTGTCCGTATTTCTGTTTAATTTCTTGATTAACCTCTTCCATCTTTAGAATTTGGGAGATACCCACAGTCTTTACTGCCATGGTCGCTGTGTCAAATAGTTCAGGGAATGACATCCCATTTTTTAAAGTAACTTTAATCTTTTTGATTTTCATGTTTTTAGTGATGTGTTAGTTTTCTCCCCAATTATTTTAATCTCTCTCATTTGATCGAACTCACTCAGAGTACGTATTAGATACGACCCCTTTAATGGTACGAACGAATGAATCTCCAAACCACTAAACTTTGAATTTATATACTTCATGTCCATTCCCGACTTCAGGAAAGGTCCACCCGATGGATCAACCATATCAATAGTATCTTTATCCGAAAAGACCAATTTTTGATATTTTCCTGCAACCTCACAGGGGCCAACATACTTATCATTCTCATAGATAGATCTATGAACTTCATCTTTAAACCATTCTATTTTTTGTTTACCACCGTCTTTACGGTATTTTTCGTACGCTTTTTCGTACACATTTGGGAACCCGAATCTACAATATTCAAAGTTACCCTCCCATAAGATGTCACCATCTTCTTGTTGTGTGAATATAAATTCATCACTATAACGATTTATCCATTTAATCATAATATAATATACGTATTATTTTATCTAATGTCAAATTCTTTGACACCCATTTCTTTACGAGTTGCGATTGCGAGAGCTTTGAAGGTATGCATTTTCCTCTTACCATCATAAATTCCATTCAAAACAATGATTGGTTTAGATTTGTCCGATGTTGTTATTGTCAATCTTGATAACCCCACTAACCTATATAATAGTGGTTGGTATAAATGAACATCCTTTATTCTAAAGTAGTGCACTTCATCTGTGGTGACGTTAAAAACCCCCGTAGTCTCAATTATCGAGTCATGAGACAACGACCACGAGATACAATATAAATCCAATACCTTCCAACCTAACACAAATAGTAAAGGAACAATTAAGAATGGTGAACCAGTGAATAAACTACCTAAGAATATTATTACAAAACCTATGTTTAGGAATTGGGATGGTTTAATAACCAATAGTTGGTTTTGGATGTTCATTGTGTGATTCATAGTCCTAATTTTTTTAATTCTTCTATTGTTTCTTTTGTGGAGGTATGTAAAATACCAATTCCACCTTTACTTCTCCACTGTTCTACATTACTTTCTCTATCGTCGATCAATATTGATTCGGGTGTTGCGAACTTCTGTTTATTAAATGAGTACTCTAACTTTAAAGGTACACCAGGTAGTTCTCTTTGACACCACTCAGACTTACCTTCTCTCGAACCAAATCCTCTACGAGATGGTGAGGATAAAATGGCAGGATAGTATTTTTCAATATACCCCCACAGTTCTTTACCGTCTTCCGTCCATTCAAGACCAATCCAAAAGTCCTTACCCATTTTATTAATGGGTGCCCAAAACTCTTCGGTACTATGGTAAGATCCATCTAACTCAATAGCACCATCTAATTGTACATATCCTTTGTCAAAGTCAACTATGACACCGTCCATATCACAAAAAATCTTATATTTTAAATTGTCGAATAAAATCATATTATTTAAAATAAACTAAGTAAGTTCCAAGAGTAAAAACTGAGAGTAGTGAGATCCCCACACCTGTAATAAAACCCTGTAATTTAGGGTTTAGATCTTCAAATTTTGGTATTTTCATGTTATTTTCTTTATTAATTATAATACAAAGATAATGATATATTTGAGATATCCAAACGAATATTAGTATTTTTTTAGTATTTATTGTAAAATATAAAAATTATGTTAACAACATTTCAATTATTAGTATTCGTTATTTATGTAGGTTACCTACTTAAATTTTTTGGTGGACCAATTCCATCTATCTCAGACTCATGGTATTTATTACCGAAGAAACAAAAATTACTTTTTAGTATTTTCTGTTGGTCTTTGGGTGGGGCAATGTTATTCCAAGGAAGTGGAGACCATATATGGTTTTTCCTTTCAGGATTAGGACTGTGTTTCGTAGGTGGTATGGTTGCATTTAAACAAGATATAGGGAAGACCGATTTGGTACACTATTCTGGAGCTGCTGTTGGTATTATATCTGCACTTGTGGGTATAGGTATTGAAGGTGGTACGTGGATACCATTAATTTCATGGGTTGTCGCTACAGTCGTAATGAAAGTAGTAAAGTTAAAGAATTTTACGTGGTGGGTTGAGATTGCTGCGTTTGTGGCAATCGTTGCGGGACTTTATAGGGTATAATTAAACTTTAGGGGGGTTGTTAAATTCTAACAACCTCTCATTAGTTATATACTGAACTATCCTTTCTATTGTTAGGTGACCACTCCATCGTTTCCAATTAGATACAGTATCGTCGGTTTTCTCTAAGTAGTTAACTATAACGGGTACACCCTTTTCACAATCATAACCACCCTTAATTTCTATTCTGATATCATCTTTAGAAAAGTAATTACCACTATTAAAATATTCCTTACGTATCTTGGTTAGTTCATCTCTATTCGCAACACATTCAGGTGTTTGATCTAATTCTTCCTCAATCTTATCAACGTAAGTTTCAATGTGTGTTTTCATCTCTCTTAACGTTGGGTAGTCATGATTCATATTCCATATTGGACTTTCATATTCTACATTCAAATCATGGAAATTACTATATGCCGAGAATAAACTCACCAAATCATTTAGTTCTGTTAAATTTTCTTTATGTATGAATAGTGCCAATTGTGCCGGTGGAATAGTAACGCTCTCTTCACTTACAGATATAAATTTTTCAATATTATTTAGTTCTGTTTCGGCGGCCGTTGTAACAGCATCTTCATTCATCTGAGCATACTCATCTGCGTAATCATTAAGTAAATCCTCACGATGGTAAAAAATCATTTCTCTAAACTTTTCATAGTTGTTAGTCCAAACCGGTTCATTTTGTTCAAAATAAGGTTTTAGAACCTCTTCCAACCTCTCATTCTCCCAATCGGTATCACCATTATCTGTGATGTCACTTCTTAATTGTTCTCCATGATCAGCATATGGATCAGCATCATATTGATAGTAACGAGTTACCTCCTCCAAATGTTGGAGATCTTCATCTTCCATCAAATCTTCAATGGTAAATTCTAATTTACGGTTTCTGAAATCAAATTCAATATCCCTTAAATTCTCATCACCCTCACAATACTTTAGTAAACCTTCAGTCATTTCATCACCAGTACCGTTCACCAAAAGATTAACCAAAGGGTTATCACTTTCACCTATAACGCGCTCAACTAATTTTGTTGTCATTCTATCATCTAAGAAACCCATTTTTTCAATTTCATCCTGATCCACAGGTGTGTCATCGTACAATGACGGGTAGAAGAACTTAGTCACCTCAGGGTGCTCATCAAAGAACTTACCTGTGTTTATACTTCTATCATTCTTATCCATAAATTGTTTAGTCTCAAAATGGAATTGGTATTTCTCAGATAGATCGTTTCTATTGATTATAATATATAATGGACCCCTCCCATTGTGATGGGTAAAGTGATTTTTCCTACTTTTAAAATCGTCATTTGTTGAGTATGGTCCCCATGAAGTGCACCATTCAGTACCAGTACCTAAATAAGATGCCGCCTTCTCAGATTTTGGAGTATAAACAATCCACTTCTCACCACTTAAATGAAGAGTATATTCATTGTCGTCAAGTATGTTAACTAAATCAAAAACGTTTTTAGTCCCTTCTCGTGAATAGTATTTCTCAACTAAGGTAAATAGATCACCCAAGGACTTAACCGACTTTAAATCAACCGGTACGTTGTGTTTGTAAACTAATGTAAGGTAATCCTTTGCCTTTGGAAAATCCTCAGGTTTTAAATTACCACCCTTAAACATTTTAAGTAAAAGTTTTGAGTACTTACCAATCTTTTTAATCACGTCTTTACCCTCAATTTTACTTGCCGGATCTAAAGAAATAATACGAACAAACATAGGTCTTTCAATGTCAGAGTAGAATTTCTTGTATATCTCCTCAGGTGCCGCTTCAATTATTAATTGATATAATGATTCTATTAACCTCATTATGATATTTTTTTAATTATGTCATCATCCATAAATTCGGATAACCTGTATGATAAAACACTATTGAAATTTGCATTGTCAACATCTGCGTACCACCTATCGTCAAAACTGTACGATGGTTTTTCACCATAAGGATCCTCATATGAAAGTTCTCTGAAGATACTATCGTAATCCTTTATATCAAAACCTGTTTCTTCTATCCACTCGAACATTTCGTCGTAATCACCATCAAAGTGATCATTTAAAACTTTAGATAGGTTAATATTAATTTTTACACCTTCATAGTTTAAGATTATAACATCACCATATTCGCTAAGTGCTTCTTCAATTTTAGAATGTACTTCCCGATAGTACGATTCTTGTTCACATTCCTCCAACGATTGTCTCAGTGCATCAATTACACCATCATCTTCATCATACTCATTAATAAGGTCCTCAAGACTCATATCTTCAAGTCTTTCAGGATCCGCACCGTCTTCTTGTGCTTTACGAAGTATATGTTCTTTAATTGCATTTTCTCTGAGTTGATCTACATGGTAGTTCAATGCTGACTCCCAATCACCATCCCAATATTGGTGGTCGTATAATTCCCAAGTGTCACCAGATAAGAATGTTTCAAAAAATGAACTATTTTTCCCTACTTTATAATCACCATCGATGAAATTCCCAATATCAGATGGGTCCATCTCAAATTCGAAGACCATAAAGTCATTTTCAATTACAATTTTAAATAATTCAGGGGTCTGCATAAAGAATTGGGGATTACGTTCCCATATCTTTTTAAACGACTCAATTCTTTTGGATTGGTCTTCCCCTAAAATGTCGAGTATCTTCATATTAATAAATACTTAAGAATGGAAATAAAAAACCCCACATTTAAGTGGGGTCTGTGGTTTTACTTTTTAGATACCTTACCCACGTATGGGTTTTCTCCACTCTCAGGATCAACGTCCTTAAATATGAAAAAATTACCTTCTTCGTCTTTACCTAACTTCAATGGAATTCCATCGGGATCACCCAACTCCTTCTCATCATTTTCAATATCGTCAGATGGTTCATCGACCGGAGCCAAATCCTCAGGATCAATATCAGAATCGTCGGTACCAAGTTCCTCAGCACCTTGTTGTCCTAATGCCATAATCTCAGGATCTGTTGAACCTTTCCACTCTTCTTGTTCTTTAACAATTTTACCAACCATTCGTTCAATGTCGGCCATTTTGATTTTTATAGTTTTAGACATAATATTTTTTCGTTTTTATTACCACGCAATTTTATATTCTTTATAAGATCCCATAGAATCTTGTCTTGTAGATACAACGTAACCTTTATTTCTTAGTGTGTTGATCATAGGGTCTGTTAGTAAAGTTGGACCCACCACAATACATTCTCCACCTTTAGCCACTTCCGCATCTATTAATGAATTTATGTGAGTTATATTACTTCTAACTTGATTTGTTGCTATTCGTGCGTCTGATGCGTTAGTGTATGGCATAATTTCTTTTAACTATAAATATCAAGATTTTTGAAAAAAGGTAATAATAAATCCTTTTCTGATATAATAGGTTCTTGTCCAACTTCCCAATCAATATTTAGTTGGGGGTCATTGTATAATACACCACCTTCACTTTCTTTATTATATTGATTATCAACCTTATAATTAAAGATTGCTTCCGTCTGTGTTGAGAAACCGTGTGCACATCCTCTCGGTACAAAGACCGATCGTGTACTTAGACCTTTAAGTTTGACCTTAACCACATTACCGTACGTTGGTGAATCATTCCTCATATCAACAATGACATCTGTCACTTCACCTGTTGTACATCTTACTAATTTTGCTTGTTCGTATGGTTGTTTCTGAAAGTGTAATCCTCTTACCACGTTTTTAATGGACATAGATTCGTTTTCTTGAACGATCTTGAAGTCTAAATTTGTTTGACGATTAAAGTCATCTACATTAAATGGAACTGTAAAAACCCCTCTATCATCCATGAACTCATCCCACTCGATAATATAACAATCCTTTATTTTCGTCTCAGTTAAGTTCATTTATTTTATCGTTGGCAATGTCAATTAATCTATCATAATAAATTTTACTGAGTAGTGGTTCCATACCCATCTTATCACAATAGTTCTTAAAGATGTGGCAATAGTTAATACCACCAATAAGTTGTGTGGTGTTCTCACAACTATTAACTACCTTAACAGACTTGTTAAAAAGTTCTGTTATGTTATTCATGTTCTTCAAGTGTATGGATATAAAGTGGTGTATTTTCACCCACATAAGCATTAAGTACGTTGAAGTCTAAATATTCAATAGCATCTTCATGTGATAGACCTTCCTCTAAAAGTACCTCCACCATTTTAGAAATGTCGTAGATTAGTTTACCACTAAGTGGTTCTAAACCAATTATCGCGTGGTCAAACCCGTCTGCCTGAAGAACTTCAAGTTCTGGAAATTGGTCATGTATTTTTTCAATATTACTCATATGAATAATATACGAATAATATTTTAATAAATCAAATACTAAAGGTGTTTGTCCTTTATTAACTGTACGTAGGTTGAAGTTAACCCTTCTATTTTGGTCTCATCAGACGATGTAGTTTTATCAACAATGGGTCTGATTTGATTTCTATCTGTATAGACGGTATTTTTATTTATTTCTGACATAATGATTTATTTTTTTTAATTTATTGTTTACCGCCCTCTCCACAAGGACCTTGCGAATACGTTCCCCCATCACAAAAAGGTGCGGACGCACAACAGTCTATGAACCCAGGTTCAAAATCCGGACATTCCCCCGGCGCATAAATACAAGGACTATTACAATTACAGCTGGTCCATTCAAAATTTTTAAAGTAACATTGACATCCAAGTTGTTCTTTGTTGTGGTGAACTACTCCTTGTGATGGGGTTGCTGAATTATCTGTCCTAAAATAGTAATCAATATCCTCAACATCGACACTATAGGCAACTTCATGAACATATTTATAACTGATTGATGTTATTGTTTCAGGGGTGAATTCCCCACCACTTAAACTTCTTGTTAAAACTTTACAACCTATTATTAAACTATCCGCTGGGTTAAATCCGTATTCATCACTATTTGGTCCTGCGGAAATTATGAAACTTTTATTTAAAAAAGTATATGATTTCCCACCACTTAAATTTATAGTATGTTCAAAGAAACCAATACTATCTGATTTTATAGATTCCACATTAGATATTGACTCGCTAATACCACTTTTATAAGATATAATCTTAGTGTTGTCGATATCCACGGCCACATCCTGAGTTACAACTTTCATAACGAAAGAACTATATCCATTTAGACCTTGTGAAGGGATCTCAAGAGAATATTCTGTAGTCACAGTACCACTGATAGTAATTAAGTCGGTAGTATAATTAGGTTCAGTATCTTCATCACCGTTACCGTTTGTGTCATATGGGTCTTTTTCTAATAAAAACATAACTTGGGCACTACCATCACATGATGCGTTGAAGGTTATTCGACCACCTTCTGTAAATGTAATATCAACTAAATTTTCATTAGTATTTGCAAACCCACCCCAACTTTCAGATGTACTTGGGTTGGTATAGACACCATCGCTATGCTCAAAACCCCCGAATGGACCTTCGAATTTAGGTGTATATGTAATGTGACTACTATTTATGTCGTTTAGGTTTGATTTCCATTTTACATAACTATTTTCTTCAGTATCTAAAAAAGGTATTTCAACAGTGGATAAGGTATCATCCAATCTCAAGTCCTTTAGTTTAACTAAAGCACCATCACCTTTTTGAACACTATCATTTTCTGAACCGGTATATATATCCCCAACTCCAAACTGACCTGTTTTTTGTAAGTATTTAGGTCTCTCCCATATAGATAGTTCATTTGTTGTGTCATCATAATCCACATCGTTGGTTATTGGTATCCTATTAGAATGACTGAATATATCAAACACATTTAAAACTGACAGATCACCCCCGTATAGTATTGTGAGATGTCTATATGTTTTTAATTTACCGTCACTTAAGTCATTGGTGTTACAAATATATTCCTGAAGTAATTCATTACCACCTAACCCGTTTTTAAGTGTGTTTAATTCCCCCTCAGTATTAATTCTATATACTTTAGGATAATTTGCATAATTGACCGTAGGATACCTTTCCTTAATAATAAAGTTAGGGTGATTACCGTTGTCTGTTATTGTTGTACCTATGGTATCCATATTATTACTCCCACCATCGTTGAAGAATGTGTTCGGTAATGAATTTGGGTTGTTATCTGATATTAACTTTAAGAAACTAAAGTTGTCTCTACAGTATGTGTCATCAACTAATGCATTCCCATCGTAGGCAATCCTTAAAATTAGTTTATTGACAGAATCCTCAATAAATGGTAAAGAACCATTCTGATTTTGACTTATGAAACTAACGTTGTGTGTATCACCATATGTATTTGCCAACATATGACTAATCTTTTGGAAGGAACTATTACCATCATGTTGTTTGTCCAAAATATCATTTACTAAGTTAGGTCCTATAGCATCTATAATGACAATATCTGTTATGTTATTATCAGAAAGAAACTGATCGAATATAGGTTTATTAAAGTAATCTTCAGCCCTTGTGAATGAAGGTAAAACAGAAGTGTTACTTTCTAAATATCTAAAATTACCGTTATTGTCTTTAAGGTAATCATTACCTACTAAAACTGCCCTCATATTAATGTGTTTTTAACTTTTGTTTTAAAGTGTCCTTGATCTACTTTACTCCATTTACCTTTTGGACACTCATCCCCTTCATTAGTAAATATCTTACCATGTATAAAACAACCACAAGCACCACATCTACATAAATTACCTTCAACATCACCCTTAAGAAATTCACATCCTTTACAAATGTTTAATCTTTTTAGTGCCAAGTCTTTTTGTTCTTTAGTTGGGCTAATTTTTATTCTATAAGCTTCAAGTATTTTATTGAAATCTATTTTCATAATAATAAATAGTTAGTTATACATAATATATAATTATGTGTTATATTTTTTAATCCTTTCACAGTCCCATTTAAACCATCGAAGTACTTGGTCTTGTGATGGGTAACATTGGTT
>Ga0206130_10002548_pt1 | contig 25142 bp, 12 predicted proteins | sample Helgoland_Spring_9_FD_148637 | JGI IMG/M metagenome (GOLD analysis project Ga0206130, IMG submission 148637) | Pelagic subsurface seawater microbial communities from Kabeltonne, Helgoland, North Sea - Helgoland_Spring_Bloom_20160512_1 | ecosystem: Environmental > Aquatic > Marine > Epipelagic ...
TACGGTGACTCTTCTGGTGAAAGTAAGGATAGTTACTGCCTAGGCTCTCAATATTGGTCAAAAAACAAACACACGCCAGGCTATAATGCAGAATTTGGGATTCTACTAGATATGGTAGGTAGCGAATCCCCTAGGTTCACTAAGGAAGAAGGTTCGATGTATTTTGCTGGACCAATAATGAATAAGGTTTGGCAACTTGCACAAGATATGGGCATGAATGATAAGTTTGTAAATGACCAAAGCTCAATGATACTAGATGATCATTATTATGTGAATACAATTGCCAAAATACCAATGATCGACATCATAAACAGGCCTAAAGAAACAGAGACGGGCTTTGGACATTATTGGCATACACATGACGACAACATGGAGATCATCAGCCAAAATACGATGAAGGATGTTGGACAACTATTAACTGCAGTAATCTACAGATCAGCATCTGGGAAATTCTAAGCTATAAAACCTCGCATTATGAAGACGGAACAGTATATCAAGAATTATATAAACGGAACCCTTCAGCCAGCTGATTCTACAGAATTTATAGAAAACTTTGACCCTTCAACTGGTCAGGTCTATTCCTATATCCCTGATTCAGATAGCAGAGATGTGGATAAAGCTGTTGATGCAGCACAAAAAGCATTTCCTGCATGGTCTGTAATGCATCCTCAGAAACGTTTCAGAATACTGATGCGTATCGCAGATATTATTGAGCAGCACCTGGATATATTTGCAGAGGCAGAAAGTAGAGATTCCGGAAAACCAGTTTCTCTATCTTCAACAGTCGATATACCAAGGTCACACGACAACTTCAGATTCTTTGCAACAGCATTATTACACTATAGCTCGGAATCGCATAACATGCCTGGCCAAGCCATAAATTATACACTAAGGCAACCCTTAGGCGTAGTTGGATGTATCTCTCCTTGGAACTTACCGCTCTACCTATTTTCATGGAAGATAGCACCAGCACTTGCAACCGGTAATTGCGTTGTCGCTAAACCTTCGGAACTCACTCCAATGACAGCATTCCTGCTCTCTAAAGCCTGTCAAGAAGCTGGACTACCGCCAGGAGTGTTAAATATAGTGCATGGACTTGGATCTAAAGCAGGCCAAGCTATTGTCGAACACAATAATGTAAAAGCAATTTCCTTTACTGGAGGTACTAATACAGGAAGAAAAATAGCAGCAGTAGCTGCTCCTAACTTCAAAAAGCTATCTCTTGAACTAGGAGGAAAAAATCCAAACATCATTTTCGAAGATTGTGATTTCGATGAAATGATGATACATACACTTCGCTCATCGTTCTCCAATAATGGACAAATTTGTCTTTGTGGTTCAAGGATTCTAGTCCAAAGAAGTATTTACGACAAGTTCAAGGATGAATTCGTAAAACGTGTTCAATTCATGAAAGTCGGCAGTCCCTTCAACAATGTGTCTGATCTGGGTGCTGTTGTTTCTAAAGAACATAAAGAAAAGGTACTAGCTTATATCGCTCTTGCAGAAATGGAGGGAGGAAAGATACTCTGTGGCGGTAAGCCAATGGAAATGAAAGGAGAGTTTGCAAATGGATACTACCTTAAACCTACAGTAATTGAAGGGCTTCCTAATCAATGTAGAACCAATCAGGAAGAGATTTTCGGACCAGTGGTAACCATACAAGCTTTTGATACAGAAGAAGAAGCTATAGCACTGGCCAACGACGTTGAGTTTGGCCTTGCGGCAACCGTTTGGACTAAAGATATCAACAAATCTCAGCGAGTTGCTCAGCAATTGGATACGGGAATCGTGTGGATAAACTGCTGGATGGTAAGAGACCTAAGAACACCATTTGGTGGAATGAAAAACTCTGGTGTTGGAAGAGAAGGGGGGCTGGAAGCTATGCGCTTCTTTACAGAACCCAAAAATGTCTGTATAAAATATAGCTAAAAAAAAGCCCTGGTGTTTTCACCAGGGCTTTTTTTTAGAATCCATCAATATAATCAACTTCTTCTTCCATATCTTTCATCAATTCAAAATCTCCCAAATCTGCCCATTGACTGGGTTCGCTTATCAAATCAATTGGGCCAAAAGCTTTCTCAAGTGCATATTTCACATCCTTCTTTCTTGCATCAGAATAATTAAAGCGTTCACTTACTATTCGCTTAGAAGCCTTATAATCCATGTCTTTCAGGTCACCGAAAATGTTGAAGTATAAGTTAAAGAAGCCATGCTCCTTTGCTGCAATAGGATCCAAACTATCATCAAAGCGCTTAACTTTCTCCGTGATCACCTGTCCAGCATTTACTTTGAAATTATAATCAATACTTTCATCAAAACCCTGTACACCGCTCAACTTCAGATTGACTGCATTGGATTGGATAAACATGGTTGGGATATAAATATTTCCATTACTGATCTCCAACCAATTTTCCATATTCACAAAACGGATATGCTTGAGATCATCCATATGAATAATCTTCGAAAAGTCCTCTAACATGTCAATACCTTTCAATTCTCCATCCTCAATACCAATACCGGCGTACACCTTCAAATGCTCTAAATCATAGCTGCCATCTGTTTCAAAAGGCAATATCATAACCATCTTTGAATGTAATTTACCAGAGACATTATTGCTGGTAATCATTTCTTGCCCAAAATTGCCCATCTGCCTAAACATCTCTGTTGTATTGATACCTTCACAATCTACCTTCAAGGTCAAAACTGGTCTTTTTGCTAAAGCATCCAATCCGCCATCTATATCAAGCTTACCTTCCATAGCATGTACAAGGCCATCAACATTGACCTTGCCCTTATCGAATTCCATATCACCTTTAAAATCTTCGATAAAAAGATCTCCATAGCTAATTGATTGCAAGTCGGTACGGAATGATCCATCTACAGATTTCAGAAAGGCGAACTGGTCAGAATCAGACTCTAAAACGTCCTCGTCTCTAGCAGGCTCTTGGCTTCCAAATACATTTAAAAGATTATCAATATTGAAGGTAGATCCGTCTACTTTGAAGTCTAGACCTACATAACTTGAAGAACTAGAAGCATTGCTAAGTACTGAAAACAGATTCTTAATGGTTCCTCTACAAGTAAGATCAATCTCAGGCCCCTGCAATTGCAGATCATTAACTTTTATCTTATTATCTCTAAATTCAAATCCTCCTGAATTAAATACGATTTTGTCACCATTAGCTTTCATGGAGAAGTCATCCATTCGCAATACACCAGATGACTTTACCTTATGCGCCATCCTAGAGCTCTGCATATCTTTTAACAAGGCTTTCACTTCTAGATCTGAGAGCTCTATTGAACCTCGAGTTTTCAAATGATCGCCAAAGAATCCAGAGATAGCCCTTCCAGAAATAAATGCATCTGCACGAAGTTCTATAAAAGGATTTTCAAGATTTAATATATTAAGATCTATTTCTATAGGTTCTCCATCTAGCTCTGCGTAGAAGGTATTAATCGTTAAACGAGAAGACTTCTCAGCGTGACCACTGATATATTCCGACTCAAAAGAGACCTGCTCTAAAGGCATTGCTAAGTGGCCTGTTCGTATAATCCCATCTTTTAATCCAAATGCAACCTCTACAGAAGGTGTTTTTCGTTTTGAATAAGGCCCTTTTATAACGGCATTAAAGTCGAAGGAACCCTCAGAACTTAGATCTCCAAGACCTAGATCTGGTAAAACAGCAAAAACAGCTCCAAGATCTCCCTCCTTAGCTCCAACTACTAAATCAAGATCCATATAATCGGATTTATCCACAACTTGACCTGAGGTAAAAAATGCCCCCCCATCAATGGCAAAATCCAATGAATTTATTCTGTACACCTTCTTTTCAAGATCTATATTAACTGCTCCCTCATATTCGAATGCTTTTTCTGTAAGATACGGCTTGCCTCCTATGAATAGTTTTTCCACATCCATTTCAGCCAAACTTCGCAAATCAAATTGCTTCGTGCTAAAATCTCCTCCAGCCTCTAAAGATTGAATGGCTAATTTAATATCATTTTTGGCCTTTTGATCTATGTACCGAATATCCATATTCTTCAATAATGCTTTTTGAATCTTAAGCTTGAAAGCATTATTTCGATCTTGTGTTTCTGTATCTCTAGATTTAAAAATATTAAAATTTGCTTCTCCCTTTCGATTGAATACAACATTAGACATCCCATTTTTAAGCACGATAGATTGAATCTTAAATCCATCACCCAAAAGAGATAATAAACTTATTCGAATCCCTAAAAGATCAGCCTTGATAAGTGTCTTCTCCCACTTATCTTCAATATAAAGATCTTTAATTCTTAGCTCGGCAAAAGGAAATGCAGTAAGGAAGGATAGGTTAATATCACCAATTATAACTTCTGATTCGATATTTTTTTCTACTTGCTGATCGACAATTGCAACTAATTTATCCTTAAATAAAAAGGTCAATGCACTTGTTAGGATGACATAGACAAAAGCTGGAATGACAATAAAGCGCAGCAGATATTTTTTCAACTTGGCCATAATACATTTAAATAGAATAGATGATATATAGTAAAATTAGCTATAAATATTTTTCAATTAACTAATTTTCACTAAAACAAACTGTAATCCAAATGGCTAAACTGAATTCAAGAAAAAAAATAAGTATTTTTTGTACCAAATATTTGCAGTAAAGACAAACACAATATATATTTGCACTCGCTACGAACAAAGGTTCAATGGCAATAATGGGAGATTAGCTCAGTTGGTTCAGAGCACCTGCCTTACAAGCAGGGGGTCACTGGTTCGAGTCCAGTATTTCCCACCATTATTTTTATACTCTACAAAGGGAGATTAGCTCAGTTGGTTCAGAGCACCTGCCTTACAAGCAGGGGGTCACTGGTTCGAGTCCAGTATTTCCCACAAAATCGGTCACTAATGTGACCTTTTTTTATGCCCCTAACTGACTGTTCTAAACAAGAAGGTTAAGAAGGTAAGATTTGTCATTCAAATAATCACCAAAGAAACCCTTTTCCTTAATCCGGTCCAGTAAAGGTTCAAAATCCGTTTTAGACTGTAGTTCTATTCCTACAACGGCAGAACCCTTCTCTTTAGTATTCTTTTTAGTGTATTCAAAATGTGTGATATCATCATTGGGTCCTAAAACATCCCCAACGAACTCCTTTAATGCACCTGCCCGTTGAGGAAAACGAATTATGAAATAATGCTTTAGGCCAGCATAAAGTAAGGCGCGTTCTTTAATTTCCTCCATTCTGGTAATATCATTATTACCCCCACTCAAGATACAAACAACATTTTTTCCTTTTATCTGATCTGCATATTGATCTAAGGCACCAATTGATAGGGCACCTGCTGGCTCTAGCACTATAGCATCCCTGCTGTATAATTCAAGTATAGACTCGCATATTTTACCCTCTTCGACGAGTACAACATCACTCAGATTCGCTTGACAAATCTTAAAATTTAAATCACCAACACGCTTCACAGCAGCACCATCAACAAATTTATTGATATTTGTCAGAGTAATGGGACTTCCTTTCTTTAAGGATTCTGCCATTGCTGGCGCACCCATTGGCTCTATACCTATGATCTTAGTCTCCGGTGACAATTGCTTAAATACGGTGCTAACCCCAGCTGACAATCCACCACCACCTACAGGCAAAAACAGATAATCAATGGGATTTAATGCTTGCTGAAGAATCTCTAAACCAACTGTTCCTTGACCTTCTATAATTTTTGGATCATCAAAAGGTGGAACAAATACTGCTCCATTTACCTTAGAGAAATCTAGTGCCGCATCCTTTGCATCATCAAAGGTATCTCCAATAAGCCTTACCTCAACAAAAGCACCTCCAAAAAAGCGAACTTGTTCAAGCTTTTGCTTGGGAGTTGGAACAGGCATAAATATTGTAGCATGAACGCCGAGTTTGTTACAAGAAAAAGCCACACCTTGAGCGTGATTACCTGCACTTGCACAAACAACGCCTTTATTCAACTGTCTTTTTTCAAGAGTACTTACTTTATTAAACGCCCCTCTAATTTTATAGGAACGTACAATCTGAAGGTCTTCTCTTTTCAGTAAAATATTCGCATCATACTTTTGAGACAAACGTGCATTAAATTCTAATGCAGTTAGCCTTACTACAGAATTTAAAACAGATGCAGCCTTGTAGATTGCATCTGTTTGTGGAATATCGTGTGCATTAGCCTTCATATAATTAGCTATTTTCCGGACGTAGTTTACGAACTTGTCGACCTGCTTGCCATAGCTCTGATTCACGAATTTCCTTAAGTTCCTCTTCGAGTTTCACTCTATAATCCTCCTGTTTATTTGCTTCAATTACTACCTCAGCCTCTCTACCAGATTTTACAGAATCATAAAGCTCTTCGAATAAGGGTTCTAAATTATCTCTGAATTTATGCCTCCAATCTAAGGCCCCTCTTTGCGCAGTTGTAGATGTGTTTGCATACATCCAGTCCATACCGTTCTCCGCAACTAAAGGCATCAGACTTTGTGTCAACTCCTCAACGGTCTCATTAAAAGCCTCTGATGGAGAGTGCCCATGTTTTCTCAACACATTATATTGCGCTTCAAAGATTCCAGCAAGAGCACCCATTAGCACTCCACGCTCACCTGTAAGATCGGAATATACTTCCTTCTCGAAATCAGTTTCAAAAAGATAGCCTGAACCCACTGCAATACCTAAAGCAACTACTCGATCATGTGCTTTACCTGTAGCATCCTGGAAGATTGCATAACTGGAATTAAGTCCTTTTCCGGCTACAAATAGACGGCGCAGAGAGGTACCAGATCCTTTTGGTGCCACCAAAATAACATCTACATCCTTTGGAGGAACAATTCCTGTCTTTTCATTAAATGTCACTCCAAATCCATGTGAAAAATAAAGCGCTTTACCTGCTGTCAATTTCGACTTGACCATCTCCCATTGAGCAATTTGGCCTGCGTCAGACAATAAATACTGAATGATGGTTGCCCGTTCAGCGGCTTCTTCTAGGTTAAAAAGCGTTTTACCAGGAACCCAGCCATCTTCTACTGCCTTGTCCCAAGATTTTGAGTTTTCACGTTGACCTACAATAACATTGATGCCATTATCTCGTAAGTTCAGAGACTGACCCGGTCCTTGTACACCGTAGCCGAGCACTGCAACTGTTTCATTTTTTAATACTTCCTGTGCTTTTGAAAGGGGAAACTCATCTCGAGTCACTACATTTTCTTCTACCCCGCCAAAGTTCAATTTTGCCATTATTAATTAGTTTTGATTTATTGATGACTCCAAATCCTTAATATAATCCTTAAGGGATTCCATAGGTTTTGGAATAGCGATACGTCCTGACCTAACGAAGCCAATCAATCCGTAAGGATTTAAGGCATCGAACAATTCCTGTGTTTCTTCCTCATGTCCAGTCTTTTCAATGATCACGAATTGAGCTTTGACTGCAAGTACTCGTGCAAAATGAGCCCGAACAATATGTTCTATCTCTTTTCCGGAGGAAAAGACATTTATAGGAATTTTATAAAGTGCAACCTCTTGATAAACGATGTCCTCATTTGCATGATAAACCGCCTTCAAGACTTCGATCTGTTTATCTATCTGCTTTACTATCTTTATTATGCGCTCTTCTTCTATGTTCACCACCAGGGTAAACCTATGGACGCTACGCACTTCAGATTCAGAACAAGTAATACTTTCTATATTGACATGACGTCTAGAAAAGATATTACTGATCCTAGTTAAAAGACCGATATTGTTTTCTGTATATACGATTATGGTAAACTGCTTTTTCATAACTTTTGCTTTATTTTAGACGGATATCGGATACTGAACTTCCCGAAGGAACCATTGGAAATACATTATCTTCCTTACCTACACGAACCTCTAAAAAATAGGAGCCTTCAGCTTGAACAAACCGATCCATGGCAGCACTTAAATCTGCTCGTTTATCTACAAGTTCTGCAGGAATATGATAGCCTTTTACAATTGTTTGGAAGTCTGGATTTACCATTTCAGTAGAAGCATACCTTTTGTCAAAGAAAAGCTGTTGCCATTGTCTAACCATTCCAAGAAATTCATTATTCAATACAAGAATCTTTACCGGTATCTTATATTGAAAAATTGTTCCTAATTCTTGAATGGTCATTTGAAAGCCACCGTCTCCGATAATAGCTACAACCTCTCTAGCTGGTTGAGCAAGCTTCGCTCCAAGAGCAGCAGGCAGCGCAAAACCCATGGTTCCAAGACCACCAGATGTCACGTTAGACTTCCAAGAACTGTATTGGTAATATCGGTGAGCAACCATTTGGTGTTGGCCAACATCAGTTACTATAATTGCCTGCCCTTTTGTTTTTACAGAAAGAGCGTCTATCACCTCCGCCATAGTTATCATTTTATCAACTGGTGGAATCAATTCATTTTGTTGAACAACGCGATATTCTTCCGTATCTAGTTCCTTAAATCTAGCTAGCCAAGCGGAGTGATCAGCCTTATCAACCTGTTTGGTCAGTAATTGAAGACTCTTCTTACAATCTCCTACTACAGCGACATCCGTTTTTATGATCTTATCAATCTCAGCTGGGTCAATTTCTAGATGAATAACCTTGGCTTGTGCAGCAAAGGTTGAAACCTTTCCAGTTACTCTATCGTCAAAACGCATTCCCACTGCAATCAAAACATCACACTCAGCGGTCATCTTATTGGGACCATAATTACCGTGCATACCCAACATTCCGACATTCAAGGGATGCTCATTAGAAATAGATGAAACGCCTAGAATTGTCCAAGCGGAAGGAATATCTGCTTTTTCAATAAATGCTTTAAACTCTTCTTTCGCATCTCCAAGGATTACACCCTGACCGAAAAGAACCATTGGCCTTTTAGCCTTATTAATTAGATCAGCCGCTTCCTTGATACGCTCCTGATTCAAAATTGGTCTAGGTCGGTAGGATCTGATCTCATTACATTTGTTATATTTAAAATCGAAGCTTGCAAATTGAGCATCTTTAGTTATGTCTATTAATACAGGGCCAGGTCTTCCTGATTGAGCGATGAAAAAAGCTTTTGCTATTGCTTCTGGTATTTCTTCTGCTTTAGTTACCTGGAAATTCCACTTCGTAACTGGCGTAGAAACACCTAATACATCTGTTTCTTGAAATGCGTCTGTGCCGAGCAAATGACTAGCAACTTGTCCAGTAATACAGACTAAGGGTGTAGAATCAATATATGCATCTGCTAGACCTGTTATTAGATTCGTTGCTCCCGGACCTGAGGTGGCCAAGCAGACACCTACTTTTTTTGAAACTCTTGCATATCCTTGTGCAGCGTGAATTGCACCTTGCTCATGCCTTGTTAGAATGTGCTTTAGTTGATCTTCATAATCATACAAACTATCATAAACGGGCATAATAGCTCCCCCTGGATAACCGAATATAGTATCAATCCCTTCTTTCAACAAGCACTCCACGATTGCGTCACAGCCTTTCATTACTTTTGTTTTACCTGTTACCATAACCTAAAAAATTTGTGGTTTTATTTATCTGTTATACAACCTTCCGAGGCTGATGAAACTAGTTTTGCATATTTATATAAAGCACCTGAATCCACCTTTAAATCGGGTGCTTTCCATAGCGCTTTTCGTTCTTTTAAAATGGTATCAGACACCATAAGGTCTATTGTATTAAGCTCTGCATCAATCCGGATCTCATCTCCATTTTCCACTAAAGCAAGCAATCCACCTTCCTGAGCTTCGGGAGTAATATGCCCCACTACAAAACCATGTGTTCCACCCGAGAATCGCCCATCAGTAATCAAGGCAACTGATTTCCCTAAACCGGCACCCATAATTGCTGCTGTAGGTTTAAGCATTTCAGGCATTCCTGGACCACCCTTCGGACCTTCATATCTTATTACAATAACTTCACCAGACTGCACAAGTCCCATACTAATGCCATCATTGGCTGCCTGTTCACTATCAAATACTCGGGCTTTACCAGTAAATAAAAGCCCTTCTTTTCCTGTTATTTTAGCTACACAGCCATCTTCAGCTAGGTTTCCCCGCAGTATTCGTATATGTCCACTTTCTTTGATGGGATTATCTAGATCTTTTACAACATCTTGTCCCACTTCAAAAGCAGGTAAATCTGTTAAGTTTTCTGCTAAGGTCTTACCTGTCACAGTCATACAATCTCCATGTAAAAAGCCATGCTCAAGCAAGTACTTTAACACTGCTGGAGTGCCACCCACTTTGGACAAATCTTCCATAAGGTATTTGCCACTTGGTTTTAAATCTGCTAAAAATGGCGTTCGGTCACTTATCCGTTGAAAATCATCTAAGCCCCATTCCACTCCAGCTGCATCGGCAATAGCTAGAAAATGCAACACAGCATTGGTAGATCCCCCAAGAACTGTGATTAAGGTTATTGCGTTCTCCAGAGCTTTCTTGGTCACAATGTCTTTTGGTTTAAGATCCAGCTCGATCAATCGACGAATTGCAGGACCTTGATCATGAGATTCGTTTTGCTTAGCAGAGCCAATGGCTGGATTTGAGGAATTATATGGAAGAGACATCCCCAAGGCTTCAATTGCGGAGGCCATTGTATTTGCAGTATACATTCCTCCGCAAGCACCAGGTCCAGGACAAGCTTTCTCTACTACATTCTGAAACTTTTCTTCACTAATATTACCACTTACTTTTGCACCCCAAGCTTCGAAAGCTGAGACGATATCCAGTTTTTGATCATCGAGTTTTCCCGATTCTATTGTACCACCATACATCAATATTGATGGCCGGTTCAATCTTAACATTGCGATCAATGCTCCTGGCATATTCTTATCGCAACCAACAACAGTTATTAAACCGTCATAGGACATAGCCTGAACAACAGTCTCCATGGAGTCGGCAATAATATCTCTTGATGGCAGGGAAAAGCGCATTCCTGGCGTTCCCATTGAAATACCGTCACTTACACCTATAGTATTGAAAATAAGTCCAACTAGCTCTTGTTTGTTGACACTCTTTTTTACATCTGCTGCAAGTGCATTCAAATGCATATTGCAAGGATTGCCATCATACCCTGTACTGGCAATTCCAATAAAGGGTTTTTTCAGATCGGCTCTGCTTAGACCCAAAGCATGTAGCATAGCTTGAGCAGCAGGTTGGCTGTCATCCTGTGTTACGCGCTTACTAAACTTATTCAATTCCATAAAGATGTTTTAGCTTATAAATAAAAAAAGAGCACTTTTCTTAGAAAGGTGCTCTTCAGTGTTTGACACTATATATAACCCTTCCCTTTCATCAACTACCGTTAATGATTGCAATAATAATTTCAGTGATAAATTGGTTAGTATACATCATAAGTACCCTAATGTATTGAGTTGGCAAAAAAAAAGAGTCACCCTAAGGGATGACTCTTTTTAGTATTATACTATCACCCTATTACAGACTATATCTTTACAGATACGACGATAATAATAATTGATAATATAATGACTAGACTTTTCATATATGCAATACTATACGGAATTTCAGATAATTACAAGTTTTTATCCGTCAAAATCTAAAAAAAACAAAATTTATTTACCGAATAGTAATTTCATCCAAAAAGATCCAGCATGGGTTCCCTTCACTTTTATGACCTTTTGGACAGTTTATCCTATTTTTTGCAAGAACCTTTACAAATTTAGCTTTAACATTTCCGTCCCACTCAAAAGACTCTATTTGAGTCCCCTCCTTACTTAATGGAGTTATAGGTTCGAGTTCTATCAAATCCAAATAATTTAATCCATCTTCTGATACCCAAATCTGAATCTGCTCTGGCATGAATATCCATGAATTCTCATCCTGTAAGGCATTTATAGAGATATAGCGAATATTCTGAAGCTCACCTAGATCTATAGTAGCCTCCATACTTTCTCCCTGATATCCCTGCCATTCCCCAGTCCTAAAATCATTCCCTCCATATAAAAAGTCAATCATAGCTTGATCGCCTCCAGCAGCATATTGATTTGAATAATTTCCCTTAATCTCTATACTTCTGTTTCCTGGAATCTTACGAAAGATTGCTTCAATAAGCTTACTTTTCAAGCCCTCATTATTTTCACAATATGCCTCTATAGTTGTGGTTTTATCTATGCTAAAGGTTTTATCATACTTTATAAACTCTGCATCGATGCCTTTTCTTTTGTAATGAATGGAGGCATCGGTTGCCGAATTAATAGAAACCATAGTTTTGTCCTGGAATGCTCTGCCTCCAGCAGAAAAAGCGGGAGAGGGCAAGATTTTAAAATCGCTTATAGTTGATTCAAGTGGAATCAAAGCTGAGGCATTGTCTAAAGACAAGGGCTTAGATCCCATATAGAACTCCAAAACACCTCCTTTCTCTAATGCACTATGTTCGATATAGAGTTTATTATGCGTTTCACCATTCCAGACAACTCGCTGGACGTATTTATTAGACGGACTATTGTCATGAGCTATAATTTCTAATTCAGTTGAATCTCTTAAAATTACTTTTGCCCGATCAACCAAAGGAGCTCCTAAGTCATAAGCAGCAGATCCTGGCGCTAGAGGATAAATACCCATAGAACTCATAATATACCAAGCAGACATTTGACCACAATCTTCATTTCCAGAAATCCCATCAGGCTCTGGCTTATACAATTCAGTTAGTATTTTTCGAATAATGCGTTGTCCTTCTGATGGATCACCAACATAATTATATAAATATGCCATATGATGGCTCGGTTCATTACCATGGGCATACTGACCTATGAGACCTGTAATATCAGCCTGCTCTCTACCTGATGTCTGTGTACTGGTTGAAAATAAGGTATCCAATCTATTCTTTAATTCCTCTTTACCTCCAAACAAATCAATAAGCCCATTTACATCATGAGGCACATAAAGATGGTATTGCCAAGCATTTGCTTCTGTAAAGTGAAAATTCACCTCAAAAGGATCAAATGTTGGTAACCAGCGATTTTCCACTCTTGGAACCATGAACTTATTATCAGGATTGAACAAGTATTTATAATGCTGGGCTCTTTGAATATATTCCTCATATATATCCATCTTTCCCATTTTGAAGGCCATTTGAGCAATACACCAATCATTATAGGCATATTCGAGTGTTTTAGAGACAGATTCATGCTCAAGATGAGCAGGTATAAACCCTTGCTCAGCATAGGCGACTTTCCCCAATTCATCTAGCTTTGAAATATGTATCATTGCCTCCAAAGCCAAGTCTGCATCAAAGTCATCTTGCCCTTTAAGAAATGCATCTGCAATAACGGAAACGGTATGATAACCGATCATACATCCTGTATAATTTGCAGACAATTCCCAAACAGGTAACTTTCCACCATCCTTATAATGCGCTAACATACTTTTTATAAAGTCTTCATTTTCATCTGCATTTATAAGTGTATAAAGCGGATGTGCTGTTCGATAGGTGTCCCAAAGGGAAAAAATAGTATATTGATTATGGTCCTCTGCTGTGTGGATTTCTAAATCAGTTCCGCGATATCGGCCATCTACATCGGTAAATAAATTTGGGACAATAGAACTGTGGTACAAAGCTGTATAAAAATTGGTTCGCATCGCTTCACTTCCTTTTACCTGAATGCGTCCTAGCTGCTGCACCCACTTTTCCATTCCTAAAGAACGTACTTGTTCAAAGCTAAGCTCGGAAAGTTCTTCTTTAAAATTCTTCTCAGCTCCAGCCTCGTCAACGGCAGACATTGAAACACGAATCTCAAGTTCTGAGGGATCATTTTTGAAGAAAACAGCAGCTCTTTTTCCTTCATTAATATAACTGATCTGCTTAATAGCTTCGGAGAATGTTATATAAAAATAAAAGTGCTGCTCCTGAGCCCATGCACTTGATATCCTTCTACCTTGAATAGTATATTTATCTACTTGAAAGAACTCTGCATCAATTAATTCATCCCTATGCATCAAGTCTAAGGCAAGCCAAATAGACTCCTTATTCAGACTTCTATATTTATGAATACCCCCTCTTTCGGTACTTACCAATTCCACTTGGATATTTTCATCATCTAAAACCACTTGGTAATAGCCCGGTTGCGCAAATTCATTTGATTTTGAAAAAGAAGATGCTAGTGTTTCCTTATCTAGAGAAACAGTGGAAGTGGAGGGCATTATTAAAAGGTCATTATAATCTCCAACACCCGTTCCTGACAAATGAGTATGACTAAAACCATAAATTCTATCGTCTGAATTATGATATCCAGAGCAACCATCCCAACCATCCAAGCGAGTATCAGGACCTAATTGCATCATTCCAAAAGGTAATGTAGCCGAAGGGTGCGTATGCCCATGCCCACCTGTACCAATAAATACATCTACTGCATCAAAGGGACTTTTTTCAGTCGGACTGCAAGAAAATAAAAAACTTGAAAAAATTATTAGAATGGATAGCTGTCGCATTTTTTTTCTTAAATTAATAAGCAATGGGTATAAAAAAAAATTTGCTGGTGGAATTGAATCCTACCAGCAAACGAATTGCTCTCTCATAGACCTTTACGAAATTATAAAAGCAAAATGCTTTCCCCCTTAAATAATTTCAGATCTATATTGAGCGTACCCCAATCTCATTAAATCTTTAAATATATGCTTGATAAAGCGTTTTTATTAGGTTGATATGGTCTATTTCTAAACCCTGAGTCAAATATGATAACAATATTTTATTTAGAGGTTAATCTTTCTGAAAACGACTTAAATCTCAAGATTTTTGGTTAAAGATTTAAGATTTTAAAAATCAATCCAACAAAATCACTTTTTGTAATCTACCTTCTTTATAAATTATTAATCAAATACTAATGTTTTGCCCGATCAATTTTATATTTGCAATCGATATTGTAAACCATGCAATCAACTACAATGATAAATATTACTCTGCCTGACGGTTCAATTAAACAATTTGAGAAAGGAAGTTCTGCTATGGATGTCGCTTTATCTATAAGCGAAGGACTTGCTAGAAATGTACTTTCTGCAACAATAAATGGAGTTGTCTGCGATGCAAATCTTCCAATTGATGAAGACTCAAGTTTAGTACTGCACACCTTCAAAGACGAAGAAGGCAAATCCACATTTTGGCACTCTACCGCTCACTTAATGGCGGAAGCTTTAGAAGAATTATACCCTGGTGTGAAACTGGGAATAGGACCTTCTATAGCAAAAGGGTTTTATTATGATGTAGACTTTGGTGATCACAAACTATCTTCAGACGATTTCCCAAAGATCGAGGAGAAAATGAAAGAATTAGCAAAGCAGAAAAACGAATACATCCGTAAGGAAGTTTCTAAGAAGGATGCAGTTGCTTATTTTGAAGAAAAGGGAGATGAATACAAACTTGAACTCTTAGAAGGACTTGAGGATGGGAGCATCACCTTCTACGAGCAAGGTAACTTTGTAGACCTTTGTAAAGGTCCACATATACCACATACCGGAAAAATAAAAGCACTAAAGATAATGAGTCTTGCAGGTGCCTATTGGAAAGGGGATGAAACGAGAAATCAAATGACTCGTTTATATGGCGTTTCATTTCCACAAAACAAAGAACTCAAAGAACATCTGCACCTTCTAGAAGAGGCAAAAAAACGTGATCATAGAAAATTAGGTGCTGAACTTGATTTATTCATGTTCTCTGAGCGTGTTGGTGGTGGTTTGCCAATTTGGTTGCCAAAAGGAAATGCACTTCGAGAAAAGCTTATGAACTTCCTCAAGGAAGAACAAGAAAAGCGCGGATACCAAATGGTATCTACACCACATATTGGTAAAAAAGAACTTTACCAAACCTCTGGACATTACGAAAAGTATGGAGAGGATTCTTTCCAGCCAATCAATACACCGAAAGATGGAGAAGAGTTCTTATTAAAACCAATGAACTGCCCACATCACTGTGAAGTATATGCGCATAGGCCTAAATCTTACAAAGATCTTCCGCTTAAGATTGCAGAATTTGGAACGGTGTATAGATATGAGCAAAGTGGTGAACTACACGGCCTTTCAAGAGTACGTGGATTCACCCAAGATGATGCACATATTTTCTGTACAACCGCACAGTTGAAAGATGAATTCCTAGATGTTCTAGATCTTACAAAAATAGTTCTTAACAAAATGGGATTTGAGAACTTTACAGCTCAAATTTCATTGAGAGATAAAGACAATCCATCGAAGTACATTGGTTCTGATAAAAACTGGGAAGCTGCAGAAACTGCAATAATAGAAGCAACCCAAGAAGTAGGGATGCAAACAGTTACCGCATATGGAGAGGCTGCATTCTATGGTCCTAAGCTTGACTTTATGGTTAAAGATGCATTAGGAAGGTCATGGCAGCTTGGTACCATTCAAGTAGATTATAACCTACCAGAGCGATTTGAACTAGAGTATGTTGGTTCTGACAATGCTTCGCATAGACCAGTAATGATACACCGAGCACCTTTCGGGTCCATGGAAAGATTCATTTCTATCCTTATAGAGCATACTGCTGGAAAATTCCCATTATGGCTTACCTCTGAGCAGTTTACAATACTTCCAATTAGTGATAAATATAACACTTACGCTGAGGAGCTGAAAACGAAACTCGGAGCAGAGGGAATAACTGGAATTGTAGATGATAGAGCTGAAAAAATTGGAAGAAAAATTCGAGATGCAGAAACGAACAAAATTCCAATAATGCTAATTATAGGTGAAAAAGAAGCAGCCTCCAACACGATGTCTGTAAGAAGGCAAAGTCAAGGGGATGTTGGTAGCATGAATTTTGATGAATTCATAGCTTACTTCAACAAAGAAGCTGAAAGCTAAACCTGTAAATAAAAAAAGCCCTGATTTGTCAAGTCAGGGCTTTTTTTTGATGTGTTTTACATTGATATAGAAGTTCTTATTTCCTATATTGGAGTATGAATTTTATGCTAGTATCCATTTTATCATTTCTCATTCAATTTTCATTGCCCCACAGCTCAAGTGATAACGGAGCAGGCATAACTATTTATCCAAATCCCGCCCGGGACCACTTCATGATTTCAAACACTGAAAACATGGAATCTATAGTCATTTACAACCTTATTGGTAAACCCATCAAAACGATCAAAGACTTCTCATCTAATCGATTTTACATTGATGATATTCAAGATGGAACCTATTTGGTCCAATTCAACTCAAAAACAACCAAAAATTTTCAAACAAGTCGATTAACTAAAAGAAATAGATAGATCCCATCTGTATACTAGCTTACAAAAAGGTATTAAAATTTAATTAGTTCATACAACTCTTCTTAATCTATATATTTTTTTTTAATTTGTAAACTAGCATACATACTTAGCTAGCATACTAAAACTACACAAAACAGTATATCCTAGTCAAGTTAAAATTTAGTTATAAGGCCTAACAACTATTACATAAGTCCTTATAATTTAGTATTTTGCACTTTAGTCCCTCGTAACGGACAGACTTAAAACTCTGTGTCCAAAAAAACTTGATTTTGAATTTTAAAGCTACCAAACTGGCAAGCATTTCATTGCTTTTAGCCTTAACCACTATTTCTCATGTACATAGTCAAGATGTACACTTCTCTCAATTTGACAGAGCCAATCTCTCAGTAAACCCTGCTTTAGTAGGCAGTGGCGAACAATCCATGCGTTATACTATCCAGGTAAAGAATCAATGGAGAGAAGGTCTAGGACTTCCTTATGCAACTAAACAAGCATCTTTTGAACAGAAAATAAAGGCCTGTAATAAAGATGCCAAGCATAAGTTTAGTTACGGCTTCAACCTTATCAATGATAATGCCGGTGATTCTAGAATTAACTTAAACCAAGTAGGTACGGCTCTAGCATACACCTATCAATATGTTGAAGAGATAAGTTTTTCAATTGGCCTTTCAGGTGCTTTCAGCAACAGATCATTTGATATCTCTAATCTTACTTGGCCTGAATTTTGGAATGATCTAGGTTTTGTGGACTACAACTCTGAAACACAAGAAAATTTTTCAAATTATGCCATCAACTATGGTACTATTGGTGCTGGATTCAATTTTTATGGAAAGCAATCTAAGACATTCAATGATGATGGCACTGCCTCAAGACAAGGTAGATCTTCAATTAATTTTGGAGTTGGAGTATTTAATATCAATAAACCTGAATTAAATTTCTATGATTCAAGTAATAATTTAAGTCCAATCGAATTGGGTGTCCGATATTCTATTTATATGATTCCTATCATAGAAGCTGGCGACAATTTGGATTTAAAATTCAAAGTATTTTCCCAATTCCAAAACACCTATTTCGAATCCGTACTTAATGGTGGATTCATTTACCACTTTAATCAAAACAACAAAGAAACACCATTCTCACTTGGACTGTCTTTTGGGGCAAGAATATGGTCATTGGATAATGACCCCTCAACAGTTACTAATGAAAAGAAGAAGCCATTTGATTCATATATACCAGAAATAACTGCCTCTTTTAAAAACTGGGACTTTGGTTTTTCATATGATATAACTATATCAGAATTTGAACTACCAACAAACAGAAGAGGTGGTCCAGAATTCTTTCTCCGTAAGAATATATATAACTGCATGCAGGTTCCTCCCTACAAACCCAATTGCAGGATTTTCTAATTTTTTTCACCCAACAGTCTCCAAATAATCGATCAATGAAAAGAGGCATTATACTACTTGTAATACTTTATTGGTTAACGCCAAATTTTGCATTTGCTCAATTTTCCGAAATTATGGCAAATGCAAAATCTGCATATGCTGATAAAAACTATTATGAAGCAATTTTTTACTATGAATTAGCAGCTCAAGAATCGGATCCTGACTTAAAGAGCCTTTTTGAAACAGGAATGTCTCAATACCATACCAATCTCTATCTTCCAGCAGAACGTAATCTTAAGAATCTAATTAAAAAAGATACTACTTATAAATTCCCTCAAGCTTATTTCTACCTAGGTCAGGTAAATAAAAACCTAGTTAGCTATGGAGAGGCCATAGAGCATTTCCTTACTGCAGCAAAAGTCCTTGAAGATATAAACCCAACACTAGCAGAAAAAGCACTGACGCAGGTTGGGTATTGTGAATGGGCAATGGGCGCAGTGCAATCACCTCAATACGGTTTTTCTATAGCGCATTTAAACGGAAGCTTAAGTTCTGAATATGCTTTATACAGCCCTAGAGTTATAAAGGACACCCTTTATTTTACTTCTTTCGAGACACCTGAAGTAAATAAAAAGAATACCCTGAGAAGAGATCTTTTAAAAATTGAAAGGGGCACAGAAGAATATACAGAGATTGTGCGCTCTCTAGATCTACCTAATCAAAGCCTTGCACACCTTACCATTAATGAGGCTAAGGACAAATTATATTTTTCGATCTGTGACTACATAAATACTCAAGATATTCAATGCAAAATATATACGCGTTCGATCACAGAAGCGAATGAAATAGGTCCACTTGTTGAATTACCCGTAAACATTAATGCGGAGGGATCTACAAATAGTCAACCTATTCTTGGCTATGATACCTATCTAGAAAAAGAGGTCCTTTATTTTGTTTCTGATCGGGTAGGAGGTTTAGGTAAAACAGATATCTGGATGAGCGTTATTGATAATGATAGTGTATATACAGACCCTCAAAATCTAACTTTAATCAATACAGAAGAAGAAGAATCTAGCCCATTTTATGACAATGAGAATCAGCGTTTGTTTTTCAGCTCAAAAGGACACAAAACACTGGGCGGCTATGATATTTTGATTGCACTCAAAAAAGAGGACAAATGGAATACTCCTGTGAATCCGGGCTTACCATTCAACAGTTCTGTTGATGATATCAGCTATTTCTATGATGAAGATACTAACCTTATCTATTTTGCCTCAAACCGTGAAAAGGCAACTCCATTTCCAGGAGAAGAGGGGCTTTGCTGTCCAGATCTATTTAAAATTGATGTACTTCCTAGAGAACTTGACATACAAGTTTTCAAATGTAATGACATTCCAGAAGGAGGTACTGTACGTTTAAAATACAATACGGATTACAATCAAGGAGAAGAAATTGCTACTGCAAGTATTGATTCACTTGGCATGGTTTCCTTCAAAGGAATGATTCCAGGTAAATATTTCGCAGAATATATTCTTAACAATGAAATTCTTGACACCATCCATATTGATCATCAATTTGACGTAAATAAAGACTGGACACTCGATGCGAAGGATGAAGAATTTATTGTTGACTTCAGTATCTTCAATGAGTACAAAAACATAAGAAAAGATATCAAGCTTGGTAATGTTAGTTTGTACTCGGATGAGGAACTAGTGTTTTCCCAGGCATTAATCAATCAGAATGATTTCACAAAATCATTGGAGCCAGGCACATATACAGTCAATGTATCCTTTCCTGATACCACATTATTTGTTGGTAAAAAAGACATGCTGTTGATAACCGGTAATGAGAGTGGATGTCAGTTGAACAAAACTGTAGATGTTTATAATCTTCCTTACATCCTACCACTAAGGTTATATTTTGATAATGACGAACCCAAGCAAGAGGGGTCAAACCCAAAAGTTTCCAGCGAACCTTACAATGTCACCTATTTCAAATACATTGATAAAGTATCAGAGTTCCAAACTGAATTGGGTAAGTTCTATAAAGACTTTGCTGAAAAGTCAAGGAGACTAATGATGCTTCAATTATTCTTTGATGGAGAAGTTTCAAATAACTACGAGGAACTTAATACCTTCCTAGAGCAGATTAAACTTTATTTAGATACTCGGGATTCCGACAATTTCCAGCTAACTCTTGAAATTTCAGGATATGCTTCCCCAAGATTTAAGAAAAACTACAATAAGCTACTTTCTGAACGAAGGTCTGATGCTGTAATACAGTATATATCCAACTACAAGAATGGCTTATTAAAGAAATATATTGATAATAATAAACTTGATTTACTTATTGTTCCCTATGGTGAAGGAGATAATAGTATTGAAAATACGGCAGATGATGAGGGTGCAGATTCCATATATGGATTAAATGCATCGAGAGACAGGAAAGTAATCATCAAGAAAATTAAAATCTCAAACTAATCAGCTATGAAACTATCAAACTTAACAGGAAAGATTGCATCAGCTGAACTCCAAAATTTCAAGCAGATGGCAACGGTCAAAAATCCGTTTAAACAGTTTGCAATTGCAGCTACTCTAATCCTATTTTTTTTCTTATCGCCTCAAGTTTATGCAAGCCACATTGTTGGTGGTGATATTTCTTACAGGCATTTATCTGGTGATGATTATGAGATTAATCTGCGCATATACCGAGATTCGGTAGGTTATGGGTTTGACCCTGAAGTTCACTTTTTTATTTATAAAGAAAATACATTAGGTGAATATATAGATTTGGACTTGCATACAATTGTATATCCAGAGAATATCAATGGAATAAGTATGGATCCTTTGGCAGATCCTTGCGTATCAAACCCTCCATATATAGCCTTTGAATACAAAATTTATACAGATACAATAACACTCCCTAATGCTGACGATCTGAGAAGTTATCATATTGCTTCTCAAAGATGCTGTAGAAACGAAAATTTATCCAACGTAATGGATCCTGAAGATACAGGTATTGTTTGGTATATCGAGGTAAATAAAAAGGCCATTGAGAACAACCATTCAAGTCCGATATTTGAAACTTTTCCTGAATACTACATATGCGCAGGAACCGATTCAGAGATTGATTTTTCGGTAACACCTTCTTCTGATTCAAGTATTATACATTATTATCCTTACACACCTTTTGCAGAAGGTGCTGACCAACCTCAATGTTTAAGACAATACCTTATAGATAGTTTTTGTGCAGATGGTCTTGATACCATTTTCTTCAATGAAGCAATGGTCCCGGTTTATGACACAATTCAATGGGATGCTGCCAATGTAAATGAACAATTTGGGTTTAATTCAACTTTTGAGGTAGATATTAATACTGGTATAGTGACTGTTAATCCAGCTTATTTAGGATTATATCTTGTAGGCATACAAGCTGTAGAATTAAATAAAAGTAGAGACACTATTTCAGTTGTTCGAAAGGAATTTGAAATCAATACGGTTTCATGTTTGAAAACGGTAGCTGATTTTTATGCTCCAATTTCAATTTGCGATGAAACAACTATCACGTTTACAAATTATTCATTACTGTCCGATAGTTTTGACTTTTATCCATATCCTAATGTGGATTCAACAGTTGTTATTCAGACAACAGATGTCAATGAAACCTTTGTAGTTGATTATCCCGGACCCGGTATATACAATCCGTTATTGATCGCATATGGTCCCAACTGTAATGATACGTTTAGTTATGAAATAACACTTTTCGGACCTGAGAATTTCGAGAATCTCGCAGATTCTATCCTTCAGGATTCTTTCTTGATTTGTAGCGCGGATTCTATCGCTATGAATCCAGCTCTTTTTCCTACAGGATATCCATTTGAAGAAAATTTAAGTTTCTTATGGACCTATAATGACACAACCTCAACTGACCTAAACCCTACCTTCTTTTTCACTGAAGATTCTGAGGTAGATCTACTAATAACAGACAATGCTGGTGATAGTTGTTTCATAGAAAAAACCTTTATAATTAATCTTCTTCAAACCGATTCATTAATAAATAATGAGTATATCTGTATCGGTGACAGTATTGATCTATTAGCCACCTTTGACAATACCACTATAGTCAATGTTGACTGGACGCCGAATTACAATATTTCGAATCTAACAGATTCTCTGGTTACAGTATATCCAACTGTAGACACAAGCTATACCGCAGTCCTAACGTACAATTACAATAACGATGAAAGCTGCCCGGATACTACGGTGATAATTTTTAATGTATTTGTTGAGGATTTGAACAACAGTATCACTGCGGATAAAATTGTGGATTGCTACGGCACGGGAGTTACACTCACAGCTTCACCAATAGGACCAAACTACATGCATGAGTGGTATATAGGTAATACTTTAATTTTTTCAGGTGACACATTATTTGTTACACCATCTGTCACAACGACGTATATACTTGAAACTACTTATACTCTTTCGGATTGTCCAGATATTGTTAGCCAAGTAATTTCTGTACCAGATGCTGATAATGAATTTACACTGGAAGATGTATTCTTCTGTTATGGAGATGCAAGCCCAATTACAGTTACAGCAAATACAAACATCAACAATCCAATCACCTGGGATTATAATGGAACAACGACCACTACTACAGGCAATACATTCACAATTATCCCAGTACCAGGTTCAAATTTACTTTTAACTGCATCCATTGAAGATGCCTTAGGCTGTCTGTATACAGATACAACACAAGTTATTGAAACAAATGACTTTTCCGTTTCTATTGACGGACCAGGAACTCTTTGTTTTGGATTTGATGAACTGGTAAGCTTAGAAGCAACTATCACCCCTGGTATAAATATTTCATTAATTGAGTGGTTTGACAATAACGATGTAAGCCTTGGTGCTGGTAGTACATCTATCGATATTCCAAGTAACACAGCTTCGCCAATAAGAGTAGAGGTTACGGATGAACACGGATGTACGCAAGAAGCATTTTATAGCTTTGGATTTTATGATAACATCAATCTTTCCATCGAAGGAAATCCTATACATTGTTTAAATGAAGGTGTATTAGCCTTATCGGCTTCACCTGCTGACTTGGAGGAAATCCTTTGGTTTGACTTAACAGGTCAAATAGGAACTGGAGCAAATCTTGATTATTTCCCAACGCTTTCTGGTTCAATCTCAGCTGTAGGGACCGATGCTAATGGATGTAAAGACACTGCTTATTTTGATTTAATAATACCTGACACATTCAATATCACACTTAGTGGAGATGCCATAAATTGCCTTAATGATACTGAAGGCGTTGAGTTAGTTGCCAATGTAAATCCAGATACTACCGTTATCACAAATTGGGAGTGGTTTGAAAATGGAGTATTAGATCCTAGTCAAACTTCAAATATTTACGAAGCAAATCCTAATGAAGATTCAGATTATTATGTAATTGGAACAAACTGGGCAGGTTGTAAAGATACTTCTGAAACCTTCCTTGTAACTGCCGTTGATACATTTGAGGTTGAAATTCTTGGAGATAATATATTCTGCTTGCCAGATTTAGATTCCTTGACTTTGTCATTCCAAACAATACCAACAGATGTAAATATATCATCTGTGAATTGGACAGGAAGTAATAATACTACTTACAATACAGATATTATTAATGTCTACCCTCCAGTAAACGATACCACAACTTATCAGCTGATCGTATTTGATGACAATAATTGTTTCGCGACAGACTCCATTAATGTATTTGTTCCTGAAGAAATCATTATAGAAATTGAAGGCAATCCGATTCATTGTTTGAACGCTGAATTACCAGACACATTGGTAGCTAGTTCAGATCAAAATCTGACTTACAGCTGGTCTGCTGATCCACCACTACCTGTTGGAACAATCACCGATCAGAATATATTGATCATTGACCCTACAAACCCTGTAACTACTTACACTGTTGTTGGTACGGATGAGAATGGATGTAATGCTGAAACTACTTTCATCGTAACTATACCGGAAGAGCCAGAAATAATTTTAGACTATGAAATTTCCTGTGAGGATAATGCCTTCAGTTTGGCGCTTACAGCAACTGTTAATGGACCTGGATCTTACGACATAGAGTGGCAGGACGTAAACGGAAATATTCTAAGTACAGATAATCCGTTCACCACAATCTTAGAAGAATCATCAAGCTTCTACCTTCTGGCTACCGATGAGTTTGGCTGTACATATGAAGATTCCATCTTTATTGAAGCTCCTGATGCCATAGATGTTGAAATCACTGGAGATGACTTCCTTTGCTTTGATGAATTGACGGAAATTGAACTAACAGCTAATAGCGCTCTTGCTGTTTCCTATCAGTGGAGCAGTTCGACTGGAGAAACATACGGAGACACACCTACTATCCTTACAAATCCTACGATAACTTCTACTTACGAAGTGATTGTAACGGATCAATTTGGCTGTACGGCTTTCGATACTTACGAAATTGTAGTCTCTGAGCAAATTGATATCACAATTG